>Ga0070750_10001997_pt1 | contig 11346 bp, 31 predicted proteins | sample VirMetDEL_Nov_24_FD_77013 | JGI IMG/M metagenome (GOLD analysis project Ga0070750, IMG submission 77013) | Aqueous microbial communities from the Delaware River and Bay under freshwater to marine salinity gradient to study organic matter... | ecosystem: Environmental > Aquatic > Marine >...
CCGAGAGAGCCCACCACGGTCCCATCGTCTAGTCAGGTCAGGACACCGGGTTTTCATCCCGGCAACACGGGTTCGAATCCCGTTGGGACTACCATTTACAGGAGGCACAATGATTTACACAATCATCTATAAACTAAACAATCAGTTCAACACATTTACGTTTGCCACAAAGCACGACAAGAAGATTGCTTGGCGAGATTATGTCGATAACTATGCGGAGAATGGTGCAGAGCCAGTCGCCATGTATCCCGGTAACAACATTATTTATTTTCAGAGAGACATTGATGAAGCAAGCTAAGGTCAGAAGGCATACCGTTGGGTTCTTCCGCAATGACGCAGAGGTTCCGTTTATTAATCTTGAGATGTTTGAGACAATCACAGCAGCTACCAGTATCCCACACTACTGGCGAGACAGCGACGGTAAAGTGTCTCAGTTCTGGCACAGTGGCGTGATCCCAAAAGGCACAGGCGTCGTGTGTACTCACCGCGAACGTGGAATGAAGCATACTTTCTGGACCGTCACCGATCCTGAGAGTGAACTTATCGGCAAGGTGTTCATTGTTGGGCACACGTTTAAGGATCGAAAGGAACATGAGTTTGAGAAGTTTGAGTATTCCAACATCTCACCAACGCTAAAATATTCGATTTTAGCCGAAAAACCATTGACAAAGTAATCGAAAGCGATTATAATATCTATATGCACCAGTAGCTCAGTTGGATAGAGCATCGGCCTTCTAAGCCGAGGGTCATAGGTTCGAGCCCTATCTGGTGTGCCATATGCGGGCGTAACTCAGTGGTAAGAGTAGTCGTCTTATATGCGATTGGTCGCTGGTTCAAATCCAGCCGCCCGTACCATCTCACAATCAACAAAGGAAGCTAAATGTCATATCACGATGGAATACCCCCGCAATACAGCACTACTGGAATAGGTGTAGTCAATCCACTTAGGCAGATTGAGATGAAGCTAAAAAAGATTCAAGATGTTTTAGATAATATCTCTGACAGTTCTGTGCTAACTGCGAATGATTTGAAAGCAAAGTTGTTGAAAGTGATTGATGATGGTTAAGATTGGCTCCCTCGTACGATACGTTCCCAGTGCATCGGCAACTTTCAAGTGGGAAGAGTATGTTAAAACCGAGGGACGTGATCCGGGTATTGTTTTGCGTGAGATTGATGAAAAAGGTACGACCACCAGACGGTTTGAGGTCAGGTGGCAGAACGGTAAAGTAACAGAAGAATGGATTTCATTTTTGGAGATTTTTGAATGAACATGTTAACCACATTTGTTTTGATGGGAGTTATTGACTCGCACGATGGAGTTTTTGCTACGGTTGAACTAAATACTAATCCAGCATCCAACGGAGGACCAGCAACAGCAGTTATGCCGGTGGCAGCTTTTCCGTGTGAGATTAGTGAAGGTAAAGTATTTTTTGTAGTAAAGATGCACGAACATCAGGATGCTGAGATCATTTGCCAAGAGGAAGAAAAGAATGAAAACCAACCAGACCCCCCTGACTCGTGCATGCATTGAGTCTCACTTGAGAATGATAGCGTACCACAGAAAGCAGATCGTTGAACTATCGAGACGAGACATTAATGAGTCTGATATTTGTATGGAGTGTTTTGATTTAGAGATTATAAATGAAAGTGGGCGATCTCGTAAGGATTAGGCACGATGAGCACCTTTGGCTTGGTCACGGAATCATATTAGAACTACGTGGCGAAGACAAGCCCCACTATGCGAAAGTAAGATGGTTTGATCAGTGGGATGAGCAAGAGTTTGAGTGGGAAGTTATTTCTGCGTTGGAGGTTATAAGTGAAAGCCGGTGATTTAATATCGTTCAAGCCGATTAACTTTGGTTTGGAGGACTGGTCTAATCCGTCTATTGTGGTGAGCGAATACGAGAGCCCCAATGAAGGGTTGTGGGCTATTTGGTGTGATGGTGTTTACTGTGTTATAGATGACGAGAACTATGAGATTGTGTACTTGACAAGCTCTTGACTTGACGGTGACTTTCAATGGTGCTATATTATATTCATAGGAGCAAACATGGGTTTTGTAGTTGACACGTTGATGAAAGCAGCATTTATTTACGTTGGTTATTATGGATTCAGGGCACTCGCTTGGATCGTGCTCTGATGAAAGTTGGTGACTTGGTGAAATGGGAAAACGTCTTGAACGATAGTATGGATCACTATCGCATAGACTACGGGGTTGTTATCAAGATGTCGAAAACAGGACACACAACACACTCAGCACAGGTCTTGTTCAACGATGGTGAGCTAGCTTGGTTCGACACGCAACAACTTATAGTTGTTAGCCCTCATTGACATTTCCTTGACTTGACGTTTGGGGATGTTGGTGTTATCTTATAAGGGTAAGGAGGCAGAAATGGATTGGCCACAATGTTTTGAGTGCGGTGAAGAGTTTAACCCTAGGCGCAAGGCGCTCGGCTACGAGCATTGTCTGGAATGCGGCGAGAGTCATGCACATGAAGTCTCCGAGCGCATGAAGAAATGCACAGCACCACTTTATAACAAGGGTGCTTATCAATATGTAGGAAGTGTGCAAGATGCACGGTGGGCAGGTCGATAATGATGAAAGTTTGGCTCATGCAAGGATCCTATCAGGGAGAACTATTCTCTACGGTTCATTTGACTCAGAAAGGCTGCGCTCTAGCCTGTTTAACAGACCTATTTGATTTCTTGGCTGTCGATGATGAGGAGACCGCCCTCGATGCTATGAACGACTATTACACTTACACCGAGACCGATGGAAAGCAAACTGAACCATTTGAGTGGGACTTGGAAAAAATGAAGAACATGAACAGTGAGGAGTTGTGGGGTATATTTACAAACTGGACCGATCACTGTTGGGAGAGGATGGCTGACCAAAGCTATAACATTGAGGCACGAACCATGGAGATTCAAGCATGAAGAGAGGCAGTTTGGTCAGAAACCGACACGACGGACATCGAGGCATTGTGATGGAGGTTGGTCCGAAAGAGACACAAACCGATCATGGTAAACGATGCGCGCGTATCCAGTGGTTTGATGGGTACGAGACTATTGAGTTCATTAAAGTATTGGAGGTGATTAGTGAATCTACAAGTTAAAGCTATGGAGTGTTTTGTTGTTACAACGAGCATTTTTGGTATTATAGCTACGATCGCATATCTTTTGGCGACCGCTGGGGGTCTGACGTGAAGGTTGGTGATCTGGTTACGCTTTCGTCATACTGTTTGCAACGAGCAGACATGTATACATGGAGACAAAAGATTTGGTTTGATAAGAAGCCGTTAGTTGGTTTGGTTGTGAGGGTTGAGGACAACCCTTGGCAGAGTAAAAGAGAAGTTTCAACAAACGAGAAAACCTTTTATTATGTCAAGTGGGTGCAAGAGGGACCAGGTAGCCGCTATGGTAGAACATTTCATAAAACCGATGGTTATTTTCTCAGGAATGACTTAAAGTTTGTAAAGAAAGGAGATTTCAAATGAGTAATGCAAATGAGTTTTTTAACGAAGTTGGGAGCCGTCGCAACAAGATGGTAGTTTGCGCTTCCGGCTTCAAGATGAGCGTCCAAGCTCACAATGGCGCGTACTGCTCGCCGCGCATAGACAACGCAGAAAAGTACACCCACGTCGAGGTCGGATTTCCAAGCCAAAAAGAAGAGTTGCTAATGGAGTGGTGTGAAGAAGCTAACAACCCGACCGAAACCGTGTACGGATACGTGCCCGTTCAAGTTATCAACACGGTGTTGGCAAAGCACGGCGGTATTGTCGAGGGTGAAGTGCCTCGCGGTGTCGCTCCTATCCCAGCAAAGTTTACCGGTGAATATTGGTTCGGTAGAAACTCTACTTGACATTTGCTTGACAAAAATGGGTTGCATTATGTACCAGAAAGGGGTATATTATAAGAGTAGAGAGGAGTTCACACACATGGGTTATCGTTCGGAAGTTATCTTGGCAGTCGGTTCAGAGGTTATGCCTCAGTTCATGGTTACAATGGCAAAGTCGCCACAAGCACGTGAGTTGTGTTGGGCAGATCACGATGAGATGATTAGAGACTACAACGATGAGAAGGGCGCGTTCCTATTCCGTTGGAGTGGAATCAAGTGGTACGATAGCTTTGAGTGCGTGGCAGCCATCCAAGATTTTTTGGATTGGTGCGAGAGCGAGCGCATTGAAGTCGAAGGTGAGGAAGTTGATGCGTGTGAGTTTTATCGCTTTATCCGCGTCGGTGAAGAAATGGACGACAACGAGAGCCAAGGGTGGGGATTTGACATTCACATCGAGAGAAACATAACGTATTAACACCAGCCCGATCGCGCCGATTTTTTCCGCGCATTTTTTCTCGACCTAAAAATCTTTTTAAGCAAACAAGGAAAGCACAATGAAAATGACAATCGTTTTAGACTCGGATGACCGTGAAGGCATCAACGACGCACTAAAGATGGTGCGTATCATGCATAAAAAGTATTCGAGCAATATCACTGCACACAAAGAATCATTCGGTAAGATTGAGTTCATCAAACTGCTTCGCAAGTATATGCGTGAGTCTATCGAGCATATGAAGAACGAAGAAGATAACCAAGTCAAAGACATTGATGACTTGCCAAACCTTCGCAACGCAAAGCGATTCGCTGACCGCATCTTCACGGGTGAACGATGAGTACCCGACCAAAAATAGGCGATCTGGTGAAGATGCGAACCCATGAAACGGGATTGATTGGCATAGTTGTCGATAAGCATCCGAAAATCCCAAGTGCGTTGCCTTTACAGTTTGGCATTATGTGGACCGGAGGTTCAGGCACGATGGATTGGGAGCCGGAGGCTTGGCTGGAGGTAGTAAGCAGTGTTTAAGTTCATCACAAATCTATTAGTCAAGAGCCAGCAATCAAAGATTCGCAAACTCATAAGCCAAAAGCAGACACAAGCCCTACAACTGCAAAGGAATGGCAAGCTGAGAGAATATGCCGAGGTTATGAAAGAGATTGAAGACCTTGAAAACGAATATGAGGACATATCCAATGAGATTGTATAGATGGATTAGAGACAGAGTAAGCCATAAGCTATCACATCTCAAGATTGAAAGCATTAAACGCACGCTTCGCGAGAATGGGTTGGCACTTGTCGTCATCATTGTAGGCTGGGAAATCATCGAGGACGTTCTATTTCCGGCGCTCTTCGCACTGCTCGGCAAGTACGTTCATCCGGCTTTCTTCGCCGGCATCCCGGTCGCGTGGGTTGTTTGCCTGCACTGGCTAATGGTTCCGGTTTTGTGGGGAATCTGGATTAAGATTAAGGGCACAAACGAAAAGATCGAGCACAACTGCGACCATCATTGAGCACTTGACATCTACTTGACAAGAAAAAACTTGCCGTAACCGCTTCGCGGTGTTATCTTATATGCATAAGGAGAGAGAAATGACTAAAGTTGGAGATTTGGTGAGAGTCCGCACAAAGCACCACGGTGAGATGCTGGGTGTTGTTATCGAGGTGACGAAGGATGGCGTTCATGTCAAGCCACAAAAGCATCCGCGCAACATCCTCGCGCTTCATCAGGATGTCAAAGTTTTGGTAAGTGTATGAAACCCGGTGATTTGAAGTATTGCACTTTCGGTCCTGGTGGTCTTTGCGTTATTATTCGCAGGTCAAGAGATACTATGGGGCAATGGTTAATCCTCTTTCAGGGTAAACAACATTGGATGCACGAACAACACTTGGTGGCAGCATGAAAGTAGGTAGTTTGGTACGACACAGGTTCTCTGAGTCTGGCATGCTCGGAATAGTGATTAAGAAGGGAGTTAGCGACAAGTGGCTTATCTCTTGGAATGATGGGCGAAATAGCTGGACTGTTCGATCGTTGTTTGAGGCTGTTGATGAAGGTGGGTGATCTGGTGACGATGCCGGTTACTCTTGATTACAAGAATCCGACCGGCATCATCATTCAAACTAACTGGGGCAGACCTAATCGTGTTCAGGTCTACTGGATCGAGGACAGAGAAACATCATGGGAGCCAAAGAAATGGTTGGAGATACTCAGTTCCTCTTGACATTTCCCTGACACAACTTTGATTGACTTTACCTCACAGGGCGTTATATTATAAAGGTAAGGAGAAGAAATGTCCATATATTATGCGCCCAAAGATGAAGTTAAGATGAAGGTCGGTGATCTGGTAAAGGATCGATGGGGAACCGTTGGTGTTCTCGTTAAGTTTCTCAACCCTATCGAAGTCCGATGGCTCGTACAGTGGACTAACGGACAGCAATACGGTGCAAACCAGAACACGTTGGAGTTGGTAAATGCAAGTCGGTGATCTGGTTGTGCAAAAAATGTGGGAAGCTGATGGTGTCGGTCTGGTCATCGAGGTGGGCGACGGCTTTGCTGCTGTCCGGTGGCCCGGTGGAGAAGTAAATATGCTAATCAGCGATCTGGAGGTTATCAGTGCAAGTAGGTGATATTGTTAAACATTTTCTTACCGAGCAGATCGGTATTATACTTTCTATACGCGACGACTGTGATATGGTGCGTATTTTGTGGACAACTCAGGGTCTATCGCTTTTCGCTCCCGGCAATAAAGAATGGTGCGGCGAGAAAAGTTTGGAACTCCTGACATCCTCTTGACAAACTTTAGCTTGCTAAGTTTGCTCAGGTTGTTATATTATAAGTATAGAAAGGAGAGAACACATGTCGTACAATGGAACCGTCCGCTGCTCATATTGCCACCAAACAGGTCATAACCGTCGTAAGTGCCCTGACCTGACGGATGCCATTGGTCGTCAATACCACAACAACATCCTCAGTGTAAAGCACAGCCGTGAGCAAGGCAACGAGGCGGATGCTGAGTGGTACGAGCAGCGCGCAGAGTTGAAGCGCCAAGAGTATCTAAAGCGTACCAAGATTGACCTTGCTACCGGCGAGAAGGTTAGCAACAAGGCAGCGAAGGCTGCGCGTATGAAGAAGGTGACCTGTGGGTACTGTGGCGCGCGAGGACACACGCGCCGCACGTGCGACAATCTGAAGTTCGACAAACAAGTTTTCATCGAGCACACGCGCCGGACGCGCTTGGCTGCTCTGGAGACGGCGCGGGAGATCGGTATCGGTCTTAACTCTATCGTGCCGCTTAGACTGTGGGGCTACGTCGATGGCAAGTACGGCAACCACATCACGCACCGCTACATCAAAAGTATTGACTGGAACTGGGTTACCGCTACGCGCCCCCACATTCCTGCTGTACACGTCGATGTCAGGAAGCTCGGCGAACCGAACCAAGGAATCCACACCGGGCGCGATACGTTTGTCTCAATGAGAAACAAAATGGAAGAAGCACAGCAGGTTAGCGACATGCCTACGCCCGCATCACTTATCCCGACGCTTGACCCTCCGGCTGGATGGCTCGACGCATCACCAGCAACGATGGCGGAGGCGATGAAGGAAGAGTTCTCTTCGCAAGGAGACAAAAGCGAGCGCAACTGGATCTTCAAATGGCCAGAGGGCGAGACTGCTGAGGTCATCAGGGAACTCGGACTGGAAGAGCACTACCCCACTTTGCCGTCTTGACATTTCCCTGACAACTTAAACCTTGCAATCTCTGTCCCTCCATGCTATATTATATAGGTAATCAAGGAGAGCACTAAATGAAAGTTCGCAACGCCATCAAGAAAGTCAAGTCCTACTTCGCCAAGCAAGGCATCGAGATCGATGTACAGCTTGTCGGTCACCGCTGGACATTCGAGCACAACGGCTATGTCGGCTCGTTCCTCGCTAATGGTGCCTGCACCGACGAGGATCAGATGGATAGGGAGGCGCATAACTTTCACGTGCGCGCTGTGAATGACCACTCGGATCTGATGACCGACTATCACGCTGGCTCGTTCCGCGATAACATCACGCAGGTCTGTCAGAGCCTGTTGCCGCCTCCGCCTAAGTTCCCTGCTGGTTCGCTGGTGCGCGGCAAACAGAACAAGCGCGCCAACCGTCAAGGCTTCGCTGGCAAGGTTGGGCTTGTGATGCCGAATAGCAGCAACGGCTACGCTCGTGTCGCCTGGACTGGCGAGACTCAACCTAAGTGGGGCTGGGCGACTTTTCCAGAGCGAGACCTTGAACTGGTTAGTTGACAACTCTCTTGACATTCGCTTGACAACAAAATACTTGACTCTAAAGCATTTCGGTGCTATATTTATAGAGTAAGGCAAAGAACTAACACCCTCAACACTGGAGCCCATCATGGCTATCGACTTCGCAACATTCCTCAACGTCGCCCCTCACATCCTCAACAGCAAGCTGCCTGTACTTATCCGTGGTCGTCACGGTGTCGGCAAGTCCGAGGTGGTCTACCAGATCGCCGCGACTCGTGACCTGCCTGTGGTCGAGCGCCGTGCTTCTCAGATGACTGAAGGTGACCTTCTCGGTCTGCCCGATGTGGCGGATACGTCCATCAACGGTCGCAAGGCTACCACTTGGAACGCTCCAGATTGGCTTGTGACCGCTTGTGAACAGCCTGTCCTTCTCTTCCTCGATGAGGTTGACCGCGCGACCATGGAGGTCCGTCAGGGTCTCTTCGAGTTGACCGACAGCCGCAAGCTGAACGGCTGGCACCTCCACGCTGACACCCTGATCGTCGCTGCCGTCAACGGTGGTGAGCATGGCGCTCAGTACCAAGTTGGTGAGATGGACCCTGCCGAGCTTGACCGCTGGACTGTCTTCGATGTCGAGCCTTCCACTGAGGATTGGCTCAAGTGGGCTAACGATCGTGTACCATCGGTGGTTTGGGATTTCATTAATCACAACCGTAAGCACTTGGAGCACGAGGGTGATTTCGAGCCTAACAAGGTATACCCTTCCCGTCGCTCATGGAAGCGATACTGCGACACCGCAGAGCCCGCGGGTGTGTTCGGTGAGGAAGGAGACCGTGATCTTCTCTTCAACCTTGCGACCGCGTTCCTTGGCTTCGAGGCTGCTGTGTCTCTCCGTGACTTCGTTGAGAAGTACGAGTGGCAAGTGACCATCGAGGACATCCTTGACCTTGGAGACTTCTCCAAGACCGACAAGTGGGGCATCAACGACCACGCTGCTATGATTGAGAAGTTTGAGGCTTCTGGGGTCTTCAAGGATGACCTCACTGAGACTCAGGTTGGCAACCTTGCTGAATACTTCGTATCTCTGCCATCAGAGATCGCGATGAAGCTGTGGACCGTTCTCGGTGACACTGATAACATCAACAATGTTGTGGCTCTTCACAAGGCTGAGACCTCTGACGGTCGCCGGGTATCGGATCACCTTGTCGAGATCCTTGGTGGCAACACTGAAGACTAATCATGTTTCATCGACTACCGCCGATTAACCGTGACCCGGAGGTGGGCGACCTTTGCAGGCTCAATGGAGCCGAGGGTCAAGCCCATCGCTTCCGCGAAAAGCACGGTGTTGGTATGATTGTCAAGAAGCACGTGATAAGCGAGAAGTCGAGAGCGATACAGTATGAGATCAAATGGCTGAAAAGCGAGGAACATATGAGGTTTTTCAAAGATGACATCTTTATCATCTCAGACGTGGACTGATAGGTTACAGATCGGTGACTTGCTCTGCGCTGTGCGCGACCTCAAGCCTGCTATCGTTCTTGACAAAGTTGAGACAGCACAAGCTAAATACGGAGACGTAGCTAACAAAAGATGGCGCTTCAAGCTGTACATAGATGGCGAGAAGGGATGGGTAGACGAGGTCAGACTAAGAAACTGGTACGTCCCTGCTGACTCCGCCTTGACATTTCCTTGACAACTAAAACCTTGACTTTACCCCTCCACGATGCTATATTATATATGTAAGGAGAGAAAACAATGTCCGACGACAAGACCACCAAGCCATTCAACCTGAACATGCACACTGCTCGTCTACTCATGCGCGAGCCGTTCTTCGCCGCTCTGTCTCGTCGCATCGACAAGATTGAGTCAACTGCGATTCCTACCGCTGGTGTCCGCGTCAACCCTGACTCTGCTCAGTTTGAACTGATGTACAACCCTGAGTTCTTCGCTGCGCTCTCCGACGAGCACAAGCAAGGCATCCTGATGCACGAGTTCTACCACCTTGTATTCGAGCACGTGACCAGCCGCAAGCCTGCCGATGGTCTCAAGCGCATCGACAACATTGCAATGGACCTTGCGATTAACTGCCACATCTCCAAGTTGCTGCCAAGCGAGTCGAACCCTGGACCAGAGGTCAACGGTGAGGCTATGCAAGCGTGTATCCCTGGCGAGGGCATATTCAAGGATCTTCCCCCTTACAAGACCTACGAGTGGTATCTTGAAGAACTCAAGAAGATGCAACAAGAGCAGCAAGATGGTGACGGTGAGGGCGGTCAAGGATCTGGTGACCCTTTTGGTGACATGGATTCTCTTGACTCCCATGATGAGTTTGGCGATGTGGATGGCACCGCTCAAGAGATCGCCAGCGAGCGCATGAAGGAAGCTATTAAGAAAGCAGCAGAAGAGGCTGAGAAGTCACGCAACTGGGGTTCGGTGTCCTCCACCATGCGCCAAGACATCATGGAGCGCATTGCGACTAAGGTTGACTGGCGCAAGGTTCTTCGTTACTTCGTCAAGACCTCGCAGCGCGCCGACAAGCGTTCGACACCTCGTCGCCTTAACAAGCGGTTCCCAAAGGTCCACCCCGGCAAGCGTGTCCGTCGCCAAGCTAAGATTGCTGTGTCCATCGACCAGTCTGGCTCCGTGGATGATGGCATGCTCGCCGCGTTCTTCTCTGAACTTAACAAGCTCGCTGAGATCGCAGAGTTCACTGTCATCCCCTTCGATACTGAGGTAGCTGAGAACAAGATTTACACGTGGAAGAAGGGACAAAACAAGAAGACTGAGCGTGTTCTCACTGGTGGTACATGTTTCAACGCCCCTACCAAGTACGTCAACGAGAAGGGGTTCGACGGTCACATCATCCTGACAGACCTGATGGCTCCTAAGCCGGTCGCATCCAAGTGCCAGCGCATGTGGATGACCACTAAGAACTACGCAGCGCGACCGTACTTCACAACTAACGAGCGGATCATTGCGATCGACGGTTGACATTTTACTGACACTTTTAGCCTTGATTGTTGAGTCGATCAGTGCTATATTTAATAGACAAAGGAGAGAGATCATGCCCGCAGACTTCACACCCCGTACAAATGACGACGTAATCGCCAAGTGGATGGATGGCGTAAGTGCCCGTAATCACAGCAGAACTTTGAAGAGTGTGGCTTGGGATGATGGCTACGCTGACTTGTACAGCTATGAGCTAAAGATCGGCTCTCGGACTCCAACAGGTTCACTCATCCTTGCGGACTACACAGCGCCAGCC
>Ga0070750_10001998_pt1 | contig 11342 bp, 10 predicted proteins | sample VirMetDEL_Nov_24_FD_77013 | JGI IMG/M metagenome (GOLD analysis project Ga0070750, IMG submission 77013) | Aqueous microbial communities from the Delaware River and Bay under freshwater to marine salinity gradient to study organic matter... | ecosystem: Environmental > Aquatic > Marine >...
CAACCAGTTTTTCCTATTCCTAAAATACGAGCAGGTAATGAAAAAACCCCATTACTTTTTTTAATTGTAAAATTATCCGATTTATCTTTCATTTTATAAGTTTTTACCATTTGCTAATTATATAATATGATAGATAAAAATATTCATAAAGAATTATATATATATTTAATTTAAAAAATCTCTTATTTATTATATATGTCCGATTTTCAACAATATCTTGAAAGATTAAGTGTAGACCACCAAGAAGCCGAAGCAAGATTCAATGAAGAAGTTCAAAAAAAATATGATGAAGAAAGAGAAGGTGATGAAAGAAAAGAAATGGAACAAATGGCGAGTTTACCATTTGAAGAAGAATTAATTAAACACGGAGGAGCAAATATTTTAAAAGGTGGATTAAAAAAATTAGGTTTAAATACTACAAAAGATTTTGAAAAAGATGTTTTAAAAAATCCAGTTCAGGCTATTTTAAAAGAAGCCCAAAAACAAGCACAAATAAAAGCAAAAGATAAATTAGCAAGAAGAGCAAGAAGATTACAAAGAAGTGGAAGAGCAGAACCTAATTCATTAGAACAAGAAGATAAATTAAAAGCCCCTTCTTTAACACAAGCAGACCGAGAATTAGCAGATAAAGACCTTAATAAATTTTTAGATAAAGCAATAAAACAATCAAAAAAAGCAAAAAGAGCATTAAAAGTAAGACCAAAAGTAGATAGTGGTGAGAATGGTTCAGGTTCAGCAGGAAAAACAAGATTAACAGCAGAAGAACCAACTGAATTATCAGCATTTGATGACCCAAGTGTTAAAGTTTCACCAAGATTAAAAAATTTAGAGGCAGTATTACAATCAAGAGACGAAGGATTAACAAGAGCAGATGCTGGAAGATTAACAAGATTAGCAAGGGGTAAATTTAGTCAACAAGCAAAAGTTGGAAGATTTCAACAAGGAGCAAGAGCAAAATTATTAGACCCTGAAAGTGAAGATACAGCAACTGGATTACAACAACCAAGGGCATTATTTCAAGAAGAAGCACAAAGACCTGTTAAATTAACGGTAGATGGAGCAGATGATGATATGGCTACACAAGCCATTAAAAAAGCATTATCTACCAAAGGAGAAGGAGTAAGTGATGATGCTATTAATGCTGGAAAACAATTATTAAAAGGTGCTGGACTTTTAGATGATAGTGGTAATTTAATTGGTGGTATTGAAAGTGGATTTGAAGCCTCGGCTCTCGCAGAAGGTGGATTAAATCCAATTGCTGATGTATTAGCATTAGGTGCTGGACTTGCTGGTTTATTTGGTTCTATTTTTGGCGGTAAATCTAAAAATCCTGCTCAATCAGTTCACGAACAATTAACAAATCCATCAATGGGCTTTGGTATACAAGAAGGAAATTAATTATATAAAAAAAATAATTATATTGTTTCACAATTATTTAATAAAAATATATAATAATAAAATCTAATTATTATTATATATATAATGTCCTTGGAGAGATTGATAAGAATTCAAGCAAATGAAAATGGTTCTTTTACAAGCAGTAATAAAAATTTTTCAATTACCATTCCATCACATTTAAGTTATGTAGATTTAGACCGTTCATATATAGAATTATCAATAAGACTATCAACAACAGACCCTGATGCTGGTAGTGGTGAAGGTGTTTATCCTGCTAATTTAAGATATAAAGCATCACCCCTTCCACTTTATAATGCTGGACTTTTAAGAAGATGTAATTTAACATCAGATAATCAAGGTAGATTAGAAAGTATTAATGATATAAATGTTTTAGTTAGTAATTTAAAACAAATGACTATGAGCAGAAGCGAAAAAGAAAGTATTGGATTTAAAAGTTTATATCAAAATTACGATAAATTTGGAAATAAATATTCAATTTTTACTAATTTAAATAAAGAAGGTGCTGAACCATCATCACAACAGACAGCAAGAGTTCCAATTATGTTAAAAGATTTATTTGGTCTTGCTAAAATTGAAGGTTTTGATATGAATTATTCTGGTGATTTAGTTATTAGATGTGAATTAGATATTGCTAATATTGAAGGTTTTGTATCTGAACCTGATAATGTCGCACTTGTAAACACAGTTCCATTTACATCTCAACCATCAATTAAAACATTTACAGTTTCAGCAGGTGGAACAGGTTATGGTGATGGTGATACTGGTAATTTAACAGGTGGGACTGGTACAGAAGGCACTTATGAAGTAGCAACACAAGCAGGTGGGGTTGTATCAGCAGTTACTATTACTGACGACGGTCTTGGTTATAAAGTTGGAGATGTTTTAACTCTTGCTGGTTCTGGTGGTGGAGATGCTACAATTACTTTAACAGCAGTTTCTAATATAAAATTTGTTTCAACTGATGATACAACACTTGCTGATTTACCTGAATTTACAGTTGGTAGACAAGCACGAGTAATTGGAGATTATAATGGAAATGGATTTGATAGGTCAAGAGGAATTCAAGCAATCGTACAAGATGCTATAATCCCAACAAAAGTAAGAATTACACTTTCATCTGATGTCCAAGAAGAAACAGCAAATACTGATGTAGTTGATAATCTTGTATTTAATTCATATAATGCTAAATTACAAGTAAAAGATATTACCGCAGTTGGAGGTGGAAATCAAACAACTTTTGAAACTTTAAAAGCATTTCCTAATTCATCTGCTAATGCCTTCTATATTGGTCAAAAAGTTATTTATAATGGATTATATACACCAACTGGTGGCGGAGCGACAGAAGATATTTCAGAAGTAAGATTGATTCAAAGTATGGCGAAAGATAGTACAACAAATGAAATTACAATTACTTTAAATAGTGGAGTTAAAACTCTTGTTGCTGGTGATACTTTAACAAATTCTATTTTAATTCCCCATTTTGCTCAAATTAATGGAACTGCCCCACAAGTTAGTAGTATTGATTATATTAGAGCAGACTGTGTTGTTGTTCAAAAAATGGACGGACGAAAAGCAGATGGATATGAATATATGACTTATGATGTTCAAAATCTTAATGGAAATGGTAATACTGATTATAATCAACAAATAACTCTACCAAATGATTGTTCTTCCGCATTAGTTGTTTTTAAAGATTCAAATAGATTATATTCTGATAATTCAATTCCAGAAATCCAAAATTGGAGATGTAGAGTAGATGGTGAGTTTACATCAGATAGAGAAGTAAAAATTGATAGTCCATTATATCACGATTTAATTTCATCAACTCTACTTAATATGAATATGGATTATAGTAATAATAGGGGAATAACAAATGCTGAAGATAAAAATTTTATTGAAGCCGAAACATCAGGAGCGACTCAATTAGCAGTTGTTGGTGTTCATTGTCCATTAACAAATGATACTAAAAATTTACAAATTAATGTTAATTCAACAAATGGGGTTGGAGAAGTTATTTGCTATAAACATTTAGTAAAACAAATGTAAATATTTTCCGAATTATTAAATAATATAAAAAATATATAATAATAAAAATCTAATTATTATTATATATAACTATGTCCAGAACTGTTTTAGAACATATTGTTAGACCGTTAGAAAATCAATCAACCTATGAAGAATTTACAAATATAAATTTTATGTTAGGTTTTGCTGGTCGTAAAATGTTGCCTAATACTGTAAGATTAAATGGTAGACTTAAAGTTTTAGTAGGTAATCCATCAGCCCAATTAAAATCATCAGATGGTGAAGTATTTTTAGACCCAGATGTAGCAAGTCATTCAGTAATTCAAACTTTAACAACATCTACAAATAATCAAGGTAATTTAGAAAGTTTAGATAATTATGGAAGATATGTTAAAATTGTCCAAAATGCTATGACTACTGAACCAGACCAACATAATTCATCAAATGCCTGTGAATTAAGAAGTCCAAATTTATCAGTAATGAGGGATTTATTAGAAGGTGAAAAAGTAAAAAGTGTTGCCCAACCTGACCCAAATACACAAGAACCATCATCTTTTTCATTAAAACCATTATTTATTCTCAACTCTGTTTCATCAGTTAATAGTGAAGATACTCCTGCCGTAAGACACGATACAACTGGCGATATTAGAGTTTCAGTTAGAACTGCCCCAAATAATACCGTCTTTTTTGGTTCAGGTGCTGATTCTAATACTAAATATCAACTTTCAGATTTATTTATTACATTTATGTCTATTCCAGATGATGGAGAACAACCACCACTTTTATTAAGACCAAAATATTCAATTAAACAAACTGCTCAATCATCACTTTTTAACTTTTCAGCAAATGCTCCAATTAAAGCAACAAGTGCTACTATCAGTTATATTAAACAATCAGAAGAAAGTAATGTAAATACAAATAGTTTTAGATTAGAAAGACCTGTTAATGTTTCAAGATTACAATTTTTACTAAATGACCAAAGTAATGTACTTTTAACTTATCCATTAGAACAACAAGAAGAAATTGTTCAACACGGATTATCATCAGTATCAGAAGTAAAAGATAATCAAGCAAGTTTATCAAATTTATATGCTAATAACTCATATGTTCAAGGTTTAAATTTTGGACAAATTATAGATGTTTCTATGGAAAAATTCGGTTTTAATTTACAATCATCTATTTCAAATACTGCTCCATTAACTTGTTTTGTTCATTTCCACGGATTATTAAATCTTTAAACTATAAAATGATTTAAAAAAATATATAGTATTATATATATATATATTGATGAAATCAATTATTTCAGTTCAATGTAATCAAGTTTCCAAAAAAAAAATAAGTTATAATTGTCCTATCTGTAATGAAATTCATTATCACGGCAATGAAAAAAACACTTTAAAAAATAGAACTACATATAGATTAACACACTGTGTTGCGGACAATATAAAAATTATTATAAATAATAATACTTTTAGGATTAAATAATAAATATATAATAATAAAAAATCTAATTATTATTATATATGCCGTATTTTAGTGCTGGGATAAAATCCGAGGAAATGGAAGCCAATACATATGTTGAAAATTTAAAAGCAGTATTCAGATTTCAAGAAAATGAAGTTTATATGTCCAATATGAGATTACTTAATGTTGGTGCTGTTAGACAACAAGCAGGACAAGCAACTTATAATGAATTATGTGGTGCTTTATCAGTAATTAAAAGAATCGCCCTTTATGACGACAATATTCTTTTAGATAGTGTTGATAAATTTCAATTATGGGCATCTTTCCGTTCATTCAATAATACAAATGATGATAATATGAGCAGACATAATAATTTAAATAAAAAAAATATGGGTTTCGTTTCAACTGTAAGTGATGCCGACCCATCACAAGAAACTGTTCAACAATTAGGAACATTAGGAGGAATTATTACAAATGATAGAGATACAACCGCCAAAGCATATTTAAGTTTAAGAGATGTTTTATCATTTTTAGAAAGTGATTCATATGTACCAACTAATGTTTATAAAGGATTAAGATTAGAAATAGAATTTAATGATAATCTTGCCGACATTTCACCTCTCGCCTCTGGTGCTGGTGATAAAGTAAATACTTTAAGACCATTTCTTTCTTATGAAAGAGTTATGAATCCTGAATTAATGAAAAAAGTTATGAGTGAGTATAAAGGAACACAATTCTCACCTGTTGAATTAACAACAGTTTTTGTTGAAAGTGCTAATAATGCCGAACAAAATAAAAATTTTACATTAAATTCATTTAATAATAAAAATCTTGAAAGAGTTCTAATTGTAAAATCTCCATTAACTGGTGGAACATCATCAACCGCATATGGACAAACTGGCTCACTTGCTATGAATAAAGAAAGATTTAATTTTATTTCTGGTGGTGATGTTCTTATCCCACAAGATGTATCAACTGATAATAGAAGATTAGCCCTACTTAATGATTTATATTCAGATTGTGATGTCGCATATGCTGGTATGTCTCCAAATGGTGGAGATAATACCGTAGCAAGTGCTGATGAACAAGTTGGACAAACTTCATATATTGCTTATGGTGTAAATTCATTTGTATCAAATAACTTTCAACTTAAATATCAAAGAACTGGTGTTAATGGTTCTGCTCAAAGTAATGAAGGAATGAATTTAAATATTTATGGTGAGGTATTGAAAGCAGTTATTAGAGACGGAGATAGTTATAGAGTTCAATATGTCTAAACTCCGTTTTTATACAAAAATACAAAAAATACAAAAATATTAAAAACTTTTTAATAAAATAAATAAAATAAATAATTAAATTAATTTATTATTAATATAATTATTTTTAAAAAAAAAATGTAATTTTTGTATTTTTGTATTATTTTTATTTGAAGATTGAAAAAATATATTTTTTCAATTTATCAAATAATTTTAAACATTACGAAGTATAGTTTATTTTTTGGATTTCATTTCGGCATTTCTTACCATTGGTAAATTACGATTTGCTCTGGTTAATTGTAAAAATACACTATTATTATCTCCTAATTTATCAGATAATCTTTTATCTTGGTCTAATATTCTAACTTCAAATGATGATAATGTGATGGGATTTCCTGTATGGACATATGGAATACCTGCTGAACTATCAGCAGAGGTATATGAATTAATATTATAATAATTACTAATAATTCCTGAAATTGTATTAAAATTTTGGGTTTCTGTATAAAAATCATTTTTAAAATTTGAATTAATTTCTAAATAATAAAATCCTGTATCCGCTGATGTTTCAAATAATGCGGTTTTACTTGGGATTACTGATGTTAAATTAGAATTAGCACTTTGAACTTGACCTGTTCCTGTTCCAATTGTTGGGACTTTATAGAAATCAGCAGTTTTTTGAACACCAACATCAGCAATTACTTGTGCTGTTGTAAATTGTTTAGATGCTTCAACATTAAAAACTGGGGCTTGGACATCAGTCCCTGCTAAATTTCCATCAGTATGTTGTGGGTGAACTTGTAATGATGTATCAAATCCTAATTTATCTATCCAAAAAGATGACGGTTCTAAACTATTAAATACAATACCGCCATTAGATGAGGCATAAAAATTAACAACACTATTTTGTGATTTTTCAAATCCTACAATAATTGTTCCGCTATCATCATAATAAGGAGTATGTAAAAATTCCCAGAATAATTTATTATCATTTGGATTAAATTTTAAAGATATTGCTGATGCCCCTATCCATTGATTTTCATTTAATTTATATGCTTCTATTACTCCACCTTCTACTGCTTTAACCATAATATCCTCTGTTGCTGTTTGGTCTCCTGATTCAATTAAAAATGGACTATCAACTAATTTTGTAAATTGTTCTTGACTTCTTACCTTCTGACAGTTATCTGAAATTACACTTGATATTTCATCTGCTGTATATTTACCTGCTGGGATTGTAAAAGTTTTTGTATTTAATACTGGCTCATAGATTACTTCACCGCCACCTTCTGGAAATATATAAGGGTCAAATTCATCTTGTGGTGGGGTTGATAAATTTCCATTAAAAGGTAATTTAAAACCTGTAAAATTAGTAGCCTCTGTTCCGTTTGGATTTTTTCCACTTGTAGGTGAACCATCAGATTGATTTAAAAGTTCTGTAATTTTTAATGTATTTGGACGGCAAATAATAGGGAATCCTAAAATCCAAAAAAAATAAAATTTATAATCAGATTTATCAGGTGCGATGGTAGCATCTCTTGTATTTCCACTTGGCCCCATTCCCCAGCCACCAATATACTTGTCTGTATCTACATCTAAATTATTAACATTCTTTTTTTGTGGAAAACCTCTTCCTGTTTCAACACTTCCTTTAACAAGTTTTCCTGTACTATCTTCATATTGAAATTTAATTATACATTGACCATAATAAACTCCTTTATAATTTTCATCAATTGTAAGCCAAAAACCAATATGTCTTTCTAATAAATCTTGCCCTGTTTTTGGTTTACATAAAAATATTAAATTACCATTTGGTTTATCTTGTGGTAATGGATTTGCTGGAAATTCTAAAATTCCTACATCTCTATTTAATCTATTATATAAATAAAAATTCATAGTAACATCTACATCTTCATCTAATTGAATTTGTGAATTTTCAATTGCTACTGTATCAAGGAAGGCACTATGAAGACTTAATTCATCTCCTTCATAAAGTGTAATATTATAATTCATATTCGTCTTAAAATACCCATTTTCAACTTTATTATTATCAGTTTGTTGTAGTTCTATTATCTGATTTATATTATTAGACATCGTAATATATAATAATAATTAGATTTTTATTATTATATAATATTTAACATAGTTAAAATTTAATTAAATATTCACAAAGTGAATTATTATATATTTATTTATATTTTCTTTTTGTATTTTTTTTGGGCATATCAAAAAGTTGGTGTAATTTTTTTTTAGGTTTTTTTCTTTCTTTTTTCTCATTCTTTTTTTCCATATCTTTTGTAAATTTATATTGATTATTATGATACATTATAATATTAATTAGATTTTTTTCCATAAGGTTTTCCTAATTCCCAGTTGATTCTAATATTCATATCTTTTTTTTTCATTTCTGCTAATTCTTTTATTTTCTTTTTTCCGTGTTTTTTTACTAATTCTGGTAAAGTTGTTGGTGTTGTTTTATCTACTCTAATTAATGGTCTACAAGAATGTGTATCTTTACCACCTGCTCCACATTTAACCTCTCTATTTTCAAGAAGATATGGTAAAACTTTAACCCATCTTTCTTGTCTCCATTTCATTAATTTGGGTTTTTCATCTTTATCATCACCTTTAAATTTTCCACCTAATTCTTTATATTTTCTAACTAAAAACATTGATTTATAAGCCGAATGTCTTTTATAAGTTTCATCAGCCATTTTTTTTGCTTTTCTATAAATGTCCTTATCCAGATATTTATCCATATATAATAATGAGATATTTATTCTATGAATAATTTAAATATAAATATCTATGTTAATAATATAATGAGTGCTGAATTAGAAAAAAAATTAAGAACTATGAAAGTATCAGATTTAAAAAAAGAAATATCTAAAACAAATGTTAAAGGATATTCTAAATTAAAAAAAGAAGAAGTTATTCAATTTATGTTAAAAAATAAAAAAAGATTTATGTATTTAATAAATAATTCTGAAAGAATAAATAAACAATTTATAAAAAAAGGAGATAAAACAATTGTTGTTAAAAAAAAAGAAAAAGAAAAACCCAAAAAATTTACATTAGAAGATTTTATTAAAATTGTAAATGAATTTATAAAATCACCAACACAAAAATTATTAGATGAAATAGATAATAAGTTTGAATTTACTGATGATTTAGATGAAGATTTATTAGAAGAATTAGAAAAAGCAATTAATGAATTTGAAAAATCAAAAAAACCTAAAAAAAAAGATGAAGATAATTTAAATTTTTATAAAGAAAAATTTAAAAATTTAAATAATAAAAAAGAAATAATAAAATTATGGAAAAGTATAAAAAATGAAAATTTAAAAAATGAATTATTATTATTACCAAATGTGGATTTTTTAATTAGTGATGATAAATATGGGGAAATTTATGATTATTATAAAGAAAAATTACAAAATTTTAATGTAGATAATAGTATAAAATTATGGGAAAGTATAAAAAATAAAAATTTAAAAATACAATTATTACAAGCATTAGCGACAAAATATATTTCAAATTGTAAGAAAAATATAAATGAATATAAAGTAGCATTAGATTTATTAAAAAAAAAATATACTTGGGATGATTTACAAGAACGGGGCTATGGTTCTACATTACATTTTATTTATAAAACAAAAACTAATTTTTTTAAAAGATTAGACAATTTAAAAAATGATTGTTTGACTAATAATGATTTAGATAAATTAGGGAAATTAAAAGCAGGGGGGAAAGATATATTTTTAAATAATTTAAATGAAAAAAGAGATTTAGAAAAAAATATAGATAATGAAAATAAATTAAAAAATGAATATTTAAAATTAAGAAAAAAAAAACCTGAAAAAATAAAAAAAGAAGAGCCAGTAAAAAAAGAAGAACCGGAAAAAAAAAAGTTTAAATTATAAAATGATTTAAAAAAATATATAGTAATATATATAATGGAAAAAATTGTTGATTTAAAACGAAAAAATTATAACAAATTATATTATGAAAATAATAAACAAAAAATATTAGAGGGTATGAATGAAAAAGTATTTTGTAAATATTGTAATAGAGAATATGCGAAACATAGATTTAATAAACACTGCCGAAGTGCTAAACATATTATGAATGAAAAAATTTATAATTTACAAAATAATAATTAAATATATTCAAAGAATTATTATTAATATAAAATTAAAAAAAAATATATAGTTTTTTTAAACTAAAAAAAGGTTTAAGAAAATATTTTATAATATATAATATATATAATAAAATGTTTGAAATGTTTGAATGTGTAAATGTTGATGTGCTTAATAAATTAAGTAAACTAACTTTAAGTCAATATGACTATTTAATGTCTAAATCTACTACTAAAAGACATAATGAATACGACAATAAAGAAGAATATACAAAATTAATGAAATATTGTAAATCCTATAAATGTGATTTAAATTTAGGAAGAAAGGGATTAAAGCAAGATTATTATCAACTAAAAGGTGAAGTTGGTAGATTACAAGCAAGAAAGCCTTCTATCCAAAGATTATTTAATGGAATTAGAGGTATATTATGTGATGAGAAGATGATTGATATTGATATAAATAACTGCCACCCACAAATTTTATATAATTTATGTAAAAAACACGATATTGAATGTAATTATTTATGCGAATATATTGATAATAGAGATGAGAAATTACAAGAATTAATGAATCAATATAATTTAAATAGGGGACAAGCAAAAGTATATTTTTTAAAATGTATTAATAAAGATAGTATAACAACAAAAATTGAAAAAAAATTAGTTAAAAATAATTCATTTTTTCAAAAATTTGATTTACAAACAAATAAAATTATTAAAAAACTTGCTAAAATTTATAAAAAAGATAAAAGATTTTCTGAATGGTATGAAGATAAAAGTTATAATACAAATGGTAAATTTTTTAATTTAGTATTACAAGATATGGAATGTAATATTTTAATTGATGCTATGAAAAATGTAATTGTTAAAAATGATGAATTAAGTGATTGGAGTAGAATAGGAGTTTTAATGTTTGATGGTTGTATGATTAATAAAAGAAATGATTTTGGTAAATTAATTGATTATGGTAATTTAATTGAAAGATTAAATAAATATTTTGAAGATAAAGGTGGATATAAATGGAGTATAAAACCACATAC
>Ga0070750_10002001_pt1 | contig 11333 bp, 15 predicted proteins | sample VirMetDEL_Nov_24_FD_77013 | JGI IMG/M metagenome (GOLD analysis project Ga0070750, IMG submission 77013) | Aqueous microbial communities from the Delaware River and Bay under freshwater to marine salinity gradient to study organic matter... | ecosystem: Environmental > Aquatic > Marine >...
TGCTGAATTAGAAAACCCTTTAGTATTATTAATAGAATCACCAGTTGAATCTATAAGGCAAATACAGTCAGTATTAGAGTACGTAATATCTAATAACAAGTCACTATTAATTATAGGTGATTTAGATCCTAAGATTACGTCAACTTTAGCTATGAACAAAGTTAAAGGTAACATTAAGGTAAACGTTATCGATGCTCCTACTTACGGAGTTAATAAAAAAGATATGTTATCTGATTTATCTGTTTTAACTAACGCTACAGTGATAAATGAAGACTTAGGTGATGATTTAGATATTATAAGTCCAAACTTACTGGGTCAATGTAAGAAGAGTATCACAAGTGATTATGAAACTATATTACAAGTAGATACTGAATCTGATGAGGTGTTAGATCTAATAAAAGAAGTTAAAGCTCAAATGGAAGAAGCTAAAGCTCCTGGAGATGTAATAAGGTTAGAAAAAAGATTATCAAGACTGTCAGGTAAAGTAGCTATAGTTAAAGTAGGTGCAAACTCTGAAATAGAGTTAAAAGAAAAATCTGATAGAGTTGAAGATGCTATCTGCGCAACTAAAGCAGCTATTAAAGAAGGTATAGTTTCTGGTGGTGGAATTGCATTACTAGATGCATCGTTAAAAATTAAACCTAATAATATAGGTGAGGAGATATTACTAGAAGCTATTTTAGCGCCGTTTAAGAAGATATTATCAAACGCGGGTGTTGATATAAAGGTTTCTAAAAAAGAGGGTGTAGGATTTGATGTTATAACCGGTGAGATGGTTAATATGATTGAAAAAGGTATTATAGATCCTTTGTTAGTTACAAAAAGCGCTTTAAAAAACGCTGCATCAGTAGCTACTACTATACTATCTACAGACTGTGTGATTAATAACTTAAGAGTTGGTGATGAAAGCAGTAGGTAACAATATATTAATCGAAAAGATTAAAGAAGAGGCTATATCAAAAACTAAAGGTGGTTTATTGCTAACAAGTAGTCAAAAGCAAGATGTTAGGTATAAACAAGCTACAGTAATACATTGTGGTGATTTAGTTAAAGGTATTAAGAGTGGTGATTCTATTTATTATGATATGCACGCAGGTCATAGAATAGAAATTGATAAGCAAGTTTTTTACGTGATTACAGTTAGGGACGTTGTTGTAGTTTTATGAGGCTAGAGGCTAGCGATATAAGAGATATTAATCTTTTAAAACATTATAGAATAATACGTAAGTGGGCTTGTAGAAATAACAATTTAAACGATGCTGATATTGAGTTGCTTATATATCTTGATTGCATGGATATGTTTACTAAAGAAGATTTTAAAACTGGTACGTATTCTTATAGTTGGGATAACAGAAGATGGAACAGATTATTAAAAGAAGGATGGATAGCTGTTTGGCGTAAGAGAAATAGAACCACTCAAAAGTACCACATATATAAAGTTTCTTTTAAAGGTAAGCAATTAATAAGTAGGATATATAGAATAATGCTAGGTCATGAAGATATACCTACAAGTACTAAAAGAAATAGTATTATGAAAGGTAATACATATACCGACAAGGTTTTGATTACCTCTATAAATAATGTTAACAAAGATAAAAATAGATAAAATGAATAACAACGTTAAAATAGATGCTATGACTGGTATGCCAGTTGAGTATACAGTGTCGCCACCTCAGCCGTCAAGTTTGGTTTCTCCATTTGGAGATAAAGCTTTAGCTACTGGTAACGCTATTATGGGTGATGTAAACCAGAGACAAATGTCTTTAGGTAATAACACGCCATTGTTTAAAAAAAGCTGTGGAAGCTATAAAAAATAAAACTATGGAAAACATGAAACAAAAAGCACAAGGACAAGTAGGTGAAAATACTTTATGGGATGGGCCATTAAGTCAAGCGGGTAGACCTCATGCAAAAGGATCTAGCTCTGGAGCAAAAGGTATGAAATTAAAAGTAATGCAACCTTGTGGATGCGTTGGTGATTGTGGTTGTGGGCAATTGAACGGTCCTATAACTGGTAGAGCTAAAGGATAGAGCCATGCCATATACGCAACCAAGCAAAACTCCATTGTTAAAAATAGACAAGTCTAAAATGGCTTGTAATAAACCAAGAGCTGAGGTTAGTGGTGGTAAGTCACACGTTGTAAAAGCTTGTGAAAATGGCGAAGAAAGGATAATAAGATTTGGTCAAGCTGGTGTTAGTGGCGCTGGTAAGAAAAAAGATGCTAAATCTAAAGCTAGAAGAAAATCTTTCCAAGCTAGACATGCTAAAAATATTAAAAAAGGTAAAATGTCTGCTGCTTACTGGGCTAACAAAGTAAAATGGTAGTATGGCTTTTAAATTAAGGAGTTCAGATAAAAAAATAGATAATACACCTATATATAGAGTTGATATGGAAGATGGTGTTTTAGGTATGGCCAACAAAAACGGTTCTATACTTATAAACAACAACTTATCACCTTTAAAAGAAAAGGAAGTTATTAAACACGAAATGATCCACGTAGATCAAATAAAAAGAGGTGATTTAACTTATGACGATAAAAACGTTTATTGGAAAGGTAAAAAATACTCAAGAAAAACTATGGATGAAGGTAATAAAAAACTTCCATGGGAAAAAGAAGCGTATAACTCTAAGATTAAATAATTATAAATAAATAAAAAAATGGCTTACAAGCAAAAACCAGGGAGAAGTCCTTTAGAAAAAACAGGTAGAGATATACCTTTAAATATGAAGTCACCAGCATATATGACAGATGGTCTTGGTGATAAAAAAGAAGGTAAACCAGTTAGTGATAAATCAGCTAGTAACAAAAAAGCAGATGTAGGTGAAATACCTGGGTTAAAAGAGATACAAGAAAGATTTAAAGGCAAGTACGAAGTTAAACCGCTGAAAGGTAAAGAAAACAAGTATAGTTTAATTGATAAATCTGGTAATTCAGTATCTTACAAACCTGGTAGAAAAGTTAAAGATAATAGCGTAACTGTTAAAAAAGCTTTACAGGACAAGTTTAATAAAAAATAAATAATTGAAAAAGATATTTCAATGGCTTACTGGTGGTGTTATCAAAGAGATAGGTAATACCATCGATAAGTTAACCACCACAGAAGAAGAAAAGCTGGAGATAAAAAAACAAATCCAAGAAATACTAGAAAAAGCAGACAGCGACGCTCAAGCGCAAGTTACTGAACGTTGGAAAGCTGATATGGCTAGTGATAGTTTCTTATCTAAGAACATTAGGCCTTTGGTTTTAGTGTTTTTAACATTTGTTTTTACAGTTTTAGCTTTTTTTGATGGTAACATTGGAGGCTTTAAGGTAGCTGAGCAATACATCCCTATTTTTCAGTCTTTACTAATAACTGTTTACGGAGCGTACTTTGTAGGTAGGACTTGGGAAAAGAATAGAAAATCAGGTAATAATAAATAAATGAAAACAATTAAATTAAATCAAATGGAAAACAAGATTACAAAAGAAGAACTAGAACAATTAGTAGCTTTAAAAAACAAACAAGATCAGGCTGTGTTTCAGGTTGGAGCTTTAGAGTCTCAAAAACATATGGTATTACACGCTTTAGCTGACGTAAACCAAGAGGTTGAAGAGAACAAAAAATCTTTAGAAGAAAAGTATGGTAAAGTAAGTATAAACTTACAAGACGGTACTTACGAAGAGATCGAAGAAGAAGCTGAAAAAGTTAAAGCCTAATAAAATGTCTACTGTTATAAGAAAAATAAGCATAGGTGCAGATTATAAAAACGAAGCTATGCACTATTCAGTTAGCCAAAATGTTTATGGCGGACACGAAATATGCAGTATACTTTATAACGAATCTGATTGCTCTTATAACATATACATTAAGAAAAACAACGAGGTAATGCCATGGAAGAAGTTTAATTCTAACATGGCAATATCCGTTGAATACGATTTAGAGTATTAATGAGGAGTGTTTTTGATTTTATAGTAGAACCAATTAATGGTAGATACGATAATGAAGTTAAAATTGGTGATAAAAAACTAATAACAAATTCTAATATAGAAAACTTCAAATTCATTAGTAGAGAAGCTAAAGTAATATCTACGCCATTAGCTTTTAAATCTCCTATAAAAAAAGGTGATACAGTTATAATACACCATAATGTATTTAGAAGGTATTACAATCAAAAAGGTAAAGCTGTAGACAGTAGTAAGTTATTTAAAGATAACACGTACTTTTGTCAACCAGATCAAATTTATCTATACAAAAATAAAGATAAATGGAACGCTGTAGGTAATAGGTGTTTTGTAATGCCTATAAAAAATAAAGATCCGTTTTCGCTAGATAAAGAGCAAAAATGTATTGGTATATTAAAAATCGGTAATAGCTCCTTAAAAGAGCTAGAAATAACCGAGGGAGACTTAGTAAGCTATAAACAAAACAGAGAGTTTGAGTTTGTTATAGATAATATGAGAGTCTACTGTATGGAATCAAATGATATTTTATTGAAGCATGAATATAAAGGAGACGAAGAAGAATATAATCCAAGCTGGACAAAAAGCAGTTGAGGAACTTATAAAAGTAGCTAAAGAAGCTATTGTAGACTCTGATGACGATATAAGTGCAGACAGATTAAAAAATGCTGCTGCTACTAAGAAGTTAGCTATATTCGATGCTTTTGAAATATTAAGCCGTATAGAAGAAGAGGAAAATTTATTAAAAGAAAAACCTAAAACTACTGAAAACAAAAAAGTATTTAAAGGTTTTGCTGAAGGAAGATCTAAGTAATGTATAAGCAAACACTTGTAAAGACAGTAAAAGATCACATAAAACCTTCTATATTAAAGAGAAATAATAGGTATAAAAAGTGGGAGAGAGGCTATAACGCTGACCATGATATAGTTATAATAAGTGGTGATGGAACTATAGGTGAAATTATAGAGATACAAAACTTAAAAATAGCTTTACCCAAAGCACCTAAAGAAGTACACAAATGTTCAGATGTTAAAGAAGAGCAAATGTGGAAAAAAATAGAATACCCAAAAGAATTAACTAGAATAAAAAGTGTATTTGATTGGAACAAGTATGATTCAGATTTTAAAGAAACTTGGTACGACTACATAGATGAAGAGTTTAATAGACGTGAGCAAGGTTTTTGGTTTAAGAATAATGGCAAATCTACTTATATAACTGGTACACATTATATGTATCTACAATGGTCAAAGATCGATGTAGGTGCAGCAGATTATAGAGAGTCAAATAGATTATTTTTTATTTTTTGGGAAGCTTGCAAAGCTGATAACAGATGCTACGGAATGTGTTATTTAAAAAATAGACGTTCTGGTTTTAGTTTTATGTCTTCAGCTGAGTTAGTCAATCAAGCAACTATGTCATCTGACTCTAGGTTTGGTATATTATCTAAGTCTGGATCTGATGCAAAGAAAATGTTTACAGATAAAGTTGTACCTATAAGTATAAACTATCCTTTTTTCTTTAGACCTATACAAGACGGTATGGATCGACCTAAAACTGAATTAGCTTATAGGGTTCCAGCTTCTAAGTTAACCAGAAGAAAACTAAATGATGGTGTAGATGAAGTAGAGCTTGATGGATTAGATACAACAATTGACTGGAAAAACACAGGAGACAACTCTTATGATGGTGAAAAGCTAAAGCTACTTGCACATGATGAAAGTGGTAAATGGGAGAGACCTGATAACATATTAAATAACTGGCGAGTTACAAAAACGTGTTTAAGATTAGGTAGTAAAATTGTTGGTAAGTGTATGATGGGATCAACATCAAACGCTTTAGATAAAGGAGGTAATAACTTTAAAAAGCTATATTATGCGTCAGATGTCACAAACAGAAACCGTAATGGCCAGACTAGCTCAGGATTATATAGTTTGTTCATACCTATGGAATGGAACTACGAAGGATTCATTGATTCTTATGGACTACCAGTATTCGATAAACCAAAAAAGGAAGTTTTAGATTCTAACGGTGATATTATAGATCAAGGTGTTATTGAGCATTGGGAAAATGAAGTAGAAGGATTAAAAAACGATCAAGACGGTTTAAATGAATATTATCGTCAGTTTCCAAGAACAGAGAAGCACGCTTTTAGAGATGAAGCGAAATTATCTTTATTTAATCTAACAAAAATATACGAGCAAATAGATTATAACGAAGATTTAAATAACGGTAAAGAAGTTACTAAAGGTAGCTTTCAATGGGTTAACGGGGTTAAAGATACTAGAGTGCAGTTTGTACCTAACAATGATGGACGATTTTTAGTTAGCTGGATTCCTAAAGCTGAGTTACAAAACAAAGTTATAATTAAAAATGGTGTTAAATATCCTGGTAATGAGCATGTAGGTGCTTTTGGTTGTGATAGCTACGATATATCAGGAACCGTAGATAATAAAGGATCTAAAGGTTCTTTACATGGTTTAACTAAGTTTAGTATGGAAGATGCTCCTGCTAATATGTTTTTTTTAGAATATATAGCTAGACCTCAAACCGCTGAGATATTTTTTGAAGATATACTAATGGCTTGCATATTTTATGGTATGCCAATATTAGCTGAGAACAATAAGCCTAGATTACTATATCATTTTAAAAGAAGAGGTTATAGAGGTTTTTCAATAAATAGGCCAGATAAAGTATATTCAAAGTTATCTGTCACAGAAAAAGAAATAGGTGGTATACCAAACTCTAGTGAGGATATTAAACAAGCTCACGCTGCAGCCATAGAATCTTATATAAATGATTTTATAGGTGCTACAGAGAGAGGTTATGGTAACATGTATTTTCAAAGAACATTAGAAGATTGGTCTAAATTTGATATAAATAATAGAACAAAGTTTGATGCAACTATTAGCTCTGGTTTAGCTATAATGGCTTGCAATAAAAACAAGTATACACCAGTGTATCAACAAAACAAAAGTAAACCTGTTTTAAATTTTAAAAAATACGACAACAAAGGATATACTTCAAAAATAATATAATAAATGATTTATAAAAGTGTAAATAGTTCTTTCCCAAGTCAGGTAGTACCTGATGCAGAAAAGCAAAGCGAAGACTACGGTTACGAAGTAGGTAGAGCTATAGAAAACGAATGGTTCCGTGGAGATCGTGGAGCAGGTGCTGGTGGTCGCTTTGGTAACAACTGGCAAAACTTTCATAGATTACGTTTATACGCAAGAGGTGAACAATCTGTTCAAAAATATAAAGATGAGTTATCTGTTAACGGTGATTTGTCTTACTTAAATTTAGATTGGCAACCAGTTGCTGTTTTATCTAAGTTTGTTGATATTGTTGTTAATGGTATGGTTGATAAAGGTTATAAGATAAAAACCTTTGCTACAGATCCTGTATCTATTAAGAAGAAAACAGATTATGCTGCTAATATCTTAAGAGATATTAACGCAAAAGAATTATTAGAAGAACTTAAACAAAAAGTAGGCTTAGATTTATACTCAAGTCCAAACCCTGAAGATCTACCTGAAACTAGAGAAGATCTAGATTTATACATACAGTTAAACTATAAAGAAAGTATAGAAATAGCTGAAGAAGAAGTAATTGATAATATACTAGAGTTTAACAGGTACGAAGAAATAAAGAAAAGAGTTGCTCAGGATTTAACTATATTAGGTATTGGAGCTACTAAAACTAGCTTTAACTTGTCTGAAGGTGTAACCATTGATTATGTTGATCCAGCTAACTTGGTTTATTCTTACACAGAAGATCCTAACTTTGAAGACATATATTACGTAGGTGAAGTTAAAAGTGTTTCTTTGCAAGAACTTAAGAAACAATTTTCACATTTAACTGATGCTGATATGGAGGAGATACAAAAAACATCTCCAGTTTCTAGTTATAATAGACAATACAATGGTCAAGATGACAACTATGACAATGTTCAAGTTTTATACTTCGAATACAAAACATACTCTAACCAAGTATTTAAGATAAAGAAAACAGATCAAGGATTAGAAAAAGCATTAGAAAAAGATGATAGCTTTAATCCACCTGAAAATGATAACTTTGAAAAAGCTAGTAGATCTATAGAGGTTTTATATAGTGGAGCTAAGATACTAGGGCAAGATAAAATGCTAGAGTGGAAGCTTGCTGAAAATATGACTAGACCTTATAGCGATCAAACTAGAGTAGAAATGAATTACTGTATTTCTGCGCCTAGAATGTATAAAGGTAAAATAGATAGTATAGTTAGTAAGTGTGTTGGTTTTGCTGATATGATTCAGATAACTCACTTAAAAATACAACAAGTACTATCTAAGATGGTTCCTGATGGAGTATTTGTAGACGTCGATGGTTTAGCTGAGGTTGATTTAGGTAATGGAACATCGTACAATGCTCAAGAAGCTTTAAATATGTACTTCCAAACTGGTAGTATAGTTGGTAGATCATTAACGCAAGACGGTGATCCTAATAGAGGTAAAGTACCTATTCAAGAATTGCAGTCATCATCCGGTATAAGTAAGATACAAGCATTGATACAGACTTATCAGTATTATTTACAAATGATAAGAGATGTGACAGGTTTAAATGAAGCTAGAGATGGTAGTATGCCAGCTAAGGATTCATTAGTAGGTTTACAAAAACTTGCTGCAGCAAATTCAAACACTGCGACTAAACATATATTACAGTCTTTATTATATGTAACGTTAAGGACTTGTGAGAATATTAGTTTGAGAGTTGCTGATATGTTAAGCTTCCCTCTTACTAAAAATGCTTTAATGAATAGTATAAATGCTGTAAACACAGCTACATTAGAAGAAGTGTCTAGATTAAATATGCATGAGTTTGGTATATTTTTAGATCTTGAACCTGATGAAGAGGAAAAAGCTAAACTAGAGCAAAATATACAAGTAGCATTACAAACTCAAAGTATTGATCTTAGTGACGCTATAGATATTAGAAGTATTAGAAATATAAAACTAGCTAATCAATTTTTAAAGCATAGACAAAAGCTTAAAAGAAAACAAAGATTAGAAGAGCAACAAGCAAACATACAAGCTCAAGCTCAAGCAAATGCTGAAGCTGCTGAAAAAGCAGCGTTAGCTGAAATGCAAAAACAACAAGCACTAGCTGAAACTGAATTACAAATAGAACAAGGTAAGTCTCAGTTTAAGATACAGCAAATGCAACAAGAAGCTGAAATTAAAAAACAGCTTATGGCTGAGGAGTTTAACTACAATATGAAGTTAGCTCAAATAACAGCTAATGCTCAAATGAATAAAGAGCAAGAAAAAGAAGACAGAAAAGACAAAAGAACTAAGATACAAGCAACACAACAGTCAGAGTTAATAGATCAAAGAAAAAATGATACTATGCCTAAAGACTTTGAGTCGTCTGGTAATGATGTTCTTGGCGGATTTGGCTTAGGTAGTTTTGAACCTAGGTAAAAAATTTTAACTATTTAATTATATTATATTATGTCAGAAGTAAAACAAGAGGGAGACTTTAAAATAAAGTCTAAACCTAAAAAACCTAAAAACTTAGGTAAAGCTAATGAAATTACTAAGGTAGAGATAAACAAAGATGTACCTAAAGATCAAGGAGAAGTAATACCAGAAGTTACAAAAGTTGAGTTAAAAGAAACTCCAGAAGTGTTAAACACTGAAGAAAAACAAGAGGAAATTGTACAGGTTAATGACACAAGTGAAGAAGTAACTAGTGTTATAGAAGAAATAACTGAAGAACAAGTAGAAAATCTAGAACAAAAGTTAGACGAAGCTTTGACTGATCAAGAGCAGTCTGGAGCTAAGCTGCCAGAGAACATCGAAAAACTTGTTTCTTTTATGGAAGATACTGGTGGTACATTAGAAGACTATGTTAGATTAAACTACGATTATTCTAATGTTAGTGAAACTGCTTTACTAAAAGAATATTACAAAAAAACAAAACCTCACTTAGACGATGAGGATATTAATATAATCTTAGAGGATTTTTCATACGATGAAGACCTCGACGACGAAAAAGAAATACGCAAAGCAAAAATTGCGTTAAAAGAAGAAGTTGCAAAAGCTAAGAGCTTTCTAGACGAAACCAAGAGTAAGTATTACGACGAAATCAAGTTGAGACCCGGCGTTACTCAGGAACAAAAGAAAGCTGTTGATTTTTTCAACCGATACAATGAGGAGCAAAAAGTTGCTGAACAAAAGCATAATGATTTTTTACAAAAAACTAAAAGCTTACTAAACGACGAATTCAAAGGTTTTGATTTTAAAGTTGGTGAAAAGAAATTTAGATACGGTGTAAAAAACGTTAACGAAGTAGCTAAAGAGCAGTCAAACATTTCTACATTCATGGAAAGATTCCTAGATAAAAACGGAAATGTATCAGATGCTAAAGGTTACCACAAAGCTTTATTCGCAGCGCGAAATGCTGATACAATAGCACAACACTTTTACGAGCAAGGTAAAGCTGACGCAGTTAAAGAAGTTGTTGCTAAATCAAAAAACATAACTACCGAACCTAGGCAAAACGCTAGCGGTAACGTATTTGTTAATGGTTTAAAAGTAAAAGCAATTAGCGGTCTTGATTCCTCGAAACTAAAAATAAAAACAAGAAAAATTAATTAAAAAAATTTAAAATTATGGCTTTAAGTCCTGCTTTCGGTTCAATTAAACCGAGTCAAAAACAACAAATTTTAGAATCTAACTTCTTATCATTTAACGGTGGTTCAGGAGCTGGAGATTCAAACACATTCGCACAACAGTATTTACCAGAAATCTACGAACAAGAAGTAGAGCGTTATGGAAACAGAACGTTATCTGGATTTTTACGTATGGTTGGTGCTGAAATGCCAATGACTTCTGATCAAGTAATTTGGTCTGAACAAAATAGATTACACGTTGCTTACAATGATGTAGCTAATGATGGAACTAACACTTTAACTTTTACAGTTGGTGGTTCTGGAGATGCATTTGTAGAAAACGTAATTTCTAAAAACCAAACTGTTGTGATCTTAGATCCAGCTGGTTTAGAATTAAAAGCTTTAGTAACTCAATCTTCTCAGACTGGTTCTACTGCTACTATCGAGGTTGCTCCTTATACTGCTGCTAACACTGGTGCTTTAGCTGCTACAGGATTAAAAATCTTTGTATACGGTTCTGAATATGGAAAAGGATCTAGCATTGCTAACTCTACTGGAGCTACTGATGTAAACGGTTACAAGTCTATCACTCCTTCTTTTACTCAACACTCTAACTCTCCTATCATCATTAGAAACAAGTATGTAGTTTCTGGATCTGATATGGCTCAGATTGGATGGGTTGAAGTAGCAACTGAAGATGGTGCTTCTGGATATTTATGGTATTTAAAAGCTGAGTCTGAA
>Ga0070750_10002003_pt1 | contig 11327 bp, 9 predicted proteins | sample VirMetDEL_Nov_24_FD_77013 | JGI IMG/M metagenome (GOLD analysis project Ga0070750, IMG submission 77013) | Aqueous microbial communities from the Delaware River and Bay under freshwater to marine salinity gradient to study organic matter... | ecosystem: Environmental > Aquatic > Marine > Coastal...
AGGGCGTGGATTTTCGTGTTTTTAGTTGTTTTGTGAAAGAATTGTAAAAACATCGGCTGGGCGGTCGCTTTTTGACGATTTTTCCTCTTGTTACGGCCCTCTTTTTTCCTCTTGTTAGCGCGAAAAGAGGACTCAGAGAGGACTTACAAAGAGGGAACAAAGTTGCTGTTGTTAAGGTCCTCTATCCCTAACAACAGTAAAAAGAGGGTTGAGAGAGGACTTATGAAGAGAGATTGACTTTTTTGTTTTTCTCTTTGTAAGGTCCTCTTTTTTTTGGGAAGCTTAGGAATCTTAGGAGGACGCACATACGGAGATGAACAACAGTCGGCCTGAAAAAAGCCGTATGTGCGTCCTAAAAATTACGGATGGCCATTATTGCGCAAGTTTAAAGAATTTGATGTTTTGAACTTTGTAATCTACGGTGGTAGTGGCTCCGGTATCGCTGCTATAAGCATCGCAGGTGGCAATCATTCTGTCATACGTATCGGTTGTGACAATCGACTGCTCAAATACGGGAGTGGTTATTGAAAGAACTCCTTGAGATGGTGCAGCCACTCCCTGCAGTCGCAATACAGTGGACGACTGCGCAGTAGCGTTCGCGAGCTGCAATTTGACGGCTATGTTAGTGATTTGGCCGGTGGTAAGGGTTTGGCTTGCTCCTCCAATTAGAAGATCTGCTTGTATCATGTACGTACCGGGATCTAAAGAAAACGCGGGCGATGGTACGACGGTTTGAATATTTGCAAATTTTCCACTTGCCAACGCAGTTGCCCCTGCGGGGAAGTCCCCAAAGGTTGCAACGGCTACTTGGAATGTTTGAGCAGCAGTGTTCTGAAAAGTCCCGTCGGAAAATTCAATACCATTGGGTACGATAATTGCGCCAGAAGCGCTGTCAATGAGATGTCCTTGAACAGTTCGTTGGTTGGCCATGTTATCTTATAACTTTATATAAGAAAAAATTTCTCCGCTAAACAAGGAATGCAACTCTGGTCCAATGGTCTTGCTCCCCAGCTCAGAACGGAGGCTACGGCTTCCTGTTAACCAGTATGAGGTGCTCTATCGCTGGTCGCCGGTTCGATTCTCGGACTATAGACCGCTATGGCCACCGGGGATAGACCAATTGGTCAGTAGAGAGTGGACAAGGCCGAAGCACTGGACCCCCATGCCTCGCTACCATGGTCATTGAAACGCCCCCAGGCCTGAGACCGGACCGTGGGGCATTCCTTAACTTTTAAATGCGCCTAAAACTATACGTTACCACAACAGCTGGTCAGCCCAATAAGATGGGGTATCTTTTATTGTTCTGTATCGCTCATGTCGTCGCTTGTAGAGTCTTCTTCTCTCTTCAGCGAACTCTTTGTCGTGAGTCGCCAAATACGTAGGATAGTCTCCCATGCCTCTCGCGCCCACTGACGCAATGACTTTTCCATCTCGGAGTACATCTATCTTTTTATCAGATTTTTTTGAAGGGCGAACATCGACTCCTAAAGCTTTTGCCCTATCCCGGGTGTATTTACGTATAGTATAGCTCATTGTATAATTATTAGTTATAAAAAGGAGCAGGACGATAACGAAGAACGCATACATTTCGATTAACATGGTATATTTAACTGTTAGACTTGTCAGTCAGTCTTTTGACGACAGCTCCTTTCATGGTAGGCCTTGGTCCGCTCGTATTAGCAGGATTACGTTGATACATTTGCGAGTTTCTGGCGTGAGTGCCGCCAAGGGCAGTTGCGTCTGGGCCGATGTTGGCGTGCTCTCCCACTTGGTCTTTTACGACAAGGGTAATGACTACGTCTGGGTCAAGGATTTTAATGGGTGCACCGTTGCGGTCGGTAAAGGTGAGGATAAATTGTGAGATCGTTCCAGGTGTTAACTTATTCCACGCATATTCCGGTGGTTCAATAATAAGAAGCTCGCCAATAGCTGTTTTGGCAGCAATGGGATACAAGACAGTCTGGGGGTTCGAGTACTGGTTGGCAATTTGGGCAAGGTTCAAGTAAATAACAGAGTTAGGCTGCACCGCAGGAGCTACGTTTGATAGCCACACTGCGTTGCCGTTGGGGAACACGCCGGACGCAACCGTCGACGGTAGCCATGAAGAAATGTTTGTCGACACAGCGAGAGTCGAACCCGTAACATTACCGGGAGCGCCAACTATGGTAGAGAAGTCCGATGCGGCGAGGTTAACACCCACAATCTCTGTGTCCGTTGCGGGGAAAGCACCATTTGGAATGGCGGCACCTACAGCTGCAACAACAGGAGGGCAGTTCAAGAAACCGCCTGTGGGTGCTGTAAACCCAGTCGCAATGGGTATGTCAGGAAGAGCAAACATATTCAGTTGGACTTTGTACAAAGTTGTATTCGTCTGGAACTGAAGGAAATATACGTATTCGCCTGTTGTGGAGTTTACAAGGTAGAAGTTGTTGTTGATGCAGAACTGCTGAAGGTATGCGTTAATGTCGGCAATTTCGTATAAACCCGGAGGAATTGTAACAGTAAGGACCACACCAGATGCTGTCGACGGAAGAGGAGCACCAGTACCGTCCTGAGTAAGGTCAGGCAAGGTAATGGTGAATACGTTATTGTGCAGTGTCGTGTCGTTGATGTTTTGCCACGAGTAATACATGTACAGGGTGCTCAATGCGACCTCTGCACCTTCTAAGGCAGCACTTCCCGGCAAGTTATAAACTAGTCGGTTGTTGTCTTGGCCGACGAAGTTGTCTCTCGTAAAAGTTATCGTGTGCATCTTATATTTTAGTTAAAGATAAAAAATTAACGAGGAATCACAAACCTACTCGAATTTACTCTTTGCGACGGCAAAGGCTCGTAGCTACTGTAAAAAGTATGAAGAGATGGCTTTGGGAAAATCTTTTTCGGCACATTATGAACTGCCTCAGGTTGAGGTAGACCAAGGTTGGCTCCTCCGAAATTAAATTCTGGTTGTCTGTTTTCGCTTGGTTCTCTGCGGCCTCCTAAAGCACTAACTGGAGGATTGCCACCATCGATGTCACGTATTGTGTGAAGTCTTTGCGATCGCATTTATACACTACCGGAAGAAAAAGAATTCATCTCAAAATCCTCCTCACTTGTTTCCTCATCTTCATTTTGCGCGTCATTCAAAGGAATTTCCCTATATCCACCGAGGTACAACAACTTGCCAACGGCATATATGTTTGGCCCATATACGTCGGAATCGCCAAACCAGTTGCGTATGGCCCTGTCGGAATGTTCCGGCTTCGCACGAATTGACGGCGGCAGTGCGTACCACTGCTTTGACGAAGTGATAAACTGCACTATGTGCGTCATAGAGAAATCCGTATCCGGTAGATAATGGCGACCCTCTTCCTTTCTCTCAAAAAGCTGTACGAAAATGCGGTGCGGAAGGTAGGACGACTGCAAATACTCCATACTGCGTCTACGTACTGACGCTGGTATAAACTTCGCCATTTTGTAGTCCTCTTTGCGGAGCATATCTAGGTATCGCAAAAGAATGTTCATTAAACCGTTTATGCGTCTTTTCCACCACGACTTCTCTTTTAATGTCGGGTCGAGCGGGTAAATGTGCTTGTCCTTGTTGACCTTAGAAGGGTTCGATGTAAATGTACTGGCATACAATAAGTCGATAATACGTTCTGCATCAGCAGTGGTCGCTTCTTCACGAAGAGGAGCTTTCGCGTTCGTTTCCATTCCGAATGTGCCGTGAAGGCGGACATCACATTTGTCCTTATACAGTCTGCGCGCCTTGACAGTTCCTCCGCCGGTAAGGTCCTTAATGACATTGTTGTTGAGAGGGCTATCCTTAGGGGGCTCCTTCATAATTACGTACCTCATCTTGTCTACATTGGCAAGGTCCGGGTTTGCGTCTCCGCTGGTTTTCTTTTTGGGGTCTTCGGTAAGGATAGCATAGGAGGCGTGGTAAAAGTAGTCTCCGTATGCCATCTCGAGCGCTTGGTTGCAAAGTCCCTTACCGTTGCGTCCGGATCCGTTAAGTATAAAGAAATGTTCTATGGCTCTACCCGATATACCCGACGCAGCCATGACCAAGAACAACGTACGCACCTCTGGGTCTGGAAACACCTTATTAAAAACTTTCTCAAATAGTTCGTCTTCAATTTCCTTGTCCTCACCAACAGGCTCATCGTAGAAGCGAAAGTCGTATTTGCAGGACATGGTAACGAAATCCGTCTTCTCGGCAGGGCGAAATTCTCTTTTCGATATGTCGTACACGCCGTTCTCGAAGCCTACCAAGTCCGTTTCCGCGTCGAACTCCATGTCGTAGCATGAGAGCGCCTTTTCCGCTGTCTTCAGTACTCCTTGCCTCCAGCTGCAGTTGCTGGTACGTTGCCTGAAAGCCAACCACGCCGTGTTAAGGTTAGTGTGCTGCGCAAGGTTGTCCTTGGTGAACTGCGAGGAAAAGTGGTTATTTACTTCGTCTACAAGCGACATGAATACCCGCACATCGTCGAACACCCATTTCTTGCCGTCCCAACAGCACCACATGTTGTCGGGCTTGATGTACACGTACGTAGAGCTGTACTTGTCCGTAAGAAGCTTGACGGCGTCGTCCTGGTTAAAGTACTTCATCGCTGTAATAAGGCTCTCCACCCTTGCCTTCGGCAGGCGCTTTGGCCGGAAGTCTGCTGGTTCGATTCCTGACAAGTCGTAGCCGCCATCAATTGGCTTTTCTTCAAACTCAAGTGATATCTCGAACTTGCGTCTAATAAAAGACTCCATTATATCAATAACTCCCTTGAGGCCGCCCGGAAAGTCGTCGACATTCGTCCGTAGAAGCTTTATACCGTCGAACTCGTAAGAGGCATTTACGTACCGGCTCCCATTGGAGGCAACCAGGTCCGCGTGAGAGTTAGCGAGGTATGCGAGTAAGTCGCCCACGATAACGCTTTCGTACTCTTGCAGGTACAGTGCCATGAACTGACCGTCTTTGTTGCGGTGACGCTCGTTCTCTGATCGTTGCACGTATTTGTGTAATGACGGATTCGCCTTCTTGAAAGGTGCTACGACCGATCGCACTCCGGCCATGAACGCAGTAATAAAAGGCGGCGGTTTCGCTGGGTATCCTGTCTTTCCTTCGTCTTTTTGGGCTAACACAAAGCCTTCGTATGTCCCATAGAAAACGAGTCGAAGAAACATTGTCTTCGCTTCCGACCTCTCTATGTTGAGGGCGTGGGCCGTGTCCATTAAAACCTTCTCCCTGTTGGTGACGTAATCTACAACAGCTGCAGGCGGTGGAACGGCGTTTCTCATACAGAGCTGGACAAGCAGCGCCACTTGCGCATTCTTAAGGTCGATGTCGTAGTACTTTTTCGCAAAGGTGTGGCGCACCTGCTTGCGGAATGCAGTGAAGCCGAGACTCTCCGCTACGTGTGGGCGCCCCCACGACGCTTTTTTTTTAATGTATTTGACGGGTACACCTTTCAGGTCATCGTCGTAGCGCGTGACATAGTCTTCGATTTGCTTTTTCTCATTTTCGTAGAGCTGCTTGGCGAGGTCGGTGGCGTACCCTAAACTCCATGTGTCGGACAGGAACGAAGAGTTCAGCAGACGAAGAGCGTCTTCTTTATCGAACTCTTCGACGAAGTCCAGCTCTTGTATAGCGTTAACAGTCTTTGCAATCGTGATTGGTGCCATGATAGATTAATGTTAGATAAATAAATGGCGATGGCATCAAATCCTTTTGGACAAAATCCAATAATTTTTTGGAGTCCAGAGGAGTTTACGGGATTTTTTCCTGGCTGGTTAACGGCGGCGCAGAATGTTCTGGAAGGTCTGTGTTTTTTCTGGAGTTTGTCCTACAGTATCGTTTTTGTCACCTTTGCACAATTTTATTACAATGACGCCAGAAGAGAGAGACACTTTGATAAAGAACATTGCCGACCTTCAAATGAAGATCGCCGCAATGCAAGCTGCACTCACCGTTTTCAAGCAGACCGCAGAGCCTGCGCTGCAACCCACGCCATTAAAGGAATACTTTGGCGGACCAAAGAAGCCCGACCCGGACAGCCAGGATACGTGGGAGATGCAACAAGAGGTTGCTCACAAAATGGGCCTTGGCATTACTCCTGATGTGTCTGACACGGACAGTGTTCTTTCTGAAAGAGAACAAAGAGAACAAGACGCACTGTTCGAACGTATTGTCGTCAAGTCTCATGAGGAGGGGCACCCTATGCAGAAGGTTGCTGACCTTGCGGCAAAGCCCGGGACTATCAGGTGGTACAAGTTGGAGGCCATAGTCGCGTTCAGAGAAGAGGACTGGCATTCTGACATTGGTAATCATTTGCTGGAGAACGTGCAGGAGTACCTCGATCAGTATATGGAGCACGGCGGCGTTGTCTTCGAGTCGTATTGGGGAGGGTGCAAGGAGTACTGCAAGGCATGCGAATGTTAAGTTTAAATTTTTATTTTTTAGAAACTTCTTTTCAGTAGAGAATCAAAGTGGTGTGGGTATCGTTTTTGCGTTTCGTAAACTATAGTGTCCCATACACAATACCACCGCCAGTTCCTCGCGTATGCGAGAAAAGGTTTCATTTCTATTTCCTTTAACCTTAACCTTCAAAAAATTATCTATAGAGAGAATATATAATGGCAGCCAACGCCCTGACACCCTTGCTCTCTAGAGAGCAGTACAGAGCCCTTTACCTTGACAACCTCTCGAACGAAAGCAGAGTCAACGCCATGAACCTCCAGGCCAACATCAACTGGGCGGCCTCCGGCGACTCCGAGCAAGAAGCAGCACTCAACGCCACCATACAGGCAATGAGCCAGGCACAAATACAATCCGAGGTAGAGCAGTACGTACGTGCTTTAGTAATTCCGCGTGATGTGCAGTTTGTAATGGGAAGATTGACACTCGATATGAAGAAGTTTATATTACTGAGCTACGCAAAAATAGTCGGTGAAATGTCCCGGCTTAACATGGCACGACCCACCAGTGGTCCCCAGTTTTTAGCCGTCCTTGAATCACTTTACCTGCCAATTAGTACAGCCAGCAGCGCGGACCAAGTCGCGGCAAACGCCCGGCTTGTCGCTGAGGAGGCCCTGGCGATAGCACCGACGGACGGCCGCCAAATACCAGATAACGACATACCGGACACTGCTTTCGAAACCGACGAGTCCGACGGCTACCGGCAACGCGTGGGTCGCGCCCTTGTCAACCAGGTGGGAGACGACAGCGACTTTAGAGAGTTTCTAGGCAACACGTACGGCTACATGCCTGCAATAGAAGACCAAGGGACTGTTCCTATGTTTGATTCTACACGAACGCATTTCAGCGATGTCGTCGCTGACGCCATGTTCAACACGCGTCGGCAAAGTTCAAGACTGCCCGGTTTAACGGCAGAAAGAGTACGTGAACTGGCAAGAAGCTACCAATTAGCGAACAGGCTCCCCCAAGACCCGGGCGTTCCTGTTGACCGCGCTGCCAGAGAGAACCGCGTGGCTATGTCTAACATGGCAGGCGTTGACAACGCCGACATTTACAGCGATAACGGGGCAGAGGTAAGAAACCAGCACGCAAAACACTTGTCAAACATTTTGAAAAACGTTACGCAAGGCATTTTTGAGCAACCAGATGAATTTGAGCAAGCATTGCATCAGCATTACCTCGGACTCTGGAATAAACGCGGTGCATATCCTGCTTTTCTAAGGCAGAAGATGATGAATCCTGACCAAGAGGCTGCGTTGGCTGTTAGTCACCGCATGCGCGAGTCCGGTAGACAGACAGGAAGAGCGCCACAAATGAGTGACTCATATGGTGGTACCGATGTGTTTGTGCAGGGAAACCCTTTAAGAGACGACTTTGCTGGAATCGAGGCTGCACGACGAAGAGGAAATATTAACGTTGGAAGAAGAAGTGACAGGGTAGAAGAGTTAAGCGGAAGTGGTGTAAGAAAGCACAGAGGAAGAAAAAAGAAGATGACGGGAGGGGGAGTTGCTATTGCCGAGGGTCCAAAAGAAGCAAGCCACGGCTGGCAACATTTCGGTAAGTACATGTTAGCAAGAAACGACCTGGAAAATGGCGACGTCTTCAACCTCCGGTACAAAAATGGCCAACCTATCCAACGTATGCCGAAGCGAATGGTAGGTAGCGGTGTGAAAGCTGTGTTGAGCACATTGGCAGATGGAAAGCCACCAAAGTTCGATGATGTAGAGGGTCTTACATCAGAAGAAAGAGACTACATACGTGATGTGATGAAAGGTGCTGCTCTGGACCCGAGTGGCTTCCCAGAAGGCGACAAATCGGAAAAAGAAAAAATGAAGCATAAGTTTGAAAAGTTAAAAGGAGAGATTGTGGCGGGTAATGACAACCCCGAAATTGTAAAGGAATTTAAACACACTATTCTCAAGATGAGGCAAAGTAAGATGCTCCCGGCAAGTCAAGTAAACGAAATATTAATGGAGCTATCTACGCTCGGGCATTAATTTCTGCTAATAAGTCACGTAGTATCTCGGAGTCGTCGCTCTCCTCCTCGTCACTCTCAATGTCAGAGTAGACATAATAAAGCGGGCCTTCTTGCTGCTCAACAGGGACACATGACCTTGCCATATTCCGCTCCAACCGGGGCTTACATGGCACCCACTCCCCGTCGACGCGTTCAAACTGTGCCATATGTTTTTCGCAAAAATTGTGGTAGAAAGGGTGCCCGTGCTGTATGCCGTGGGCTTTTGTCCACTCCTGCAAGTACTCCGTTTCGGAAAGTTTCGGTAGTATCGTCTCGTTCCACGGATCCCGAGCAACGCAGGGACACGTACAGAAGTGGTCTCCTCGGCACAACGGCCGCGGTTGTGCGCTGGCAACTCCGACTTGGTGGTATATGTCTGGCGACGCGTTGTCGAGAATGTCGATGAGTTCCTTGGCTTCGTCAAAGATTTGCTGTACATGTTGTCGAGGCAATTGGAGCATCCAATCTGTGTTATATGCAAAGTTGTCCATAATAAAATTATGGCCAACAATAAAAATCAGCAGGGGCCGTCCGTTCCTCCTAAGTCTCCTAAGGGTAAAAATTTTCAGGGCGAAATCCGCACCGAAAGTTCTGGAAGGTCCGTTCGGCCGAACCGACTTTACTGTTCTGACACAATCCGCACAATTTTTTGCCATGGCACGCGACATCGAACGACTTCGTAGTCTCGCAAACGCAGTACTCCAAGACATTGACGCCACTCCGATATACCAAGATGTCGGAGTCCAAACAGACTCTATCGAGGAGCCCACGGAAAGCCTCAAATCCGTCCTCCGGAAAAGAAAAGGAGAATTTCTTTCCATCATTGACGACCTTCTCGACCTCGGTCTCGCAAGGCAAGCGAAAGTACGTATACAAGACGAAAGACGATGTGAGGAAAGCATACAGCCAGCAGACGATGATGCCGAGACTATCTCTAGCAGGGAGTCTTCCATTCATTCCGTCACAGGGCAACAGGACACTCCCAGATCGAACGGTACGTGCGCACAAACCGTCACCACCGCCACTACTGCTTATCGAAATGATGCCGAAACGATCGCCGAAATCCGCAGGAATAAAATAATGGAAGAGGTCGCGATTTTCCAAGGTGTCAAATTCAAGGACATTGCAGAACTTAACGTATTGTACCACGGCCAGACCTTTGAGGAGTTGCTACAGATGCTGCCGGAACACTCTCCTGCAGACCCAAAGCTCAACTTAGGTGTTCGCGTCGACCTTATCGACTTGATGGACGTTCCTAAGTTAGACTACGACACAGTAAAGAAGCTGTCGCGCGCAGGAAAACAAAAGTATGTGGCAGCAGTTGTTTTACGTATGAAACAACTGATAAAGCAGTACGGGGAGCCAGCGAGTCTTCGCAAAATTGGCCACAGCTATAACATCGACTACAATACCTTTTACGACACTTATAAACAAAGACGCGACAATCCATATCTCACAGACCCGTACAGGGAGGATTAGGTAGACTCGCCAACGTGTAGTATGTCGAGCAGACCTTTTCTGTACCTTTTGCTTGGGTCCTCTTCGTAGTCTATAATGAAAGGACTAAATTTCTCATTCGTAGCTTCTTGATAAAGTCTAAGCAAAGTGTCTTTGTCTATTCCCAACCCTCCTTCACTTAATATCATATTAACTTCGCGGTGCCCCGACAACTTCAAAAGCACTAAGTAACTACAGTTATTACGTATAATTTTGGGAATAGCAAAGTACGACTGAGACAAGTAGATGACGGAGCAATTAAGCTTTCGTGCTCTGATATAGTAGTTCTTGATTCTCTCCTGATTTTTCTCCAACACCAAGTCGTCAAATACCACAAGGTGGTTTACGTCTTTGTCCATCTTGTCAAGCACTGGAGTATTGTTTAATCCTTCTACAATTTGGATATCGTCACACTTCTTCTTCAGAAATCGGTACAAGGGCTCGTCCGCATTTCTTGTAATAATAGTGATGTCGGCGAATGTGCCTTTGCCTTCACAAAACTTTGCTATAACGTTCACCAAAAAATTTGTTTTGCCACTGCCGGACGGGGCAACGACACACATACGCATTGGCAGCTTTAAGTTGTGCAAGTGAAAGTTTGGGTTCTCTGCGTTGTCGAGCATGTTCTTAGGAATCTTCTCGTAAATATTTTCTATGTCCTTCTTTTTACCGCTCTTCGCAGGAGCGGACTCAATTCCTCTTCCTTCCATAATTGCTTTTAGCTTTGCGTCCATGTATACACAACGGACAGATAATATTTTCGATAGTTAAGATATAATGTCAACGAAATTGCCATCAGCATTGCCTCAGTCGCCGTTCATAAACCAAGCGCCGTACTTTCCATACCATAACAACGTATTCAATACCGCCAACTTTGTTCAGAAAGGCTGCTATTCTCGCAGACTTGGCGACAGGAGTTTTGCTGGCGACAGACGGCCCTTTGGAAATCGTCGTCGCGGTCCTAAATGGGATAGACGCGGTCAAATATAATCTAAAGCTTAATTATACATGTCCGAAGCACAACCGCCAGTAGAAGAATTAGTGGTCTTTAATGCCGACAACTTTAGAGATGCTCAGCCGGTGTCTACATCTCTTGCAGATCCTTCCAAGCTCGACTTCCCGATAGCGCAGGGTATTGAGACCTTCCCCAACGGTATTATTTTTGGCGACGGCACGACAATGAATAGCGCCGCCTGGACTAATAAAACGACACCCAAGTATCAGTATGGAGGCTACCCCGCACAGTCATTAAGTATCGGCTCGGCAATACCCTACGGCGACTCTGCAAATTTCGTCGTCAACGCTCCTCCGTCAGATGGAGCAGCCACATTTGAGCCCGGCAAATACGTAGTTATAACAGATTTA
>Ga0070750_10002004_pt1 | contig 11325 bp, 19 predicted proteins | sample VirMetDEL_Nov_24_FD_77013 | JGI IMG/M metagenome (GOLD analysis project Ga0070750, IMG submission 77013) | Aqueous microbial communities from the Delaware River and Bay under freshwater to marine salinity gradient to study organic matter... | ecosystem: Environmental > Aquatic > Marine >...
CAGGGCAAGTATACACGGTGGCAAAAGCATTTGCTGACGTGTTGCTCCCATCTTTTATTTTGTTTTTAAATGTATTAGGCATATTTTTATCCTACATCATCTAATAACGCACAAACTAAAACCTCTGCTGTAGATGCTGATGATATTGCGTGTATATCAGCAACCGTTGTATTTGGTAATCTTGCACAAAAGAACTCATTCGGACCTATAGTAATCCCATCACCTGCTGAAGAGGATGCTGTGCCTGCATCCAACACTATGTAGATACTTCTACTGTTTGTGTCGATATTCTTGATAAACAGAAAGTTTACTTTGTCACCTGTCGCTACGGCTGTCGGTGCTGTGTCATCATCCACGGCTGTATAATCCGTGTAATTACCTGCTATCAAATCTGTGCTAGAGTTTGATACGCTTGTTTTTTTAAAGTACCATTTATCGTTTGCATCAGAGGGCGATACCGTCATAGTAGCCGAAAGCGTTTTGGCTATCTCATCAGGAAGCACCGTTGCCTGTATGCTTGCTATTGCGTCATTTGCCATGTGTTTTCTCCTTTATCCTAACGCTATGCTTAATGCAATAATATCATCTGTTGTGGCTGCCCCTATGTCTGTTACAAGCTCAGAGGCACTTCTACCTTCAATGCTTGTTCCGTCAACTCTCAGAAAATCATTATCTACTATATTTGCATTTGCAACCAAAACATTACCATTTGATATACCAGTTGATAGCGTTGCTGTTGTTGTAATTGCTGTTCCATCTAATGTCATGGCATCAGCTTCAAGCGTTCCGTCTACATCTACGTCACCAGATATGTCTAAAGAGCTAAACGTACCAACACCAAAAGCTACATTACCAACTGATCCACTAAAGACTTCAGAGTTATTTGTTGCGTCAGGTATAAATGTAAATTTTCCTGTATCGTCATCAAAGCCAAAGAAACCTACTTTAGCTGCTGATCCAGTATGATATCGAAACTCTACACCTCTATCTTTGTTGTCGTCACTTGCAGGGGCAGAATCTCCTCCAAGTGTTATTATAGGATCGTCTACAGTTAACGTGGTGCTGTTAACGGTAGTTGTTGTGCCATTTACTGTTAGATCACCTGTAACTGTGAGATTATCGTTTACTGTTGTTTCTGATGTCGAATGTCCAAGAGATATCGCAGTTCCTGATACACCTGTACCTATCGCTACAGACTCACCACTGTTTCCTGTATCTACAACAAGATAATTATCTGACCCTTGCTTTATTGTAAACGCTGTTGCTGAGTTGTCAGACACGGCTACGTTTATGTCTGTTCCAGTTGGTCTTGGGCTTATCGAGTCTACAGATAAATCACCTAAATTAGTCGAACCTAATACTATTGCATAATTACCCATGTAACCATGACTGCTACACTGATAGTACAAAATCTTAGGAGTATCTTTTGTTACGGCTATTTGTAGATATGTGCTAGTTGTTGTGACACCTGTTGTATATGCAGTGTTTTTCGCTGCATCCAAGTAAAGCCTAAACGGATGGTTAGACATATCGCTTGAACTTAGAGTGAACCTGTAGTGATACTCTGAGTTTGATGTTGTGGAGTCTACTCCATGCAATGTTATAGCAGGTGACTCTATACCATTTATAAAATATGCGTTACCACTACCATCCCCACTGTAAGGATGTGCAGATGTTTTGCTAGAGACAGTAACTGTAAATTCTACAGGAGATGATGAGCTTCCATAAATTCCTGCCTCTGCCTTTGATTCAACCAACCCTACATTTTCTATGTCGTTATTTTGGGCATCCAAGTCTCCTCCCAACTGGGGAGTCGAATCGCTTACTACGTCAACACCTGTAAGACCTGCACCACTACCACTAAAAGCAGAGGCTGTTACTGTACCTCCTATGGCTACATTGTTACTACCATCCTCGACAACAATCTTACTGGCAGGCACTGTGATGAATACATCTTTAGTCCCTGCACCAAAATTTACAAGATTATTACTGTTAGAACTGGCTATAACGGATCGCGATAGTGTTGTACCAGAGGCTGTAAATGTTCCTACACCAACCTCAAAATCACTATTGGTATTGTCAACAATAGCATAATAAGTGGTATCAGAGTTAGATAGATTAGCAGCAAAAGTTTCAAAGTTAGTGACTGCACCTGCGAGAGTGATCGTTCCTGTACCTGTTGTCGTTGTCGTTTCACGAACTCTATCTGCAATCACAAATGCCATTAAGCTATCCTTATTATCGCATTACTTGAGTCAGCCGTTGGAAATACAACGGTAAAATCACCAGACGATGCCGATTTGTCGGCTCCAAAGTCTAAAACGCATACAGATGTATCACCAGTAGTGTCTTCATTAAATATTAATGCTCCTCTGGCTGTTAGTGTTACATTGCTAAAAGTAAGATCAGAGAAGTCTGTAAGAGCCGTTGTGCCTGATGTGCTAGGGTCTACTCTTGTTAAGGTTCCACCCTTGGCTGTGTAGTTTGTTCCTGATACTTCATTACTTGTTGTATACTGTGTGGTGGATGCGTCTAAACTCGCACTTGATGTATACAAGGCTAATTTAAAGGTATTACCCCCACTATTTAGAAAGTTGTGCTTTCCCTCTAGTAACTCTTTTTTAAAGGACGTACACATTGCCTGTGATATAGCCATTATAGTCTCCTTATGTGTTCAGCAAGCTGTTCTTGACCTGCATCTTTAATAGCATTGTAAATAGTTGTTCTGTCTGATTTTATAGCTTCTTTCATGTAAAACGCTATAACTTTTTCTAGATGTTGCTTGAACGCTCTCGCTTGTTCTCTGATCTCTGGCGATGCTGTATCACTTACTTCTACTATTTTATCAGAGCATCTCTTGGCTATTTCTTCTGGTGTAAAGCCTCTGTTCTCCGTTGTATGCACATTAACTATAGGTGTTTTGGGTAGTTCCATTAACATTACATTATCCTTGGTTCACCGTTTCTATAACTATCTCTCTTGTTTCTGCCATCAGCTAACTGCTTCAATCCCTCTAGTGCTTCATCATATCGTGTTTTATAAAACCCAACTATGTCTGGCTCACCTTTCATAAATGTAGCTGCTTCTACTAAGCTACCATAAAGAAGGGTAGACTCTGCGTTATCTCCCAACCAGGAGGTGGATGATGTCACTATGGATGGTGGATCATAGTAATAGTGAAGTTGCACTGTATATGTTGAATCTGGTGTGGGAGCTATCAAAAAGTTATCGCCATCAAACAGTGAGTAGTATACAGGTAGACCTGATGTTGCTGTAGCAGGATACGCTTCTCTGATAAAGTTTACATCTTTTGGTAGCAAAAAAGAATAGTTGCTACTGCCATCTACAACAGCAATAGAAAATACAGCTAGAAAATCTGTTGGCTTTGCTAAGAACCTGTTACTTGTAGAAAGAGATGTTGTTACGTTCTTTCTGAGTTCTGGGATAAGAATAGATCGGTATATTCTTTCTTCCGTTTGCCTGACGAAGTTAGGAATATTATTAACAAAAGTAGTTTCGGTGTTATCTGTATATTCCTTGATCGCATTTGTTAATTCTGTATAATTCATTTTCTGCTCTTTTTATCTGCGTATAGATTATCAAAAATCTGGTTAACATCCAAGACATAATCTAAATCTGACTTTGAATAGTGAATGTGCTGTGATGGCAGAAAGTCAGGCGCACCCTGACCTGTTTCAAACCATGCAGGATGTGTAACTCTTACTCTGTTATTCGGTAAGGCTACTATGTTTCCCGTCCACTCTCCTGCATCTAACAATTCTAAAACATGACTTTGTTTGTGTTGTGCAGGATCGTCAGCTATCTCACTATCCGTATAGTCCACAGTAAAATAATATTTAGCAGGATAGAACTCTCCTCCTATCTTTGCCATCCAAGGGCATGGTGTTGCCCTGTCTAAAACATACACAGCATGGGTTCGGGAGGAACAATCCCACGGCTGTGCGAAATGAACAGGCATGGGCGTAGCCCAATCTTCAACTGGAGTATCTGCTACTAATGCTGTAATTGGCATCCTAGCCCACATAGCTCCACCATGCACATTTGGATCGTCAGTATCATCTGACTCGCATCCTGTAAATATAATCTGAAAACTAAGACATCTATTTGGCATACACGTTACAGCTATTGCCATAGCGTGTAAAAACTCACCATGATACTTCTGATGGTTGTGTGTATATTCTCTTCTTACCCAACACTTGAAATGAGGTATATTGCTTTGTAAATATGCCATTTAACTTGTTGTTATTGATACCGTACCAACCTGTGCAAATATTGGGTCTATCTTTGCATCAAAGTCATCAAAACGAGCAACCCCTACTTGCTGTAGAAAAGGCTCTGTTCTATCTGGTCTGGCATCTCTTAATGATTGTGGATCATCGGTTTTTATTCTGCCGATGAAATTTTGTGGGTGATCTCTGTCAGCTACATCTCTGCCTACACGCAGACCAGTTCTTTTCCCATTGTCAAACTCATACACTAGTTCGTTTACAGGATATCTGAATCCAGTTCTATCGCATATTCCAAATGCGTACTTTCCTGTTGCTTTACCCATATTAACCTACAAAAAATGTATTGTGAGGAACAAACTTGATTGAAGCTGTTTCTGCATCCTCACCTGCCGCTAATTCAAATTGAAACTCGTATTCTTGCTTTAGTGCTTGCACTCTACCTGCTACCTCTGGTCTTTTCATGGCTATGTAATAAGCTAGACCCGAAACTAAACATGGAACAAATCTTGGTGGCACGAAGTTTGTTGTTGTTCCTGCTATACCAGAAGATATGCTATCTATTCCTTTTAATCTAAAGTATGCCAATGTATATGTTGTATCTGGCACTGGATGTAATGTAACTGTCGTTGAACCTGCTAGTCTCTGTACAAATATTTGATTTGGTTTTGCTTGAGTATTTTTATTAGACTTTTGTGCGTATGTAGACACACTTATTCTTGTTACGTTTGTGTCTAGCTGTGATGTTCCTGAACCTGTTCTAATAGTGTGTTCTATCAAGTCTATAGTATCAGAGGGCATGGTGTATGTTGCTGTGCCTGCTGAAAGAGATAATGTACCAGACTCTATAGTGAATAGGTTTATACCTCTATTCTGCCACTCTAATGTTAGTATGTTTAGACTTCTTCTAGCTGTCTTCAGATCATATCCAGAACGCATTTCAAGACCTGCTCTTTCAAAAGCCTCTTCAAATATCTCTGGTAGGTCTGGTGTTACTACAGCCATTATATCTCCCTAAAAGTTATCGATAACTTTTTTTTATTATACACTAGTCCTCATTCTTTTCAATCACTAAAGGTTTACAGTAAGCTGAGTAAGTATTTCTTGTTTGTCTCTCATTGTAGAAGTTTATTTTTTTAGCGTACCAGTTACATCTGTCTATACTTCCATATTGTAAAGTATCATCATATATTTCTGACCCCTCTAATATTACAAGAATAAATACTAATGTTTTCATTTGAAGCTATCATTTAATGAGTCAACAACACTATCTATGTTTGGCTCTGTTCCGCCTGGCTCATACTTGCATTGATACTCTATAGGGCAGTGACCTTCAACCACTAAACTATAAGTATCATTAGCACCTTTGTATAAACAAACCTCTTGTCCATTCTTTGCTTTTCTTCTTTTATATCTACGACAGGTTATATATTTAGGGTCTTCCCTCATACCCTTTCTTATTTCTTGTTCCCATGTCCAGTCGCTGAACTTTTTTAAGAAACAGGTAAAACAGTTTTTTATATTATCTGATTGAGCTAAATATATGACGTACCCATTAGTGCAAAGCCATTCAAATGTTTCCTGACCACCTTCTTTACGGACGCATTTATCTCTAGTTCGATACCCACCATCCTCTGTCCACCCCCACGAGAGAGTAAACAAAAAGACCAAGAAGACCCAAGCCAACACTAAGCACGACAACAAAGGCAACAATACCAATAACCTTTTCTCTAAATATTTTTCTATCATATATTTCTTTCTGTCGTCTTTTTCTTATTTGACCTTCCATAGCCAATAGCTCATCCCATGCTTTGGAGCCATGAGTGAACATTAAGAACTGTTTAAGCTCGTACCTTTGCTCTTCTAGTTTCTTTTTTGCTGTGAACGCTTCTATTGCTTCTTGTTCTATCGTACCACCACTGAAGACTTTACGAAACATTGTAGGATTTTTTGCCGACTTATGAGCTGCATCCACATCACTAACAGCACCCATCCATCTGGATAGGTCTTGCGACATAGATTCCAAGTCTTTACCTGCGGCAAAAGCTCTCTTAATTCCATTAAATGCCGTACTCGCTGTAGCAACAGCGGCAGAGATAGTTACTGGGTCAAACAATTTAGTATGTTTTTCGCATCTTCAGAATGATGGTATATGTATCAGCACTAGAGTGACCCACAGTAGTAAAATCCACATCGCCTGTCTTTCCAGACCCTGCGTTGTTTTTTATACCACCAAACTCACTATAGTCATGATACCCACTCTGATTTTCACCTAACTCTATTATAAATTTGTCAGAAGTTGCGTCAAAAAACAGTCTAACCTTCATGCCTATGCACTGCCACCAGATTTTCTCTATGGCAACACTACTACAAGTATTGCCATATATATCTGCATTCAATGCACTGACATCAACCTTCTTTACAGCAGACTCACCTGTGCCGTCAGAAATGTTTGTAAATTTCATAACAACGTGTTTGTCGCCATCGAAAAGGGTTTGTGATGTTACTGCATCAGCCATGTTATCCCCCTATTACTGGTCAGCAAAAGCAGGTACGTCTTCAGAGACTACATTGCCCCAAATATAGTAATTAGTGCTGTCTTTAGCTACTATATTTATTTCCATGCTACCAAAGTCAGTTAATGTTAACTTTGAGTTAGAACTGCCGTTTGCATAAACACCAACATTATCTGCGTTGGTATCTAAATGCTGAACATTTCCTAAGAAAAAGTTAGCATTACCAGGCGTGACAATAATAAGGTTTTGTGCTTCTTCTGCTGCTCCTGCATATATAAATTTAAATGTAGCTCCTGCAACTGGGGCAGGTAAAGTTATAGTTCTATCTGATGCTAAAGCAGGTACTGCAAGAACTCTTCCACTATGTGTTGCATTATCAAGTGTTTTGTCTTCATCACCTAATGCAACTGGTGCATCACCCATAGTAATCACTTCTGTGATTGTACCAGTAGATGCGTTTTTACTTACTGTCTTAATTGTACTTTGAGACCTAATAGGTCCTGAAAATGTTGAATTGCCCATATTAATCTCCTTGTCTTGGCAAATGTCAGCTTACGCTGTCAAGGTATGTGGATGAGGGGCAGCCATGAACTACTGCCCCCCATATTAGCTAGTTAAGCGGCTCCTGTTGAACCATAAATTCCAAGTGGATCAGATACACCGAAAGAGTATCTCTCTCTCGCTTTGTATCTTACGTTTCCAGTATTGAAATCACCGTCCATGCCAGTAGCCATAGGAGTTCTAACGAAATGCTTCATTCCGTTTGGAACATCTGTGATTATAAAGAAAGCATCGCTATCTGTTAGATAATGATTAACTCTATAGCCCTCTGGGATAGACCCGTTGGTCTTGATAGCGTTTAGATCATTATCAGCAGTTCCAACTCTCAAATCTGTTTGTAGCAATCTAGTTGCAGTAAACATCAATGCAGGTGGAACGATCAACTTCCTTGGCTTCGCTGCAATCAATAGACCTCTTTCATCCACGAAAGCCGCAATGTCAATCACTGCCTGCTCAAGAGATGTTTCGTTGAGGTCAGCCGCTACTGATGGTTGGTTTCTATTGTTACCGCCTGCCACAGTACCGTGGGAAGCACTAAATAGAAACGCTCCATCACCAGAGGTGAATGTATCAAAACCAGTGTTCAGAAGTGACGCTGCCTTTGTTTGTTTTGTGTAAGCCATCGCTCTAGCAAGAGCCTTTGTATAACGTGCAGATAAGCTGTCATACAAATTGTCTTCCATAGCTTCCTCTGTAATAGAGAAACCCATAGCCACTGTCTCGTGGTTAAAACGAGCAGTGAATGACTCTTGTGCTGAGTCGTAAGAGATGGATGCACCTTCCTGCTTAACAGGGGCTGCACCGAACCCACTTAGCTTTACTTCTTCTTCAAAACTTCTATCGGAGTTTTCAGTTTCGTAAATTTCAGCGTGTTCATTCTCATAGCCGTCATACTCCAATCCAAACAATGCGTTTAGACCTGGTAGTAACTCTTTTAAGAGATTTGCTCTACTCATAACTGCCATGATTAACCACCTCCTGGTGCGTTGCCAGAAACAACACCGACACCTAATTGATGACCTGTGTTAAATTTACAGACCATTATTGGAAAGTTTGATCCTCTTTCGTCACCATCGTGACCTCCAAGAAAATCTACAATCCTAACTGGTAGGGCTGCGGTAACTGCTGTCGTGCTAATGTCAAGACTAACACGAGAGATACCAAACGTAGCACTTGATGCTGTTTGTTCTAACTCTACGTTAGCTCCTAAATCATCATCATTTACTGTTCCATCTGCTTGTATAGCAAATAGAATGTTTGGATCATCAGCAACGTAAGCCATACCTTCAGTATGAGCTGCGCCAGACCATTGTTGTGAAAATGTAAGCTGACTGGTGCTTACATCGATGAAACGACATCCTAGAAAAATACCTATAGGTGTACACGCACTTGTGCCTGTATCTTTCTGGATGGTGACTGTGGAGCCATCGTCATTTAACTTGACGACATCTCCCATACAAATCCTTGTGGAATACGAGGATAGGATTGGGTATTGACGAAAACCACCAGTGTATTCGCCGCCCAAAGTACCTACGGGTCGCAAACCAAAAGGAGCAGATGTGCTAGACATATGTCTACCTCCATTAAGTTGTACGGGTGCTTCGCTCTGGTTTCAGAACTGGCATCCGTGGATCATTGGTTCTCAAGTAAGAATTATCAACACTCTCAATTTGTCGTTGTGACTGCTCTTTATGATATTCCTTACGGGCTTCTACTGTTTCGGTTGCGTTGCTACATAAAAGTAACCCACCAACCTCTATATTTTCAGACCACTTAGAATCGATATCGGGCATAACGTGCAACTCTGGGTGATCTTTAGCCAATACGGGAGTCCAACCTTCACGGAATTTGGAGGATACGTTAGGAGTCATAGGTTGACCCATAACTGCTGTCGCTATCCAACGAAACTTAACACCTTCTCTTGGAGTCGGTGTAGGAAGAAGAGTAGGTCTTTCCCACGTTTTCTTCTTCATCTCTGTTTCACGAGTTTGCGTGTCTCTTGGTTCTCTATTAGCCATTGGATTGTTCCTTCATTAACTGCGCTGCATATTGCTCATTGCTGAGACCAAGTCGCTTTGCGAGGGCTACTTGGGTTCTTGTTAGACGCACTGTGCGTGATTTTTTTCCGCTTCTTTCAACGGGGGCTACCACGTTTCCATTTTGTAGTTCAGGTGCTTCTTGCTGAACCTCAAACTTTTCAGGGAATATCTTTCTCATTCCCTCATCTATTCCTTTATAATACTCTTCTGAGCCTGGCACAACACCTTTTTGTTGTAACTGACTATGTAAGCCCATAGCCGTCCCTCTCATTACAGAGTCTTTTTCAAACCATTCGTTGTTTCTTTGCCACTCTAAATCTCTTTGTGAAAGCTGAGGAGCTTTGGGTTTAGGTGCTTCTTCTTGAACTTCTTGAGGCTGAGGCTTGTACTCATCCACTCTAAACTTTTCATTGTGAAGCTTTGATAATTTTTCTTGAGCTTCGATTAATTTATCAGGGTCACCAGACTCATATGCCTCTTTATAGTCTGCTTTTGCTTTATCAAGCTCTGCCCCAACTCTACCTTTAGCTTGGTCTATGAGCATACTTTCGCCATCAGCTAAGGTTTTTCTAAGACTTTCGTTGTCTTTCTTTAGCTTTTCTGCATAGCTTATAGCCTCGTCTTGAAGTCTTTTAGCCTCTTCTTTGGCTCTTCTTTCTTCATGGAACTCATACTTTAGTTTAGATATTCTTTTTTGAACCCCTTCACTATAGTTTTTTATTTCATCATCATTGTCGCCATCAGTATCAGCCTCTGACGTTTCTTTTCTTTTAGGCACCCTATCTTCTTCTGGGGTGTCATCAATAATTTCAATATCAAACTTTTCATCGTTTTCGACAACTTCTGCTGTGTCTTCGATGTTCTCTTCTAATTTTTCTGCTGTATCGTTCATATTCTCTTATATCCTCTTGGGTCATCGATAACTGCTTCTACTGTGTCATCGTTAATTAATCTAAATTCCTGTGTGTGTATTTTAAAACGAGTTCCTGAGTATGATCTAAAGATAACGAAGTCACCTACTTTACAGTATGCACCGTTTGGAAACTTGTCTTTATCTTTATAAGCATCAGGACCCATACTAACCACAAAACCTATAATAGATGCTATACCTTCAGCATCTCTTATTTGGTCAGGCATATATAGACCCCCTTCGGTCTTCTCGTCTACTTCTACTGGGGATATTAGGAGTTTGTAGCCCTTTGGTTCGGGCATTTTGGAAGCGACCTTTGGGTCTTCTTCCTTCTTTACAGCTTGATACATTTTTACCTCATGCAGTGATTAAGGATCACAGTTCCTTGCGTTGAAAACGAAAAGTTACATATAACTTTTTTTAATCATTAATGTATCTTTTCTCGATGTCAAGTATATCTTCGTGTATTTTATTAAGGCATCTATACTCACCAACCATAGATGCGTATTCCTCCATAGACTTAGCACCACCTGATGTTAGATGAGTTTTAATATCATCTTTATACTCTAAAACTTTTGTTAGAAGAGGTGCGTAGATGCTTTCACTACTCATCTACAAACTCTCTAGCGAGGTCTATGCCCTCTTGTATTCCTTGTTTTATTTGATCTCTTTTATTCTTCTGCTCATCAGATATTGCCTTTGTAGCTACTTTTGCAACTTCTATTTTCTGATCTTTATCTTTTTGCTCAGCATCTACTTTTAATTTAGCTATATCCATTTCTTTCTTGTGAGCGAACTCAGCTTCTTTTAGAGCCATTTCTTTTTGCTGTAGTACTGTAAGTGGATTTTGCTGTGCTTCTTTTGCTTGCTGATCAGCTACCTCTGCTTTGCTGTTGTTCAAAACTTTCTCTGATGCTTTAGCAACTAGCTTAGACAACTGTTCTTCTACGTTGTCTGGTATTGGCTTGTCCTCATCTGGTAGAGATGTTCCTAACTGTAACTCCATTTCTTTTCTATATTGAAATGCAACGTGTTCAGTTATGTGAGCCGCC
>Ga0070750_10002012_pt1 | contig 11308 bp, 5 predicted proteins | sample VirMetDEL_Nov_24_FD_77013 | JGI IMG/M metagenome (GOLD analysis project Ga0070750, IMG submission 77013) | Aqueous microbial communities from the Delaware River and Bay under freshwater to marine salinity gradient to study organic matter... | ecosystem: Environmental > Aquatic > Marine > Coastal...
AATCTGTAAATAGGCTTGTTCTTTTATCAGCTAGTGATGTATCTATTTGGTATAATGCGTTTATTATTTTATATTCCTCGTTGACTCTTTTTGGTGGGTGACCTAAAGCTTTAAGTGTTATTTTAACCTTTGATAAGCTATCTGCCTTCACTTTACCTCTTGTATTTTTTATTGCATTGTCATCCATTGCATACCTAGTTGCTTTTACTCCATATCGCACTTGGGAAAGAGGGATAAGTTTTTCTGCGGCTCTCATCCATTCACCTTGCGTTACATATCCGAAACCTTGCTTAATATTGTCGGCTATAGAATAAATTGGGCCAAGCACCGTTACAGCAGCATTATATAAAGGGTCTTCCTTACCCGCACCTCTAAAAGGCGCTTGTCCTAGACCTACTCTTGGAACCCAATCAATAGCTGTTGCTTGAGAAAGAGGGCCATTATAAATTATATCTGCAAGTTGTTTTGGAAAGTTAGGGTCATTAGAAAATTTACCTGTAAAATCTTCTATTTTATTTTTCATTTTAAGTTCAAAAGGTGTTTTTATTGTATTTCCACTTACTAAATTTTTTCCGTCATACAACATTTCTATTAACCACCAAAAAGGTAAACCAACTGAACCTGCAGTTGCTAAAGCAGCAAATGTGTACCCTAACAACATTTTTCTACCTTCTTTTGCTAATTGGTCTTGTTGCTCTTTTGTAAGTCCCTCAAAGTCTTTACTATTTCTCCACCTATTCCAAGCAGACTTCCATAGATAAGTCATAAACACCAAGTATTTTTTAAACATTAAAATTGTTCTAAAGAAAGGAATTTTAAAAGCTGTAGGTGCATTTGCGTATGAATAATCACCATGAGACCTATCAGTCATATAAGAAGCATACTCATAAGCATCTTTAAATGGTTGTCCAGTTCTTAATTTATTTGGTTCACTCTTTGCTAGCCTGTAAGCTGCTAGAAACGTTACTTCTCTATTAACTTTTTCTGTTAGTTGAAATACGTTTGTTAAGAATCTAATTACTTTATTTCCCATTGAACCAGACTTTAGTAATTCTTTTTCAGATAAAGTAGCTGTGTCTACCCCTGCAACATCTGTTAACTCGTTTCTATTAATAAAGTTATCTCTATATGCTTTCATCAATGCATACTGTTCATCTTGCGGAAGCCCAACAGGCACTTCTTCGGTAATTACTTCATTATCTAATTGTGTGTTTCCTGTTCTACCATATAACCTATATCTAGGTACACTTAATTTTGGTCTAGAACCTATGCCATTTGCATTAAATCTTGTATCTCCTATTGCATCTAATAAAGTGCTGTATGCTTTAGCAGAGCCAAATTTAGCGGATATATTAGGCATAGCTATTTGCACAAGCTGAAACAAGTTTGCAGTTGCGTTACCTATGTTTGTTAAAAAGTAAGTAAAACCCGCTTTACCTGCAAGGTTTGCTGCTAGACTCCATCCATCTATTTGTGGTGATTTTGTCGCTTGTAAATGCTCTTGAAATTTATTAACTACCGCATTGTTTGCTTCTTGATTTGGAGAGTTTCTAAGTGTTTGTCCATCAGGAAGTTGCCCTTGTACTAGTTGTCTAGCATCTTCTACTGCTGTATCCATAGCAGGGGTAAACCTTAATTTTGCTATCTGCCTTGCTGAAAGAAATGCTTTATCTGAAAAAGCATTGACCATATCTCTAGTGTTAAATCCTGTTATGTTTTCTCTTTGACGCAATAAATCTTTTAATATACTTTTTTCTGGTGCGGCATTGAGGTATAACTCAGCAATTTCTTTTGTAACTCCTTTATCAGTTACGCCATTTTTTGCTAGTATTTTTTCTATTTGTTGCATTGCTGCTTCAGGTATATTAGTTTCCTTACTTCTTGTATTATGCCTGCCGTCACTTACAAACCTACTCTCATTAGTAATTTCTAAATCAGGGTTATCTCTTTTATATACTTCTACAGCTCGCACAAAATCATCAGCATCCTTTTTAGATTCAAAAGAGGTACTTACAAATTCATCCACCCCATTTATGTTTATGTTGAAGTTAACCCAATGTGGGCCTTTTCTATCTTGTGGGAAGTAAAAATCTAAAGCTTTATCTAACCCCATGTCCGCTGCTAAATCTTTCTTTAATTGAGCTTTCGATTGAGCATCTAGATTTTGAAAAGAGTTTACTTTTACATCTAAGCTATCGAGTAATTTTGCGTGGTTAGCCCTAAAATAATTTTTAATTAACGAGTAAATTCGTCTACCTTCTGAGCCTATAGATTGGTAGTTATTTTTCAGCGCATTATAAACTTGTGTTTTTGGTGCGGTTGCCCTTTCTGAATTGGGGTTATATGTTGACATATCTACATTACCTAGAGAAGAGTATCTAACTACCCTTTCCATATCAGCCGCTTTTTTATTGTTTGCATTTTTAGCCATATACTTTGACAACTCTGTGCCTATGTCTATAGCTTTTTTCATTTCGTTTTCTGTTTCAGCGGTGTATTTAGTCATTGCTTTGGTGTAGTCAAAAAGAGGATATACTCTTTCACCATCTTTACCTTTATAGGATATTTCATACCCATATGCATCTGCTATATCTTTCACACCAAATCCATTTAAAAATATAGCCCTTCCGCTACCCCTTAATCCTTCTTTTATTTGTTTTAATTTAGAAGGAGATAAATTATTACTACTTTGCTTTACTGATATATCTACTATTTCTTTGATTCTATCTGCGGCTTCAAATTTTACACTCGTTTCTAATAATTTATTTTTGGCTTCTACTTCTTTTTTATCTCCAGACAATGTCGTGGTAGCTTTTTCAAACCCTGCATTTTCAAGTTCTATTGTAAGGTCGACTTCTCCTTCTCTAATAACAGGTCGTCTAGCAGCATCTTCAGGGCTATCCAGTCCTTCCTGTCTAGGTTCAGTAGGCACTTCGGCAGGTCTTCCTTCGGGAATGTCAATGCCTTCAACGCCAGTTCCAGTTCTTCCTGTGTCAGTTTCAGTAGTTCTTCTTGTTCCTGCATCTAATTCTCCTTGTTTTTGTTTCTGCCTTACAACTTCTTCAAAATCTTCAGGGAAATTTCTTATTAACTGTTGTTCTTCAGGAGTTGGTGTTATAGACTCACCTTTTTTCTTATATGTTTCTATAACTTTATTCACTAAAGGCTCTATATTATTTACATCTTCTATATAGTCAATTTCAAATGGTTTTTCTACATCTAAATTTAATTTATTAGCTAGAGATTCTGTGTCTTTATTTATTTTTGATTTGACTCTACTAACTAAATCAGGAGCTTGTAATTTATCTAATCTTTTTTCAGGTATACTTAAGTCAGCTTCAGATTTACCAGCTAGTTTTTTTGCTCTTGTTAGGTTTATGTTTTCATTATTCTCAACATAAGTTTTTGCTTTTGCTACACCGTCTGGTAGTAGTGCGTTAAATGTGTCAACACTAACCGTTCTTTTACCTGGTCTTTGTTTCTGTGCTTGTTCTAATTCGTTTCTTGCTTCCTGCCCAAAGTTTTCTATTGCAACCACCTTGTCTGCAACCGACAGGCTACTATCTAGATTAAGTTTTTGTGATACGGTATTTACAGTATTTTGAAACTCATCTCTTAATTGTTTTCTTTTTTCTGGGCCTAGTTCTTGTATTTCGATTTGACCTAGTTTATTTAAATCTTTAAGTTCTTTTATCCTATCAATACTAGACAGTATAGTTGGTTTGAGTGGGTCTAATTCTTTTTGTGCTTGTTGTAGCGAAGGAGTAGCACCCTGTTCGCCCATAAACTCTCTACCTAAAGAATCTCTAATTTTATTTACTCTATTTTCTAGGTCATATATTTTTTCATCAAAGGTAGCATTTTCTATATCTACATTAGAGTTTACAGCGGTAAGTGCTTGGTCTAGTTCTTGTGTTGTAATAGCACCTTCACCTATATATTTACTTAATGTATTTTCTGCTAAATCAAAACCTTTATTTCTAGCAGAGGTGGGGTCTGCTTCAGCTTCAAGAGCTTGTGCTTTTCTTTGTTCTATACCTTGTAAAAATCTACTTGTCACACTTAAAGGAGCTGAAACTAATGCCGCACCCGCAGCTGCTTCTATATATTCTCTAATAGCATCATCACTTGTTAAATCTAACCCTGCTTGGTATCTTTCTAGGCCTTGTTGCACTACCTCTTGTGATATTTCAATAGGTAACACTCTTTTAAATAGCGTTCCTGAATACGTACCTAGTGGAATATTGTTCGCAGTTTTTGCGACAGCGTCTTGTACCATGTCGTTTGCTATTTTATTTTGTACTTTTTTACCTCCATACCCAAACAATCCTTTTAAACCAGGAATATATCGAATTCCTAAATAATCTAGCCCTGTAGCGGTAGCGGCTGTACCAGTTGTAGTTAACAACGATGGTATAACTTCTGCTTCCCCTCTTTCGATTCTTGCTTGATTTTCCGCTGCTAGACGTTTTGTTTGTGATGTTAAATGTTGTGATGCCAAAGCTAATGCACCCGCTCCTACACTCAAGACAGGATTTTTAGTTGTTTTAAGTATTGTGGATGCAGCGATTGCAGGGCTAACAAAACCGATAGATGTACCAGTTAATTGTTTAAAAAGTCTCCATAGTTCGCCAGGTTTTTCTAACCAGGGCTTCTCCATTACGTCACTAAAAGATACTTGCCTACCTGTTTTTTCTTGTTCAGCTTGAATAAGTTGGTCTTTAAAAGTACCCTCTCCTGTGGCTAAATATTTTAAGGCAGTAGGTAAGTCTGCTATGTCAGAAGCAGATTGAATAAGACTTTTAGTAAACCCTCTTGCTTCTTCAGTTGGTTCTTGGCTGTCTTCCGTTGGGGGTGTTAAATCTAGTGGCCCTTCAGGCATTGCAGGTGGTTTTTGTAAACCTAAAAACTTATCAGTCAACCCCGCAGCTCTAATACGTCTACGTAAATCTAATAAAATTGTAGGTCTAGTTGTACCGTCAGGGTACGAAACCTTTCCAAGATAAGGTATATCTAAATTTATCATTTATTAAATATTTGTTGGTACTAAACCTTCTAATACGCCTTGTAAACCCATGCTTTGTGAGCCTTGTTGTGATAATAGGTTTATTTTCTTTTCTATTAAGTCTAACTCTTTTTGTAATCTTATTCTTTCTGGATCGTCTTTGTCAAAACCCACAATTCTTAATTGGTCAGTTATTCGATTGGCTTTTGAATTTAACGTTTGAAGCGTACCCTTAATTATATTTGTATTTATTTTTTCGCTTTGTAGCATCTGCTTGAATAAATTCATATTAGCAGTTTGCTCCATATTTGTCTTTAGAGTTAAGAGTTGTATACCACCACTTAGAGCTTCTTGGTCTAGTTTAGAGAAGTCATCCACTATACCTGCTTCAAAATTACTCTTAGCTTGTTTAAACGTCATTCGAGCATCGGCTAGGTTATTCTTTAGATTCATTCTTTCTTTATCACTAGCAGATGCTTTTTCTGAATTATATCTAGCTAATTCAAATTCAAGGTCGTCTTTTGCGCTTTCGAACTTTTGTAAGTTCTCTCTATTTTTAGCAGAGAAAGCTTCGTAATTTAGACCTATATTACCTAGAGCTTCTAGTGTTGGGCCTTTTGCTCCCATTAATTGGAACGCAAGGAAACGCATTTCGGATAATTTGTTAGTGGATTTCATGTCCTCTAATCTTTTATTTAGTTTATCCATTCTTTTTTGTGATGCTTCATCTAACTTCTTAGTTCGTATATTTTCTCTTTCAAAAAAGTCATCAAGAGCAGCTTGTCTTTTATCTAATGTTTCACCATATTCTGTAAAGAACCCACCACCTATTTCTTTTTTCTGATTTATATATTTTTCTTTGTCCCCTCCAAGTTGTTTATATAAATCTACACTACCCTCTATGTTTCTAACAAAATCACTTTTAACTTCTTGCTTATCTACTTTTTTATCTATGTCTCCACTTAGTAAACCTTCTTTCATATCTCCAGCAAGTAGACCTTCTTTTGTTTCTTTTGTTTCTTTTCCTTTTGTTGATGGGGTATCGTCATCTATAGCGCTAGAATCTAAAAGTTCTTTTGCTTCTTTTAAATCTACTTTCTCTCCGCTTTCTAGTCCAGGTAAAATACTGTCTATCTTACCCATTAATAATTGTGTTTCTTTTGATGGGTTTGGTTCATTTTCTAAAATAGTTTTTACTTGTGTTAATTTTTCTACATCTCCATCTTTTATTAATTTAGCTACTTCTTTTTCCAAATACCCTGCGTCAATAGGTACATCTCTAAGCTCTTCAGGTCTATCTTCAGGCGCTACAGGCATAATAACATCAGATGCATTTAGTTTAGAAGGTTTAACCATTTGTGTTAAAAAGTTAGCGCCCATTCCAGCAGGGCCTAAACCTGAAATAAATCTAAGAGCTTTACTTTGTGTTGCGGGGGACATCATATAATCTTTAATTCTACTACCCAACCCTACTTTAGTATTACCAAACCCAGTATAGTCAGGCACACCAGCTTGTTTTTTCCTTAAGTTCAAAAGGTCTTTTACACCTGTAAAAAACTTCCCTTTATTTGCATATATTGTACCGCCATCTTTCATAGCAACTAGACCACCTTCAAATGCAGATATTGCACCAGGAACGCCTGTTGATTCTGAACCTCTTGGTTCTCTTACAGCTGCTTGTGGTGAAGGCTCACCTTCTAGACTTTTAGATGCTACGTTTACGGGCGCAGATTGAGATATTGTTTCTAAAATAGTAGGTTGTGGGTTAGGGATATTTTGTGCTGCAAATGCATTTGCATCTCTACCTACTTCTGATAAAGCAGTCATAATCATCATACCTTCAAGAGCAGTTGTAGCCCCTGGTGTATTTATTTTTTGTATTAATGATTGTGGGTTTTCTCTTGCTACATTTTTATATAGTTCTATCTCTTTTCTAATAGTCATAATTAGCCCTTATGCTGTAGGAGATTTAAATAGACTAGCGGCTCCTATACCTGCTCCTAATAATTGTAAGAATGGGTTTGGTGGAGGGGAGTATTGTTGTTGCATATATGGTGTAGCACCACCTGGGATACCACGAAGAAGACTACTAAGAAACTCTAACTGCTGATATGGTTGTCTTTGTTGATTTAAAAAATCTTGATATGCTAGATTTAATCTTTGTTGTTCTGCTTCTTGCTCTAGTGTACCAGCACGTTCAATAGCGCCTAGTCTCTGTAATTCAGATTGTTGTTGTAACCCTGCTAACCCTGCAACTTGTTGTCCAGCAGCCATTCTAGAAGCCCTATCTCTTTCAAATTGGTCTCTTGCTTGTTGAAACGCAGCTTGTGAACCTCTTGCTTGTGCATCTGCCAACATTTGTTGGGTTCTTCCTATCTGACCACTTTCTATTAGACCTTGTCTTGAGCCACCAAAAGCACCTACCTTTGCAGCTTCACTACGAATACCTTCTAATGCTTTAGCGCCTTCTGATGCTATATTTCTTTTTTCTATGTCAGTTACTGCTTGTTGATAAGGTGACATGTAAAATTGTGCTTGTGGTGTACCAAAAGTCTGCGCTCCTGATGCAGTTAGTCCTACAGCTTGGTCGTATAGTGGTGATGTTTCTAGTCCTTTATACCCTTCCAAAGCACCTCTTTGTGCATCGGACATTCCAGCTATTCTTTGACCTTGGTAAGGAACATAACTTTGCCTAGAGAGGGCTTGTCCTCTCTGCATAATATCTTTAGCATACGGTTGTAAATCAGGTGCGTATCCTACTTGATACCCTGTTTGTGTAGAAGGCTGTTCTTGTTGACCTCCACCACCAAATATTCCACTAACAACACTACCCATAATATATCTCCATATCTATATAAACTTGCATTTTTGTTTTGGTAGCACTAAAGTTACTATGTCTCCACCATTTGCATGCATTTTTTCAAACCTATTAATTTCTGTAAAATCCAATCTTTTAGCAAACTCAATTACGTCTTTATTCAAACCATTAACCACACCAATAAGCATGTTAACCCCAACGACATTAAAAGGATAATCAAACATACTAACCAGAAGTTCTCTGGGCGTGTATCTGCATCCAAGTACAGACGTAATATGTATCTGTAGAGTGTCTTGCTTATGGTTATTATAACCGACAACCCATTTAATATAACGCTTTTTATCAATCCAAACAAGTAGTTGCAAGTCTGGAGAGCTTTTTGTAAACGTGCCTTCATATAATATTTTTTCCGCTGCTTCTTTATCTTTACCTTTTGGTATTATAACCACTAGGCAGGTAGGAAGTCTTCTGCGTCCGTTTCAGGCAACTGTCTTGTTTTTCCAGTCTTCGCTACTCTGATTCTGTCCATCATATCATACAACTCTTTAGCACCAGCGTTACTAGAGCCATTACCTAGCATAGAAACTACATCTGCGGGTACTATAAATTCACCATCAGAAACTCTGAGATTTTGCCCACCTTCAATGACTCCAGGTATTTCATCACTCATACCATCGCCCTCTCCATTTATCATACCTTCTACCTGAACTCCTGAAGTGTCAAAATCATCACCGTCTTGTACAGCATTTATCTGTCCACCTTCAGCGGCATAAAAACCATATGGGTCACCTGTAAAATATCTAAATTCACTTGTGCCTAATCTTTTTCTCTCCTCTTCGGTAGGAAATCGCACAGTAGGGCTATAGTTTTCCGTGACTAAATTTGCGTTTGTACCAAAAGTAGGTCTTCTATATTCACCTTGTTGCTCTGTTGCTAATGCACTAGAGCTTCCAGCTAAAGCTGGAATTATCGAACCTGCCCTTTGCGCCATAGTATTATACTGTGGGCCTTTAGCTATCACATCTTTAGTTTTATCCACTAGCCCACTAATACCTGTTTTTGCTCTACCCGCCATATCTTTTGCATAGTCCATACCACGAGACATTAAACCAGGTTGTTCAGGTAAGACAGAGATTGTTGGGTCAGAAGCTGGTCTAAGCATATTTAACCCTGCCTGTTCTCCCGTTGCAATCATGCTTGGTGGAGGTGCAGGGGGCGGCACAAAATTATTAGCATCAACTAACGCTGCTTGGTCTTGTGCTAAACCAAACTCAGTTGGGTATGTGTCAATTCCTGGTCTAAATGCAGCGGCTGTTCCTACATCTTTTGGCATACCTGCACCTAAAACACCTTCTCCAGACAATCCTGTACCTCGTTCTCCTATAATTCGTTGTGGGTCTGCTAACGCTTCAGTACCATCTCCTCTAACTTTTTGCCCCATTTGTGTGCTAGGCATAAGTTTTTGCATTAGACCTGAAGTAAAACCAGCAGTTAAACCAGCATTTAGTGCTTCTTGTGAGTTAGCACCTGTTAGTTTAGCAGAACCAAATGATATAGCAGCGTCCGCTGCAGCTTTACTAGCAATATTACCTAACCCCATAGCACCAAATTTACTTGCTAATACTGGCGCACCAAAGTACGCTAGAGCAGCAGGTGCTACTGTTTTAAATATTTTCATACCCTTTTTACCTAATAGTTTTCTTAAACTAAACATTTCAGGTAATCCTGTTTGGGGGTTTTGAGTAATACCTGTAGGAGATAGAGAAGCTAAACCTGCAACCTCATCTTCTGACATATGCACGAGTGTGTCATCACCATACCTACCTTGGTCTTCTAAATTTTCAATTTGTTCTTGGGCTTCTGAACCTTTACCTAGAACCTGATTTAAAGCTGTTATACCTTGGGCGCTTAAGTTCATTTGATTTATTCCTGTGTTTGGGTCTGAATTCACTACTCCACCTTCTTCAAATACAAAAGGCAATGTGGACGTAGCTCCAGCTTCTAAAATTTTTTTTCTATAATCAGTAGGGTTTGAGTACTCCTCAAACTTATTTAAATCTCTAGACCGACTTACCATTTTAGCATTTTTAGCTAATACTAGTGGGCCAATTTGTATCATTTCATCAGCCGATTGTATAGCTTGGTCGGGGTTTAATCTATTAGTATAACTTCCAGAACGCACGGGGTTAAAAGAAACTTGAGTCCATGTTGGATTTTTACCTAAAGAATCTTCTAACGCAGCTTCTGCTTTATCTTTTATCTCCTGTGGTGATATATTTTTATACTTACCTTCTATTTTTGCAAAAGGAGTTTTTACTTTTTTCCCTGTTGCTACGTTAAATGCTTTTTCACTATGTTGGCCAAATATTACTTTACTATCCTCATCACCTTTAAGATAAGTATATGGGCTATATGCCGTACTCCTTTTACCATCTTTTGTATAATGTAAGCTATTTACCCATTGCTGTGAGTTAGTATAAGCGGGTATATCTAATCTTGCTCCTACTATTTCTCCATCGTTAATTTTTATATTATTAGCATCACCAAGTATGTTTGACCGTTTACCAGAATCTAAAGCGGCTTTCATCTTAACAGGAGAAGTCATCTCTGGTAAGAATGTAAATTTTTCTGGGCTAGGAATTGCTTTATTAAAATCAACAAAACTTTTTTCTCCTCTATACACTTCATCTAGTAAAGGCGCTGCTTTACCTGTTGTAGCTTGTATGTTTTTACTAAATACAGAAGTATCACTTTTTCCAGCACTAACTGCCCGTTTTAAATTTTCCCTTTCTTTATCAAAATCAACATCTTTGATTTTTCCTTTTTTAAATACTTCATCCCATTCACCAATAACTTGTTGGTTACGCGTACTAACAGCTTTTTTAATATCATTAGGCTTAAACTTTTTAAGTGCTTCTTTTGCACCAAACTTTGTTAAAAACGCTAATACACTTGCTGGATTTACCATATTACGCTACCTTTAGTGTACCACTATCATTGTAGATTGTACCTGCATCTAATCCTGACGCTGACGTGGGTAAGTTTTCTAATTTAATTTTTGTTTGTCCTGAACCTCCAGAAGCTACTTTAAATAAAACATTTAAGTCTCCTGAGTTTGCCCCAACAAATTCTACTTCACTATCGCCTGAAGCCTCGTCTAAATATTGGTCTATTATAACATTTTGATTTGAATCTATCACCTGTAATCTTGCAGTTTGAAAAATAAGAGGGATTTCGTTTTGGGAAAAGAATAATCTTAAAATACGATTTAACTCATCAAAGTATCTTCTCTCATATGAATCTGGTGGTATAGGTAATACAGGTACTGCCATTATCGTCTTCCGTCTGGTCTGATATCAATCCGTGGTGTACCTAGTTGCCATTTCGTACCAACCGTTGTACTACCATCTATCCTAAGTTTTAACTGCCTACCTCTAACTCTTATATCTATCTGATTAGTATACAACTCTTGAGGGGATAATGCA
>Ga0070750_10002021_pt1 | contig 11287 bp, 17 predicted proteins | sample VirMetDEL_Nov_24_FD_77013 | JGI IMG/M metagenome (GOLD analysis project Ga0070750, IMG submission 77013) | Aqueous microbial communities from the Delaware River and Bay under freshwater to marine salinity gradient to study organic matter... | ecosystem: Environmental > Aquatic > Marine >...
GAAGCTTTGGAAATTCGACATCAGGAGGTGCATAACCAAATCTTTGATATCCCTGATATGCAGACTTAGCGCGATCATATTCACTCTGAACTGTCGAACCCGTACCCAATGGATTATCACCGCTTGCCATCTGTGCGTAAAAGTGAGGCAACTTTGGCTCTTTGGCTTGAGGCAACTTCCAAGCATCAGATGGAGTATCTAAAGTTTGTGCAGCGATCGCCCTTGGTTCAGGAGCAACCTGTAATAGCTGCTCAGTCATAGGCGATCGGGCAGGAAGTTCTAATTTCTCCCAGTTGCTTTGTGCCTGTGGTTTAAATTCTGTACGAGTATCAGAGGCTAAAGCCTGTGTTCCCGATGCTTCTAATCGCCGAGCTTCAGCTTGTAATTCCTTTAGCGTTTTGGGCGCAGCATAGGCTTCTTCTGGTTTGTTGAATGCGACAAAACGACCTTCTGGATCATTATCAAGTCCATACGATCGCACGGCACTATTACCGCGACTTGGCACAGGTTGATATTGCTTTACCGCAACTACTTCATAAGCCTTACCAAGTTTGCGAACCTCAACAGATTCGCCACGCCCTAGCAGTCCATCCGATCGCCTAATTTCATCGGCAGCTTGATCGGCGATCGCCTTGTCGGGAGACTCAAAGAATTTCTGTGTTGTTAGCCGACCTGTTGCAAGTTCTTTTTGTACCTGTAATGCAACTTGGCGATCGTCAAATCGTGCATGGACCTCAGGCAACTTCTGAAATTCATTACTCAAACCAACGTCAGCAGCTTGTCCAAATTTCTCAGCCGTGGTCATGCGATCGCCGATGTTGACGCGACCTTTGCGATTTGGGTTATATTGCGATCCGTCAGGCTTTACTAATGTTGCCTGACCACCCATGCGTTCTAAGTAATCAGCGATTATGTCACTGGTTAGCTTTGGGCGAGAGGGTTCATTTGCTGATGTAGCGATCGCGCCTGTGTTGATTTTCTTGTTAGCCATAACCTTTACCTACTCAGTCTTACAGAACCATTGCCACGACCGCGATTAAACACATCACCGATGCAACCGACATCAGTTGCTTGCTCTAAGTCAGCAACACAATTTCGCGCCGATGAGATTAGCATAGCTTGACGTTCAGCAGAATTTATAACAACCCCAGGCTGTCTTACCATCCCAAAATTCTGCTCACCCGCACGAATGTCTTTCTGATATTGCTTCAACTGCCTTATCAGATCGCGGATAGTATTCTCGCGATAGGTTGCAAGCGTTGGTGTTTGCCCAAAGCTTGAGATAATGCGAGTTTTGATGTTAGCCATATTCTGATAAGACGGATACCCGAGGAAGTAAGCTATATCCGCATATTCTGAATCTGTCAGCGCCATAACCTAAGCTCCTACCAAATACAATGCTGTCCACCATGCGATCGCCACAGGCACAAGTGATATAGCAATCATTCTGCTATCATACCGTTTGCGATCAAGTATCCATAGTCCCCATGTGAGAGGGGCGATCGTTGCGATAATAGCGGCGATGATGTTAGACATTGACTTTTGCCATTGAGTAAATAAAAACTACATTTATTATCTGCGAAATCGCCTTGGATATAATGCCATTCTTGATCGCAGTCAGGTATCGGCATTGTATATCTCAGGCATGATTCTTTGATAGGGCAGTCAAGGCGATCGCACTTTGCAATGTCCATATTTTTAGCAGTAGTTTTATAAATTTTACTGCATCTCTTGTGCTAGATTATTAGCGAAAAAGTGAAAGCTTTTGGTTCACGGCTTTGTAATTACCCCGACAAATCTAAGTAATTACAAAGACGTGCTAACTGCGATTTGGAGCAGAACAATGAAAAAGCCATATTTAGATTACCCAGTAAAACCTTACGAAGAAGGAACACCCTTATACTCCGATCGCGAAGATGAATGGTTCACCGATATTGGCAATGTCTGGGAGCATTACGAAGATCGTATTGGTGATGACAAAAAGGTTGATCTTGAATGGGCAGAAGCCAAGCGATCGCCGCAAGGTATCTGCGAGATAGCAAGACTATTCTTAGCAAAACCAGAGTATCTACCTGAGCTTGAGTTCCCTGAATTTGACTTGCCAGACGGCGTTGACTTTTCGGAAATATTACCTCCAGACCATGCGATCGCCCTAAAGCTTGCGGAGCTAAATAGGTTGATTAACGAGACTAAACTCGTCATGTGTTACGACCATTCAAGTTTCCGCCCAGACCCCGAAACACTAGGGTATAAACATTATAGGAGCTAATCACAAGCGCAACCAACCGAGCCGCAGGGCGCAAATCTGCGGCGCGATCGCCCCATAGCGGGATGGAGAAGCTAGGTTAACTCGCAGGGGTCATAGCCCTGAGATCGTTGGTTCAAATCCAACTCCCGCCATTTAAAATAAAAAGACAAAACCCGTCAAGCCTCTTAGCAATGCTCAAACTGACGGGTTACTTTTTGCGATCCTCATTCGTGAGGATACCTAATAATTTCTCAAAAATATTTCCCTCTCTCAAGAATATATATACATAAAAGATTTTGGGGAACCCCCCCTATGTTTTTATCGCCATGAGTCAAGGGTTAATGACCCATGGCGATCGCCTATCAATTTAATTAGCAGCAATGGTCAAGGCGTATGATCCTGCGATCGCACCTGTGACCCTGAGAGATTGACCCGCAGCAGCAACAGTCTTGATGCAAGCACCAATATTAGTAAAGCCTGTAAGAACTTCGTAATATTCATAGAATGTTTCAGTTGATGGTGTGACGTAGGTATAGTCACCCGTTGCCAGATTACCTTGAACGTGACTATTGCGTTGGACAACAGAAGTCTTACCGCCAGCATTAGTGACCAGACCCGCAGCAGTAATTGTTGTGCGATTGCTGTCACGCTCTAGCGATGCACCACGAATAGTAATCACGGCATTGTCCGCCGCCGCACGTTGCAAAGGTGGATCAATGAGCCAACTTGTAGTAGTTGCGCCCGCACCGACTTGATAGATTTGATCATCAGGCAATAACCTGATTACCGCGTTATCGGCAGCAGCCACGACCAAGGCAGGGCTAATCGCCCAACTCGTAGTAGTCGCTCCAGACCCCACAGTATAGATAGTCTGGTCAGCGCCAATGGTAAATGTCGTACCAGCTTGCGGCGCAACTACCCCAGTATCCACAACCAAAGTTGTTACGCCGATCGCCTGTAATCCATTAACGAGATACGAACCTGGAATAGCAGTTGCATCGGCGATCGTAAATATCGTGCCAAGGGCAGGAGCAACGCTACCTGTATCGACTGCAAGGCTTATAGTCCCTCGACCTTGTGCGCCATTCACCAGATACGCCCCTGGCACAGCCGTAACAGGATCAATATTATTCACCCGTCTGTTATCAATCGCATCAGGATCTAAAGGATCAAAATTAGGCGGCGATTGATCTGTCCATGTCTCTGTCGCTCTAGTGTCAACACCACTTGGCGGAGACTGTGCGATCGGTTTCTGAAAGGTATCAGTATTATTGGCAAGCAATCGCTTACCCCATTTACCAGCCGATGCGCCCGCATTGATAATGCCGATCGCCACCATGCCAGTTACAGCCGATGTATTCAGTTTGTTGCCAGTGGCATTGTCATAGGCGATCGCCGATCGAACCTGTTCAATAACCAATCCCAAAGGTGTCGCACTTATGCCCAAACCCGTTGCAAAAGCATTACCAGCAATTCGGGTTGCAATAAAACCCGCAGAGGCATGGGTAATCGTGGACCCAATATCAATATTGAAATTGCCGCAGTTAATCCCTTGGGTTCTACCACGCCATACCCACCCGTCAAACTCAAAGGTTTGCGGATTAGTGACAGTGTTCCAGATTTGCCCTTTAGCAACATTCTTAGGCTTAGTGTCCGAGGTTATCGGCGATACCTTGAGTATGCAATCTTCAAAATTAATCGCAGGGAGGCTAATAAACGGGGTTACCGCAGGGGACAGCATGGCAGCGATCGCCGATGCTGTTGCAGTCTCATTCCAGACCTGTTCGGCGAGAGGCTTTAGAGCTAGCCCAAGCAGGTTGCTTAATCGCTTAATCTCCTTTGCCATTTCGACAAAGTTCAACAGATACAAGTTACCGTGTGGCACTCGCAAGGCTTGATCGTATATGCGTTCTTCCATCTTCAAGATGCGATCGCATGACGTTCTGATTACTGCATACAAATCTGTGTCAGCGATCGCGGCAGTAATTTTGGCAACTACCAAGGCAATATCGTCTGTGTCAGATTGATATCCAAACCAGCGAATCGTATAAGCTTTAATTTCTTCAGGAGTTAGTTGTGCCATGAGGTTTTAGTTAAGGTGGACAAGTAGGTGGGGGATTACCACAATTGTCAGGCAGCCCATCTACACGCTCAATTCTATACACTCTAAAGTTGTTAACAACGTACCCAGTATATTGCCCTGCTAACAATCCGTTATGAACCCCGTTAACAAAGATAGCTTTAAGGAGAGGATGATATACGGGATCAACATAGGCTTGTACAGATACAATTTTGCCTAAATAGCTGCCTGTAGGAGTCCCAGTGCTTGCAGGGTCGGTGGTGGCAAACAAGCTACTAGCAAAGCCATTTTGATACCACGTTGTTCCGCCAGCATCTTCATAAGCAAAAGATATTTTATAAGTAACAGGGGCAGGACATTGACCACCAGTAAAGTTGGCAGGTATCAGCGCCGCTTCACATTCAGCTTGTGAGTTATAGATTCCGTTCGCGTCAGGTGAACAAACACCACCAGAGCATGACCACTTATCAACTGGTTTAGGCTTCTCAGGACATACTGGGCGAGGTGGCTTAGTCTCATCCCAAGGACAGCAAGGATTTTCATACGGTATCCCATATTTATCACGCCCTTGATACCCGTCAAGATAGCCAAAATCTAAAGGAGCACATTTACGAGTATCCGCAACAAGAAAAAAAGTTTTCTTTGAATTACGAATTATCGCAGCAACAGAAGTTTCAGGCTCAAGTTCACCACAAACAAAAGTCTCTACAATTTCTCTGAAAGATACCGAAGCACGGTCTATTTCGCCTGTAACAACATTTACTAAAAACCCACCCGCCTCAAGATCATAGTTAGCCCATCCCCAATAACGCTTTGGCGGGACAATAGCACAAGTAGGACGTGGATCAGGCTTGCGTGGAGGTTCTGGACATGATGGCGAAAATACTGCTATTTCTGCAAACTCACATACTTCCATGCACTCCTTTTTATCAGGGCGCAGATACTCTACATCTTTATTTCCAGTTCGCACTTTGACGACTGCATTAAAGCCAGCATTAGAGTTGAATCCATCACCACTACCAGTATTGACACACTTAGGAGGCTCAGGGGCGATAGGCGAACAATCGCGTTCTTCCAAGGATTCACATTCTTTAGGTGGTGGAGGCTCAGGGAAAGGGCAATCTAATGCTTCATTAAATTTAAGTACCTTTATCTGCTCGCAAGTGCCATCAGGATTGATATTGCCTGTTTGCCGATAGCCAACTTCATAAGATCCTTCACATTCGCCGCCCCCAAATTCAACAAAATCCTGTTCTTCACATGGCGGATACGGAAAATCTCTATTGCTTCTCTGATTGTCACAATCAAATACTAATAGCTTAGCTTCAGTCTTTTCGCCGAAATTGCCAGTCGCGATCGCCGATATGCCGATGACATACTCGCCAGGGGAAATATCTAGCAACACTGACTTTGACGATGTTTTAAATTCTGGCTCAAAAGGAAATTCGATATCAGTTAGCAGTCCTGATACTGTCGCGTTGTTAAATCCCTGCGATGTAGACCTAACTAAAGTAATCGTTATTTCTTTGCCAGCACAAGCTTTAAATTCTATATCCTGAAACTGAATTGTCGGCAGTTCAAATGTTTGATATGCAGGAACGCCCTCAGTAGTTGACGGAGTTCGCTGTGTTCTAGGGGTTAATGGCTCAACATAGCAATCGGTATCGCATCCTTGGATTAATTTTGGAGGTGGTAAGCCCAATTCTTTGCTAGGGCAACCGCACCCACCAGATCCACCACATCCACATCCGCAGTCGGTTTTAGGAAATCGCCCACGTTTTGCGCTGTAAATTCGGTTTATCGGAAAGCTTGGATCTAATTCTCGCTCAGCGATCGCCACTGCAAAGCAATGAATACAGCGATTGACCAATTTCCTGTTGTCTGGATTGGTTGACCAGTCATTACGCACCCATCGGCTAGGTGCAGAGTTCATCATCTGCTGATCAATCAATCTGGCAAAGTCAGGGCAATCGCAGACGTAATCAAGTTTTTGTCTTCTTGATGTAGTCCAGTAGCCCTTTGGACTGCGATCGCTAGGAAAAAAGTAATTACCCGCAAAATCTTGTATGCAGTCATTGGCTAATGATTGGGCCCTTTCGTATCTATTTTGTAGATCCGCAAAGCTCCAAGATCCGTTGGGTAAAGTTACTGCCATTATCCGAATGTTGCCTCAATGACTTCTGGTTTAGTTTCAGGCTTAGGATTTAGCTCAAGTAATAGTTTGCATAATGCGATCGCGGGAGTTTCGGCATACACATCTATAATCTCAACCCCGTCATCTTGCCCATAGCAATTATAAGCATTGCAATCTTTGCCAATATTCCAATCCAAATCAAAAGCATCAAAAACGGAAACGATCGCATCAATACTTTCGACATATTTAGGCACAAACTTACCTAATTTGGGATGCGCTTTGTTTTCCCCTTGGAAAGTTCTGATAGGCAAATTTCGATCTGGTTGCCATACTTCTATGTTCGTCCAACCTGCGATCGCTGCAACATCTAAATTCAGTTGCTCAAGTTCGGTTAGTTCAGAGGCGATCGCGTCAACATTGTAATTAGTTGCAGTTTCAGTCATTTTTATTCCACTTGTCGATGAAATTTTGATCTAGCCCTTGCTTTTTTAATTTCTGCTCTCTGGTATCGCGATCTTTTTTGCCCTCGTAGTTGCGCGGAGGTACTAACGGTATTACGCGGCGATCGCTCATAGTATCACCTTATCTAAGATTGCTTGACGGGCAGATCGCTTCATAGCTTCTAGCCGGTTAATGCGATCGCAGTTTTCGCAAAACCGTTTATAAAGATCATGACTTACAGGTCTAGGATTATCGAAAATCAAAATAGACAGACGATCGGTCATGATTATTCACCCTCAGTAAAAAACTTCGCCATCTGTACTAATCATAGAATGCGCGATCGCTGTTTGTTGAGTTAAATCAACTTTATTCGCAGCATCGTAGCCCGTCATAATTGCATTTGCAAACCATGCAACCATAAGGTCATAGGTAATCTGCTCAGGGCAATGACCAAACAAATCTATAAATTCCTTAGCCCATACAGTCGCATCAATAGTTTGAGTTAGCTTGGAATAGCTCATGAGTGTTGTGTGGTAACTACTATGGCGATATTGTATCACGGGATTAATGTTTAAATTTGCCCATGCTAATAGGCTGATAATTGCTCAGGTAGTTAAAAGCGTAACTTGCCGCGTCCACTATGTCATCGTGGAGACAGCGATCAGGGAACTCATTAAACTGGTTCAAAAAAGTATCATTCCATGTGCCGCGCAGTAACTTAACCCGACCTTGTTCAGCAGCAGCAGACAAGCCCTTTGCGCGTTCAATTTTGTCTCCCCATGCAAGCACCCCCGCAGCATTAAAACCATTCAACATTCTTACCCTAGCGGCAGCATCACGGATCGCCGCCGATCCACCTTTCTCTTGTTCAAATCTAATCGCGTACCGATTACCGTCAGCATTGGCACATTCTAAGATTCGTTTCTCTATGCGATCGGGGGACATTACCTCATTAGTCATGCCGAGGATGTAAAACATTTGCTGTCCGTTATCATCGTCAACGGTCATCATTTTTACAGAGGCAGTCGGATCGCTGTAATCCTTTTCAGTAGCGGCTAAATCCCATGCCCTCACACACTTTTTAATGTCTGGACGGAAATCAGGGAGGCGATCAACTATGCCAAACCATTCACTGCGGAACATAATGCCTGCGGTTTCTTCAATTAACCAGTTTCCCCCTCTACCACGAATACCCAAAAATCGCGCCCTATCTACAGCATTTTGCGCCATCAGCGACGACAAATACTCAGGGTTGGATTGCAGTAAAGCGGCATTGTCCCATACATCCGAGACAATAAAGGCGACTGATTTTGGCGGCTGATCATTTGCATCGCGCCAATCCTTGTCGACCCACAGAAATTGTGGGCGATCGTCCTCATCTTGGATAACTGTAAAATATCTGATAGCCCCGTTTTTCTCAAGATCAACGTATCCGTCAGGAGCTAACCACCAACTCACAAAGTCTTTTAACCAATGGTTAGCCTTTGGGTTACAAGTTGCAAAAATTTGGGGCTTCACGCCGCACGTTGAACGACCGCAACTTAGAATTTTTAAAAACTGTGTTTGAGTAAATTCAGTCAACTCATCAAAGGCAAAGAAACTGACCTCACTACCTTGCCAATCTGTCCATGAGTCCTCAGAATTTAAGTGCCAAAACTTAACGGAAGCCCCCGAAGGGAAAGTCCAACGCCTCTCAGATCGATTAGGATGACCGCCAAGAGACGGATATAATTCCATACTCTTATCCCACAATCCCCCGCTAGACCTCACTTGTGGCAGCGATCGCCTAAACACGACTGCATGATATCCCAAGCGATTAATATGTCTTAGTGGCGCGATTCTTAAACAAAAACTCTTGCCACCTCAACCGCCCTTGCTACCACCCAACAGAACAATGTCTGCGGGTGAAGCAAGGGCAAGCTCCTGTTTAGGTTGAGGTTTGATAGAAATTTTAGCCATTAGCTAACGTGCTTCCAAGTAACGCCTTGTTTTATAGATGAAATAGTTTGCTTAACAACACCATAGCGATCAGCAATTTCAATAATATTAACACCTTGACGAATAAGAGCCTTAATAGTAGATACATCTGACTCAGAAAGCTTGGCTTGCCAACATCTCGATCCAACTGGTTTAAGTCCCATATCTTGAGCGTGAACAATATTGCGAGAGCCAGTAACATACTCCAAGTTTTCGGGACGATTATCAGTTTTTACCCCGTTGATATGATTGACCTGAAGCCCATCAGGGCGATCGCCTATAAATGCTTTAGCAACCAAAACGTGAATAGTAAAATAGCCACGAACATCATTCTTGCTTAAATGAAGCTTGTAATAACCATACTTATCAATGGTTGGAGACAAAAGCCGAGATTTCCTACTCTTGCTATAACCTCGATTATCATAAATCACACGATCGCAGCTTCTTACACGCCCAAGGCTAGAAACCTGATACAAAGCTTCAAAACCAACGACATCGCGCCATTCTTCATTTAAACTATTCATAGTTGCCTACTGATACTAGGTTGACTTAACGCGATCGCCTTGAAACTTCACTAACAAGGCAATCGCATTCCCAATATTATAGCCTAAAACCATTACACAGTAAAGCTTTTACTCACCCGCAATCCAACGAGCGATCGCCTGTTCCCTTTCAATAGTCCAGTGCGATCGCGCCCTATACCATTCAAATAATTCCTTGCTGCCTTTGTCCTGATTGCAGGGTTTACACGCAGGAACTAAGTTACTTGTGATAGTTTCACCACCCCTTGCCTTTGGTTTGGCGTGATCCAGTGACTCAGCAGCATTGCCGCAGTACACACACTCATAATTGAAATATTGATAAATGCCTTTACGAAATAACTTAACAATTTCTTGCTTTCTAATTACTTGTTCAAGGTCAGGCATTATTGTTTAGTCCGCGATATTTTTCAAGATACCATTAACCCATTTTTCGCCAGCCGAGCCGCCCCAAAGTAACCACGCAATATACCCCGCGCTTGGGTTTGAATCTTTGCCCCAATAACCCCTTGACTCGTCACCCTTAGCCTTAGCGTCAACAGCATGACGAGCAAAGTAAGACCTCATCCGCTTCACAGTTTCAAGGCTAACTTTGCCCTTGATTAAATCTCTTGCCCTAGCCACACCCGATCCAATGCCTTGCTTTGATGCTTCTTGAATCGATAACCCACCACGCCCAAACTCCTTGCGAAGTTCAAGCCCTTTTGCCGCAGCTTTACGTACCGAGGCAGGAACCTCAAAGCTAGTTTTCTTGAGTTCGGCGAGTGTCTTCATGCTCTACCTTTACCTGCGAATGTGAATAATCGCGCTTATATTTCTCTGCAACACGGTACGCAAGATCGCGATCGCTGTACGAGTCAATCTTAACCCAAGGCGATAGCCGAGTTCGCTTAGCGTAAATTACATACTTCATTATTGCGATTGTTGTCATTAGTTTGATTGCTTATGAAATAATTGATACGCCTATGTTTTAAATTATTGCGGTAGTCAATAAGTACGGCAAAACATAGGCGCGATTCTCAATAACGCTATTTCTTTTTAGGCTTTTTCGCAGTCTTGGCAGCATCTTTAAAATTCTGTTCAGTTGGTGCGCCCTTATCGCCTTTTTTACGCATTTTTTCGCCCGAACCGTTCTCGATGCGTTTCCTTTTATTGTTGATATTTTCGTAGAGACTCATAGCTTCAATCCTTAATTAATTTATGTACTAGCTCAGGATAATGATTACGAATAGCTTTTTTCGTGAACTCACTTGTATCAGGAAAAGCGCTGACAACTTTAGGTTTAGTTTCGCGAGGAACCATTTTTAATATGTCAAATTCCATCAGCTTACTCCCGATGATCCAAATCCATTGATACCCCGATCGCTATCTTCTAGCAATTCGCTATCTACCAGATTAGCAGTATAAAAGGGCATGAATACTATTTGAGCAATGCGATCGCCAGCCTTAATCTCAAATTTCTCGCTGCCATGATTAATCAGGATAATGCCAAGCTCACCTCTATAGTTGGAGTCAATTGTTCCAGGGGAATTTAGTACCGTAATTCCATGTTTCAAGGCAAGTCCCGATTGTGGACGCACTTCGATTTGACAGTAATCAGGCAACTCAAAAGCTAAACCTGTTGGGATTAGCTTGCGATCGCCAGCAAAAATCACATGATCATAAATAGCGCAAATATCCATGCCAGCATCATTCTTGTGCTGATACTGTGGCAGCCTTGCGCGATCGCTTAGTCTTTGTACTTTTATGTTCACTTTCATTGAGTTTTGATTTTTTATTATTATCCATAATTTGAGGGGCGATCGCATTGCCATCTTTGTCTAAATGGTTGCGATCAATAAGCCCTTGAGGTACATCACCCCATTCAC
>Ga0070750_10002039_pt1 | contig 11245 bp, 13 predicted proteins | sample VirMetDEL_Nov_24_FD_77013 | JGI IMG/M metagenome (GOLD analysis project Ga0070750, IMG submission 77013) | Aqueous microbial communities from the Delaware River and Bay under freshwater to marine salinity gradient to study organic matter... | ecosystem: Environmental > Aquatic > Marine >...
GGCAATGAGTTGGATTTTGTACCCGATGCGGTAAGTCAAGCCGCCTATGGCACATTTGATGGTGTGGTGCGTGATCAACAATTTGAGGAAATACGCACACTCATAACACCGGGCTTTATGGACGGCACATATGCATCGGGATTGCACGACGGGTGGACAAAAACAGGCACACCAACGGTGGCCGAGGAAACAGGTATTGACTACATCCAACATGGTAGTGCATCGCAACACGTAACGGCGGCAAGCGATACCCATGGCATTTATTATGATGTGTCTTTGGACAGTTCAGATTATTACTCATGCGCCGTCAATCTTAATGTGGTATCGGGTTCTGTGTTGGTGAAAATAACCACGACAGGATCAACGGGGGCCGTGGAATACAAAAACCAAGGTGGCACATCTGGTACAGGTTGGTTGACGGTGGAGTTGGAGGGCTTGCCCATCGAGGGGGCCACGGCAACATTGACCATACAGGCCACGGGAGGTGCGGCAGAGTTTTATGTTGATGCCGTATCATTTACAGGCACACAACAGACCCGCCAGTTTGTACGCGAAAATGGGGCGCGTGAATTATACCGCATGGCGTTTGATTATTTGGATGAAAACGACGCACCCATGGTGGAATATGATTTGCCAAACGCCTTGGATCTTTACGCGATAGATTCAACCAAATACCCATTTTATGACGTGTCCGTTGGTGACACGGTAACCGTTATTGATCCGGGCATGAGTTTGGCGGCATCTGTGCGGGTGTTGTCGTTGGGGTATGATTCCCATGGGCGACAATTGCGCGTCAAGCTGTCAAGCCACACATCCACATCGGCGGCCTTTTCTCAGGTGGCCCCAGGTATTGGCCGGGTGATCCAGCAGGGGCGCAAGATTGCCCAAGATGAGATTGACGGCAACCGCACAAACGAGAACGCATTGAGCATTGCCAACAGGCTAAATAAGATTGCGGGCAATTCGGCGCGGGCATCCAGATTTACGGGAACATTTACAGCAACGGGCCAGACCTCTTTCGATGTTGGGAGTGGCACATTATATGTTGGCACATCGTTGGCCTATACGATTGGTGCACAAACATTAAGCGGGTTGTCTGGTGGCTCGGTCTATTATCTGTATTTTGACCCCACAAGCGCATCGAGTGGGTTACAGACCACCACGACGGCAGCCACGGCCTATGCAACCGACAACATACAAGTGGGCGTATTGAAAACGGGTTCAACCTCTAATGATAATGTGCAGATATTCGATACAACAGGCGCACAGGTTAGCGGTGAGGTGATCACGCGAGGGCTTGAGGCATACGACACGGGCGGGACAAAACGCATTGATATTGGTGTTTTGCAAGATCCCAGCGCAAGTATCGGCAATCCCGGAACATGGGGTATACAAGTAACCGATGGGGCGCACCAAACAACATCATTGTTGGCAGAATATACCGGGGCAATACCTGGGGCCGTTCGGTATCTATATTCAACTTTTGGTGATGAGGACGAAGATTTAACATACTCCACCACAACACAGGTTTTGTATAACGATTTTTCTGTGATGTTCGCCAAATCATCGGCAAATATGTATTTGGGCATGTACAACGGCCAGTTGGTTGCCGGATCGTCGGGGGATTTATACGGCCATGAGTTGTCGTCATTGCTCAATAGTGGCTCGGGCAATGTGCGGGCCTTAAATATTGGCGTTACCCAATCATCTGGTGGGGGCCATGCCTATGGCCTTTATGTTGGCGACAGTTTAGGCGTTCGGTCTACATCGACGGGCAACGCATACGGCATATACATTGCCGCCGTATCGTCAACATCTGGCTCGGCTTACTCAATATATGATGCCACCACAAATCGGGCGCGTTTCGGTGGCTCCATATCGGTGCGCGGTGTCGATTACGTGTGGCCTTCATCCGATGGGACGGGTGGGTATTTCTTGTCAACGGATGGCTCGGGGAATTTGTCATGGGCGGCGGGTGGTGGTGGTTTGTCGGGGTCAGGATCGACAAATTATGTGTCGAAATGGACAGGTGCAAGCGCGTTGGGTGATTCTATCATATATGACAATGGCTCGGCCATTGGAATCGGTACCGCCTCAATAGTAGGAACAAAGGTACATGTCTTAGGTTCCGGTTTGTTGATGAGGTTTGACGATGCAAGCGCGACGGGCAACCCACATTTTGATTTTTCACAAGCCGGAACGCAAAAGGCGTTTATACAGTACGCTGATGCCGACGATAGTATACACTATTCAGCCACGGGCGGGCATGTTTTTGATATTTACGGCGGGACGTCTAATGTTATAATCATTAACACAAGCGGGAATGTGGGGATTGGCATGACACCCACACAAACCCTTGACGTATCTGGAACATTTGCATGTTCCAGTAACGCCCAAGTGGGTGGCACATTATCGGCTCAAGGCACCTTGTCGGTATCTGGAACAACAACCAATCTCAACATTATTTCAACGTCAAGTGGTGTGAATTATAGCGCGTTGAATTTTTACGAAAACACTTCTACACAATCGGCACAGATCGGCTTCAATAACTCAACAAATCTTTTTGCCATTGGAACGATAGTGAGTGGCAATGTGTCGATTGCGACCAACAACACAACACGCGCAACATTCGACACGAACGGGCGATTAGGCATCGCAACGGGCAGCCCATCATCAACGTTGCATATATATAATTCGTCTGCTGGGTCAACGGTGGGCATACGTCTTGAAAACAACTCGGGAACCGATTGGGCAATTGGTGAGTATGATTTTAATAATACATTTGCCATCCATGACATAACAAACGCCATAACCCGATTTTGTATTGAGGACAATGGCAACGTGGGTTTTGGACTAAACAACCCCTCTGTGGCGTTTGAGGTGCGCGGTTCTTCAACAATGTCATTTAATTTTGAAACAACCGCCACAACGGGAACACATGGGATGTACCTATATGAGAATACCACAACTTTGGCATCGTCATGGTATTTCAATGCTTCAACAAACGTGGTCACTTTTGGCAATGCCCAAAATGCAGATTTAAATATTATCACCAACAATTCAACCCGAATGATAATTGAGGCAGATGGCGATGTTGGTATTGGAGCAACGCCATCATACAAGTTTCATGTAGCGGACAACACAACATCGTATGTGATGGAGGTTGAAAACTCGGCAAGTTCGGGCGATATGGGTGGCCTGTTGGTCTATTTTACAGGGTCAGCACCAGACAACAACACAAGCCAGTTTTTGGTGTGCCGGGATAATTCGGCATTGCGTTGTATCATTTGGGGTGATGGTGACATTGCCAACGATGACAATACATATGGTTCCATTTCTGATTTTCGATTGAAAACAGATATTAATGTTGCCCGTTCCTATTGGGAAGATTTTAAACGGCTACAATTCAAAACGTTTAAAAAGACATACGATGGGGAGTTAGGCCAGAATCGTTTTGGACTCATTGCACAGGAAGTCCAAGAGGTGTTTCCGTCGTTGGTTCAATATGGAAATGATGGGTTTTTGTGGGTTAAAAACTCGGTTATCCATGAAATTGGCATGAGTGTTTTGATTGAAACCCAAAACCGCGTTGAGACAATAGAGGAAAAGGTTGAACGGTTGGAAACCGAAAACGCCGAATTGACAAGCCGCATCGAATTGTTAGAAGCCGCCTAAAAGTTGGGCAATGCCCCAATTGTGTGGATAATATAACACCTATCGAAAAATCATTAAATGGGGGAAACCATGGCAATAGAAAGTTCAGAACAGGCACAGCTTGTGCGGGATGTTGAAAACTTGCGGTTGCAACTTCGCAATGCCAACAACAACATCAAGACCGCGACAGACGGCAATGTTAGAAATGCCCTTTTACAACGCATCAACCTACAAAAAAAGATTACCGAATTGGGCGACGGTTACGCCGCCGCTTATGGTGATGGGTCTGGTGGAACGGTGGCGGCAGAAGTGGCCGCCGAGATTGCACAGGCCAACACATATGTTGACGCGGTGGTTGTTATTACTGGCAAAACGCGGGCCGATGTAGAAAACGAAATAAATCCACAATAATAAACCATGAGAGGGTTTTAAATGGCTGAGATCAAGTTACCGTTACGGCTCACCTTGGAAGCGGCGAACGTTCGCGGGTTTCGTGACGGGCGTGAGGTGATGGTTACCCAACGTGTAGAGGTACAAAACGATGCAGCATGTTTATATCAATTGCTCGACACCGTTGATACAGCAAAGGAAAAATACAAGACCCAACGGCGGCGCATTAGGCGATTGCGTGGAGAATTGCGCCCCGTTGTTCGCAAGGCCGAAACCCAAGACATCGGGTATGATGGCGTGGTTGGAGAGATTACGATTAGTGACGATGCGTTAAAATTCATTGTCGATCTATTTGATGACCCACCCGAGGGCGTTGTATTGCGTGGTGCCACGGTAGATACTGCCGAGGATGTGCGCGACCTTTACGACGAAATAAAACGGGCGGGCGAACCGACGGAATAAAATAATGCTTGGATTTCTTAAAACGGTTGTGACCTCGCCAGTAGGACGGGCGGTTGCGTCTGAGGTGGGCAAAAAGATTTTTAAACGCTCCAATATTGCCAATGTGGTAAAAGAAGGTACAGAGGCATTGGCCGCCATCGAGTTTTTGAAAAACAAATATGGCAATGTGGATGATGACGCGGCATGGGCATGGCGTGAATTGGCAGAGTTTAAACAAGCCCTTGAGGATGTTGTTTAATGTCGCCCATGTCTGATTTGCCACTTGAAACGTGGTCATCTCAAGCCCTTATTCGGGAGATCCACGAATTACGGGCAGATGTGGCGCGTAAGGATGCGACCATTAGCGACCTATTAGGCCGCCCCGCTTCAGGTATGCGCGTTGTATCGGTGCCTAAAAAACCCAAGGGCAAAATTGACGCGATAGGGAAAAAACACGTTTGGCAGTCGTTGACCGATCACATATTGGTCAATCTGCTATCGTTGTTTATCACCATACCCACGGCGATGGCGGCGGGTGAGTTGTCCTTTTATTTCTTATTTCAGGGTTTAACAACCGCGATGTTGGCGCCAATATTGAAATACATGCAAAAACGTTCTGAGAGTTACGGGTAAAATATGCAAACGGTAGAAATTAAAAGCCCGTTCGGGTTCTCTAACAATTTTAAGCCCACCCAAATTGTCATCCATGCCATGGGGGAGTTTGTGGGAGGCATGTTTGCGCCCGATTTCTTGCGATCTGTTGAACTATCGGCACACGCATTGGTCACACCGTCGGGCGTGGTCATTCGGACACGTACAGACCAACACGGGGCGTATCATGCGAGTGGGCATAATGTAAACAGTTTGGGTGTTGAGGTGTTGGTTGGTGGGGTGCATGACTATGGCTCATTTGTAAAAGCCATTAAGAGCGATTGGGTGACGCCTCAGCAGTTCGGGGCAACCGTCGAGTTGGTCAAGGCGTGGAGATCCAAACACGGCATCAATACCGTTGTCAGGCATAGCGACATTTCACCAGGTAGGAAGGTTGATCCGGGTGAGGGCTTTATGTGGGAAAGGTTTTTAAAAGAGGTGGCAAATTAGCAGATATAGAGTATATTTTTAGTGTCTGGATGTTAAAGTAAAGCGTATTTATTGTACGCAAAAAAGCCCGATGGTTTATGACGCCATCGGGCTTTTTTTATATAAAACTCATTTGCCCCGACACATGCCGAGGTAAAATAGTTCCGTCCAATTCATTGCCCCAACAATCCCACCCATCGACCCGTTGACGGGCGAACAATTCAACCCGTGGCAGATCCCCGCATAGGTTTATTATTTTATCTCGTACCTCTGGCGGTTTTTGTGAGTGTTTACCGATGGGGGCAAATACTTGTTGGTACACATTTTTGTTATATCGCTTGATCTTACCGCGACGGGCAAATAAACACGGCTCAGTTCCAAGCCTCGTCCAATGGCCAAGCCCACAATACGATGTGCCGTTTTGATATGTTTTAACCCAATCAAATGCACAGGTTCTATAATCAAAGCCCCATGCATCAATTACTTGCAAAGCTTGTTTTAATTTAGGCCACGTTGCCCACAAAAACAAGGCGCAATTGTCGTGGGCGATGTCTCCAACGGGCAAACTACAAATATCATCAATGGGCATTGTGGGGTATGTAATGCCCCCGCGAGTAGGTGCGCCGCATTGGTCGTTTTCATAATCCCAAGGGGGATCGGCATAAATAATATTATACCCCCCCTTGAGATCACCAAACTCATTACCCATCATATCCCCGCCAACTTCAACGATTCATCCATTGCATCGACTTCCTCGGGCGTCATCGGTTGGGCGTCGATTTCTGGTGGATCGGGTTCGGTTTCTTCTTTTTCGGCTTGTTTGCGTTTGGCAATTTCGTCTTGCAACCATTTGATACAATTGGACGCCTCTTGGAACCCAAGCCCTCGATCCATACGCCCCGTGATCTTTTGGCGTTCGGTTTCGGTTATTACGTGGGAGGCCATTAAACGGCCTATTAGCTTCTCTTGGGATTCAGATGCGCCATTGTCGGGTTTTGGTGCGGGTGCGGCCACTTGGCGCGTTTGTGGGGCGTTTCCGTTGGTGTGCGTGTTCACATTGGGCATATCTTCAACATCTAATGTGAAGATTTCGGACAAGCCACCCGCCCGCAAGATGCCATCAATAAAGGCAGACTTGGCCGCCATTTTGAGCGTTTTGTTGACATCGCCCTTTTCAGCCTTTACAGATCGTGACCCGATGCCCTCGGCAATGACCGAGCCAGACCCGTTGTGGATCTCACAACGCAAGATTACCAAGTCAATTTCTTTGCCCTCGATGGCCATATCTTCATATCGGGTGAGGTTGGGAAATGATGCGGTAAGGTTCAGCATACCCGCGATTTTCTCGGCACCGGGTTTCCACAATGACGCCTTTGTTGTGCGCCCACCCATTTTGATTGTGCCATAGTCGGTGCCATCAACCAACGCATCGCGCACCCAACCCATAAGGGCGGTCCGGTTTTCTCGGCGACGATCTAAACCCGCTTTGAATTGTGCGGGGTCTACATCGAACGGCGAGGCGTCAGAAATGGCCACGGCCTGAGCGTTATTTGTGCGTTGTGGTAATTGTTGGGCGATTGCGCCGCCCGCGTGTTGGATTGCTCTCGACTCATTCATTTTTTATACTCCCTCTCTCTTGGGGGTTTGTGTTACGGCCAGTTGGCGCATGTAGGTGGAGACTCCCAGGCCAACGGCGGCGGCGGCTCGGCTCACCCGTTCGTGTTGCTCATCGTTGAGCCGGACGGGGATGACCTTTGTCATGTTGCGGTTAATCTTGAGTTTGTTCATATCGATACCTCGGTTGAGGTGGGGCGTCAGGGTGTAACGCCCCACCCTCGGTTATGCGTGGTTGATCGTTTCCAATGTTTGGATCGAATCAAGCCAACGGTTGACCAACGTGTAGTTGCCCCGTTTGGCATCGCGCTTGACCAATCGTTTCAATCTGGCAATGGCCTTGGCGCGTCCCATTTCGGCGGCGGGTGACAAGTCAAAAACCGAAGTCTTGACTTGTGCGGGATTTGGGGTTAAATTCTGCATGTCTACAACCTCACTCTCTCGTTTGGTTTGGACGTTTGCCCCGTTGGTTGCTCGTTACAGCCGACGGGGTTTTTTGTTGCTTGTGATATGAATATATGCTAAATGATATACGATGTCAATTGTTTTTTGGTATAAATGACAAATAATTTAAACTTTTTTACCGGGTGAAAATTTGGCATGTTGGGTTTGGCGTTCGCCTGGGGCCAGTTGTCCATAACGGTGGGTCATGTCCAACGTGGTATGCCCGAGTATCTGGCTAAGGCTTATTTGATCCATACCATTTAATAGGGCGTTGACCGCGAATGAGTGCCGCATTGTGTGTGGCGTCAGTTTTACGCCCTCAAATTGTGGCAATCGTTTAAACACCATGCGTAACCCATTTTTGGTTAATCGTTGGCCATGGTTCGATATAAAGAACGCGGCCCCATTGCGCCGGGGGCGGGCTTGTTTTTCATAATTCCATAGATGGCGTTTGGTATTGACGCACATGTGGGCGAAACCATCATTGCCACCCTTGCGGGATATTTTTATCATGTTTCGGCCCCAAAGTATGTCATCCTCATCAATGCCGAGCAATTCGCCGCGTCGTATGCCAGAATCAAACAGTAGGCGCACAATAGCATTATTCCTAAGCCCCGTAAATTTCTCAACGTCGAATGATGATAATATGATTGATACCTGTGCGGGCGTGAGGTGAACAACAGCCGGGGCGGGCTCGGGTAGGGCCGGAATGTTTACGGGCTCAACATATCCCTCAGAGGCACAAAACTTGGCGAATTTTGCCAATGTCCTATAATACATGGAGAGGGTTGAGGCTTTTACATCCCGATGGCGAAACTCTACCAGCGCGGCTTTAAATAGGTCTGGAGACACGTCTTGATCACCATATTGGGCCAACAGCCATCGGCACACATCGCGGGCGTTTTGGATTGTTCCGGGGCTTAGGTCGTGCAATTGTTTGTCTTGGATATACAGATCAAACGCGGCATTAAATGTGATTTGCATTTGCATGGTTTCCTTTCGTTTGGTATATTGAATCCGGTTGACGGGAAAAACAGGCCAAACACCGTCGATGGTGAACACAAACGAACGACGAGAAACAAACAAAAGCCCCGTAACATACTGCAAAACTGATACATAGGTCGGAGCGTAGCGCAGCTCGGTAGCGCACCATCTTGGGGTGATGGGCCGAAGAAAACCCTTGTTTTATAGGCTTTTTATCATATTTAGTACCCTTTCGTAGACCGCCGATGGTGGTCTTTTTTTGTATGTTAAATTTTAACAAACACGATAACAAACAAGATTTTTATTGGCACATGATCTATTTGTGTGGATAATGTGTTTGGCGGTCTTTCTCTCTCCGTCTTTCTCTCGTTTGGGGGCAACGCCTGGGCTTAACAGCCTGGGCGTTTTTTTATGCCTAATCGTCAACGGTTTGTTTGTTTGCCACAAATGACGCTTGAGCGATTCGGGCCAATATTGCCAAATAACATGCAAACGCAATAAGCCCCACGCCTAATGTTGCCTCGGTTAATCGGGTAAGGCCAGACAACGCAAACAGCCCCGCCAAAACCCAAAACAAAACACCAAATGTGCCAATCTGTGCTTTTTTCGACGCCATGCATACCCCCTTTTATGTTTTTTCGTTCATAAGTGTTTTTTTTTGACTTACACACAATGTAGGTACAATTACTTACAAAAATGCAGAAATTACCTACAAATAGTCGGTGCTTTTTTTTATTATATTGACCCTTCGTTTTTTTGCAAACGTAAAAAAAAACACCCCCAATGCGTAAACATTGGGGGTGCAGAACGCAACCCCCCGACAGTTGAAAAAGGAGATTGCAAAATGAGTGTACCCAAAATCTGTGACATGACAATGCCGCCAATACAAAGATTCGGTATTGATCCCGCTATTTTGCGGGCGTATCATCATTTGACAAGAGCAGGCGCAAGCCATGCATCTGCTGTGGTGACAATTGCGCGATGGTTGAGACAAGCGCGTCGAAATCGGCCCTCGCTTGGGGATCTTCCAGAACGTCCACGAATTCTGCACTTAAGACGGATAAATCCCTAAGCACATCAGGCCCATGCAACAGGCCAGCTGCCTCTGGCAATGGCAATACCGCGTCAATGCGTCTAATGGTATCAAGCGTTGGGTTTTTGAAATAACGCGACAGAGTGCCACGGCTAATGCCTAATTGATCGGCTAACCATGTCTTATTTTTATCTTCACGCTCTAACGCGGCGGTTACGATGTCGTTAAAATTCATTTGTCATATATGCTAAATAAATGTTGACATACCCTAAATAATGGTGTATAATTTGGCATAAATTCAAAGCGAGGTGATTTTATGCAACGGTTACGATATGCAGAAGCCGCCGAATTTCTCGGTGTTTCGGTTCCAACATTAAAATTGTGGGTTGGTGCCAAGAAAATTCCGTATTACAGAATTGGTCATACGGTGCAATTTGAGCGCAAAGATTTGGAAAAGTTTATTTCCAAATCCCGCGTTGAGGCTGCTTAAATGCGGCTCGGGGTAAACAGTTTGGCGACGGTTCCCCAAGCCGCGATCAGCATACAGGAATAGAAACGCCTGTATGACAAAATTAATACAAAACAAGGTATAAATCAACATGTCAAAACCAGAAACCATTAATCCGTTTATGCTGTGGCAGGGATCTTTTATACCAAATTGGATCATGCAACGTCCCGAATTGCCAGCCTCGGCAAAGATTATTTATGGGCGTCTATGCCAATTTGCGGGTCGCGATGGGGTGGCTTATCCATCGACACAAACGTTGGCCGACGAAACGGGAATATCGCGTCGTCAAGTGGTAACTTTGTTAAACAAATTGGAAAAACTTGGACTGATCAGAAGGTGTAAAAGAGCCACAGGAGATGGTAGTCAAACATCCACATTGTATGAGTTTTTAAAGCATGAATGGGCAAGCACCCCCCGTGAAAATACTTCACACCCCCCTGTGAACTCTACTTCACACCCCCCTGTGAACTCTACTTCACACCCCCCTGTGAACTCTACTTCACACGAAGAAGTACAGGTTTTAAGAGAATCAGATTTAAGTTGTTTGTCTTTTGGGGAAAAAGACCTTTCGCTTGATGATGACACACCAACAAACCGTTTTATCAAAGCATTCCAACACAAAAGACCAACGGCTGGGCATCCCTTGGCAAAATTGAACGCCATAGAAATACAGGAAACACGTTTACGCATCAAGGAATTTATTGATTGGGTTGGTGAGAACCGCATTGATGAATTGGTTGATGCCATTTTTTTGCCCAAACGCCAAAAGCCCACGTCGATAAATCAAGCCCTAATGCTTGCCGGATTGATTGTTCAAGAAGAAGAAAAGGCCCAAACGAAAAAGGAGAAACAAGATGCAACAGACACCAACAAGTCAAAATTATGGTCGCAACGTATCCAGCAATGGGAGGGCCGTGAAGCCGACAAGGTTAGAGCATCTGAAAGAAACGCCGAACGGATCAACGCTTTACTCCAACGGAATCGTGCGCGTTCCCAAAACGTCGCATAGCTGCGTTATCTGTTTAGGTCGGGGTTTTATTTCATACACGGGTGAACCATGTGAACAATGCAATGGTGCGGCGTATCGCCAGGCACAA
>Ga0070750_10002040_pt1 | contig 11244 bp, 8 predicted proteins | sample VirMetDEL_Nov_24_FD_77013 | JGI IMG/M metagenome (GOLD analysis project Ga0070750, IMG submission 77013) | Aqueous microbial communities from the Delaware River and Bay under freshwater to marine salinity gradient to study organic matter... | ecosystem: Environmental > Aquatic > Marine > Coastal...
CAGGCAGAGCAGCGTATTGAGCAGATGCCTGGCCGCAAAGTACGTTATCGTCTTGAGGATATTGAGAAACAACCAAAGAGCCCTGCGCTCAAGAAGTTCCTAGAGGGAAGCACAGTGCAGACGCCTGTATTCCACGGAACGCTGGCCCCAAACATAAAGTCTTTCCGGCGCGGTGCCGCCGGCTTGGGAACCCATGTGGGTACCGCGTTATCGGCTAATGACCGGTTAGCCTGGAAACGCGCAGATGCCCACAATATACCGGGAGACGAGGCAATACCAGAGGAGCTCAAGAGCCAACCATTGAATGAGAAGGAGCCCGCCGGCCAGAACATAATGCCGGTGTACATCTCGTTGAAGAACCCCTTGAAAATAGAGCGTGACACTGGATTTACGTGGCCTAAGTCATTTCTTGAAGTGTCTTTGCCTGTGGAGCTTCGTGACAAGATTCCTACAGAGTGGCTGAAGGACCCAAATTCCCCGGAGGAAGGAGACGACTGGCTTACAAAGCACGAGAGAAGTCCCGACGGCTTCAGAGTAAAAGAAGAAGGGATAAGCCTGAAAGATATCCGCGAGTGGCTGCAGGGGCTGGGCTACGACGGTATCGCATATAGGAATGACGTGGAGGACCGAGGATCTACTTCCTACATTCTCTTCGAACCTTCCCAGATCAAATCCGCCGTTGGTAACAAGGGTACCTATAATCCCAAGGACAAGCGGATACTTTACCGTCTGGACGACAAGGTCGATTCAAAAGAACTGCGCACTCGCCTGAACAAGGAAGGAGACGGATACACTGTCGACAACGACACTGGCAAGGACAAGAAGTCCGGCTTTGCCGTTGGTATCGGCAAAGAGAAGGTATTCAAGAAACGCCCGACTGCCAAACAGATCGATGCGTACCGCAAGCAGCACGCCGTTGCGCTGGCAGAGAAGGGTAATTACCTGGGCGCCTGGGTGTACAAGGGCGAATACTTCATGGACGTGTCGAAAGTTTACCCAAATACCGACATGGGCAGGAAACGTGCCTATGCAGACGCCAAGTCCCGCGGCGAGATTGGTATCCAGGATTTGTCCAAGACCCCCGAAGAAGGATACATTGGTATCGAATACAAGCCCGGCGAGCGCGAGGCTGCCAGGAAGAAGGGTGTTCGCTACCGCCGCGAAGAGGCAGATGGCGATAAGTATTTCAGCGAGGAAGCCTGGCGCACTGTGGAAACTGAGACCAGCGGGAACGCAAGGACCACGCTCATACATATGTCGCCGCACGATTTCCTGAATATGGCGGAAACACTGAGGTTCCCTGATGAGCGGAAGCTCCAGAATGTCCGTGAGCTCATGGACGAGGGCACGCCGTTGGCTTCTACTCCCTTCCTGGGATTTGATAACAACGGCGAGACTGCCAGGGTAAGCAGCCACGAGGGGCGTCACCGCGCACTGGTGTTCATTGAACGCGGTATCAAGTCAATGCCTGTACGTTTACTGTCCAAGGAGGGCGGTGAGGGCTCTATCCGCTTCAACTACCACGAGGGTCCAGTTCCGCGCACGCTGGAGGGGCAATCGAGTGGCTCTATGAAATTCCCATGGAGCCCGACCCAGGAAGAGGCGGTTGAGGAAGCACCGCATGAAGGCCGGGCATTCAAGAACTTCTTCTCTGCAGTCACCAAGGGGCTGACCGGTACCTCAAGTACGGGAGCTCCGTACACTCCCGTTATCCCGGCAGTCGCTTCCCAGACAGCAGCAAATAACAGTCCAATCAGGCGCTACACGGAAGAGTACATCAAGCACCGTGGAAAGTTTGACGATCATATCGCATTCTCGATACCTGGTTACAAGGAAGTACAGCAGGCAGTAGGTGCAGCCCTCACGCAGAATTTCGGGGCTGGCCAGGAGATGCTTGACATCGGTGCATCAGAGGGCTCTTTCGCTAAGGCCGTAACAGCTTTGTCCGGCATGAACTCAACCTCACTGGATCCTAATCCAGACATGAGAGATTCCTTCAACGAGGTTAGCAGCGTACCGGGCGCCGAGTATTCGATGACAGCCCTGGGCGCAGCAGACCAGGAAGGAGAGACCGCGTGGGTAGAAGACGACGGAACCGAGATACCTTACTTCGATCCGATGGGCAAAAAGTACGACGTTGTCCACGAGGCTATGGTGTTCCAGTTTGTCTCAAACGAAAGAGCAGAGCAGTTCAAACGAGTGGCAGAGCTCGTGGCAGACAACGGCCTGTTCATCACAGAGGAGAAGGTATTTACTCCGAACCAGGCCGAGAACGAGGCCAAGAAGAACAAGGACCACAAGGCGAAATACTTCGAGAAGAAGGACCTGGACGCGAAGTCAGCGGAGGTCCTGGAGGGGATGCACAAGAACATGGTGCATGACTTCACCCTGGAAGCAGAGCTGAAGAAGAACTTCAAGTACGTGATGCAGTTCTGGGACAGCGGTAACTTCAAGGGCTATATGGCCTCGAACAGCCGCACCACCCTGGACAACGTAATCAACTCCATGCCGAGCTTGCAGAGCGAGTTCGCCACGAGCAGCACACCCAGGATGGTGTCCACCGGCAATACCAGGCAGCGTATCGGTGGCAACGAGAAGGTGAACGTGCCGATGACCAGCGCCAAGGCGAAAGCGGTCCTGGCCCCCTACGTCAAGAAGATGCCACTTCTGCAGCCCCAGATCCTGGCTAACCCCAGCGAGGCACCTGCCGAGCTGTACGCACAGATGCAGCGGGATGGCGCCCTGAAGGCCAAGGGTGTATTCGACCCCGAGTCCGGCAAGCTGTACATATTCTCGGAGAACCACGACTCGGACGCCGACGTGGTTCGTACCCTCCTGCACGAGGGCGTGGCCCATAAGGGCCTGAGATACCTGCTAGGGGACAAGTTCGAGGCCACAATGCAGGATGTCTTCAAGAACGGGGACACCGACGCAATGAGCCGTATCGCCAGGAAATATGGCCTGGATCCCGGGAATGCAGAGGATGTCGTTGAAATAGCAGAGGAACACATTGCATACCTGGCCGAACATGGTGTACAATCAACAGTGCTACAGCGTGTAATCGCGGCTGTCCGGCAGGCGCTTCGTTCGGTAGGGGTAGTGAAAAAGTGGAGCGACGCCGATCTCCACGCACTCCTGGCCCGATCTGGGCGCAAAATGAAGGGCAAACCTATGAGGAAGGCCATGATTACAAAGAGTTTTGTTATCGAGGGCACCGGCGAGCAGGTCGAGATTGAGGTATCGGCAGACGTTGAGATGCGCAACATTGCGAAGCGCAAAGAGGCTTGCGAGAAAGTCAGGAAGTGTATAAAATGAAGACCATCTCACAGGCCGAACTGAACAAGCTGACCGCCTCCGGCGCCAAGGTTAAGCGCAAGATGGGTACCGGCAAGCCGGCGCCTAAGAAGGTTGAGGAAAAGAAGCCGGAAGCACCGAAGGAACCGGTGAAGATGGCCTCCATGGGAGCCTCCATGCAGCACCTGGAGGCCCAGGCGCAGGCCACGCTGAAGATCCTGGCCAAGAACACCGAGGTCATCGAGGATTTCAGGCAAGAAGTAAAGACCGCGGTAGATAAAGTAGGGAAGAAAGTGCCGTATGTGTTCGATGTAGAACGCGGCGAAGACCGTCTTATAAAAAGAATTGTGGCTACGCCACAGAAAAAGTAGAGGAGCCATAATAATATGACGATTGCAACCAGAATAGGAATTAACGCCTCGGGAGTCATCTATTACGACTCTGCTGCCGGCGCTCACGACCACACCTCAGCCACGGCGGAATACTTCACAGTCATCGAGCTTCACCGCTTCTTGCAGGACCTGGCCGACGACGCCAGCTCTTCTGGCGATGATCTGATCGACATCACCAACGACACCCCCTCTGATCGATCCACGGATAACATTATCCAGATCAACGCTGGCTACACGCTGGATAACGGCACAGTAGGTGGTGGCGACCCAGTCTGGGAGCACCTGTATGATGGCTCGATCATCGAGGCACAGACCGGCTCAATCTGGGATGGCCTCGTGGTTATTGCTGGCGAAGGCATGGACCTGCAGATCATCCAGAATGGCGCAGTCATAACCGACGACTGGTGGAACAACGTCCCCAACGGTGAAGCGGCTGGCAGTCACGGCCTGAACCGAGATGTAGCCAACGGTATCTCGCACCGGTTTATGCTCAAGGTCAACAACGCAGGCACCGATATCGACGGCCGGCGTATTGTCACCATGACTCGTGAGGTCGGCAAGACCTACTCTGAGTTCAAGATTAATGGTACCGCCCGGGGTAACAACGTGTCGGCTTTGACCTACACCGCTGACCTTAATGACACCACCGACGCAAGCGCACGTAGCACGATCAGTAACGTGACGTGGGGCTACAACGCCATCGACATCAACAACGACACCACGGACGAGTTCTACTACTCCGAGTGGAACATGGACACTTACAACAGTAAGCAGTTCTATGAGCGCATGAAGTGGCTCTCCGCTTGTGAGACGGCTCTGGCTTCCGGCACCGGCACAAACGCCACGCCGAACTCCGCAGCGTTCTACGGCATGGACGCCAACATCTTCCGTGGTATTACTCACGAGATTACGGTGGGTGGCACGGGCTCTCCGACAGGCACCTTTGGCACAGCCAACGGCACACATAACAGCCAGCCGGAACCGGTCTCGTGGACGGGCGGCACAGGGCAGTTGCTGGCGGTCGATAACACCGCTTCAGCTTCCGCCACGAAGATGTGGATTCAGTTGCTCACGGGTTCGGCTCCGGGCGCGGATGGCGTAGCGATCACGGGTGGCACTTCCGGCGCGGTAGTATACGCCAATGGCACCACGACTGAACGCACGATTACCGCTCCTTTCTGTGGTAGCTCCACAGGTAGCGCCCTGATCGGTGCTTACGGTTTTGCCATCGAGTATGCCGATACCACCAACGCCGACTTGTTCCGCGCACTTGATAACGTCACGTACCAGCCGCCGAACAACGTCAGCTTCACTGTTGGCGGCATCATCCACGACGAGGACCGCGTACTAGTTGGTCCGGATAACGGCTCTGGCGCCCTGCAGGTTGATCAGTGTCAGGTTGCTACCGGCGAGGCGGTTACCGTCACGGCTGGTTCTGTCTCCTCTGCCACTTCAGGCGCAGGCGTAGTTGTCCTGGCTTCCAATATCGAGACCATCGGCACAGGCCAGCCCTCTGCAAAGGATACCCCGGCCACTGGCACTATCCGTGTACTGGACTCGAACGGGATCTTACAGATCATCAACTACACCGGCTTCACTGCAGGCTCGGGCGAGATTGACTTCACTGGTTGTACTGGCTCTGGCACATGGTCCGCAGCAGCCGCCAATGACTCCTTCATCTCGTACATCGATACCCTGGCGCTCGGCACCACAGTCAGTGCCGGTTCGTTCGTAACCGACGTCGAGTATGAGATCAAGACCGTCGGCACCACTGACTTCACCCTTATCGGTGCGGCCAGCAACACAATCGGTGTGCGCTTTATAGCTACAGGTGCAGGTACGGGTACGGGTGATGCGTACCAGGTAAGCACCACGGCGAGCTTCAACGCGGTGTACGATTCTGACCGGTCTCTGTTTATCCGAGTCCGCGACGGAGGCACACTGGGCGACGCAACCGGCATCAAGACCTTCGAGACCACAGGTACTCTGGGTTCTGCTGGCGGCTCGACCACGGCAATTCGTACCTCGGACGCCTAGTAGTAGATACAAACTTGTCCTGGCGGGGAATGAGCCCCGCCGGTTCTAAAGGAGGTAAAAGCTAGATGGCCGCACCTAGCTACACAGAAGATTTAACAGACATTGACCTGGCTGAATCAGCTTCCACCGGATGGACCGCCTTTAACATTTCAGGCGGCGGCGGCGGTGCGCCTGCGTTTGGTGCTGACTTGGGTATGCAAGGGGCCGGCTGTTGGGATAAGCCTTGCTCTGCCGCAGAGCGTGGTCTTGCGGTAAACAAGACGCCCGGTACAGGAACAGTAGCTGCCGGGGTCCATATTTATACCTGGGGGTTCTGCGCGACTCCAGGAATTACCGACAACCTGGCTACCCGGGGCGCCTACGTCATCATTGGCACGAGTACCACCAACTTCATGCAGTTCCATGTTGAGGGCAACGACACATACGGTGCAGGTGGGCGTGTAGGTAAATGTTACGTGGTCGACTACGTGACCACCTCCAACACAGGTAGCATCCCCTACCGGACAGTGAACGGGACTCCTGGGGCAACCCCCACATACTTCGGGTTCGGGCTAAAGACAACCGCGACAGCCAAAGGCTCCAACATCGGCTGCGACGCGATACGTTACGGCACGGGCGCATATATCACGGCAGGAGACGCAACCACCCCGGCGACCTTCGATGGTTTCGCCACTCAGAACGACTCGATCAACAACCGCTGGGGCATCTTCACCAAGATCGGCACGACATACGAGCTGCAGGGTGCGTTCGCTATTGGGCAGGACAACACAGGCACCGGCACCCTCGCTTACTTCGAGGACTCGGATGTCTCCATCAACGTGGTCGACACGGTTCACTCTGCCACCGACTTTACCAGGCTCCTTATTGACCATGCGTCGACCGAGGTATACTGGACGAACATCTTGGTCACTGCGTCGGGAACAAACAACCGGGGCTATCTCGAAGTAGTAACTGACCCCACAGCATTCGACCAGGTAGGGTGTGCGTTCACCAATTTCGGAACTACCACATTGACATCGAGCTGTACGGTTGTCGGCAATACCTACCGGGGCTGCGATACCGTTACGCAGGGCGGGGCCTCTTTCAACGGCTGTACGTTCGACAATACAATCTCTACCACGGCAGCTTTGGTCACCACCGGCACTACCTTCGGCAGCGTGGGATCAACTCTTTCGAATAAATTCGTAGGGGATGGAACCACTACGCCAGGGCACGCTGTCGACGTGGGCAATATAACTGGTGGCACAGTAGGCTCGCCGCTCACGCTCAACTGGTATAACGAGCTCGATAACGGTGCTACCAACCAGTCCGTCTGGGAGGGCAGCACGCAGGCAGCAACCGCCGGCACGCAAGGCACGGCTAACAGCGCGATCACCATGAACGTCGCGGCGGGCACTTACGTCAAAGTGTCTGTAGCCGCCGGAGCGACTATCCCCACAATACAGAATACGGGCACCGGTTTCCTGGAGATCACTGCCAACGAGGTGACACTGACTATCACGGTGACAGAAAGTGGCACGGGTAGCGTCATAGAAGGCGCCATGGTATACGTTACGAATGCTGCTGAAACGGCGACCTACATCAATAAGGTTGAGACCAACGCGAGCGGGCAAGTGTCACACACTACCTCCCTTGGCTCGGCTCAAACGCTGGCCGGGAAGGTGCGGGCGGCAACCCCTGCTTCCAAGGCCTACACAAAGTATTACAAGACCTCCCCTGTCGCTGGTACTTTCAGCAACGTGCAGGATACCGATATAACGGTTCAGTTAATCCCAGACGAGTAAGGAGAAAACTCATGTCAGATGCCATAAAAAAGAACTTCGAGATTGTTCGCAATGTTATGAACGATCAGTCCAAGACTATCCTGGAACTACAGAACAGGGTACGCCTTCTGGAAGGAACGCTGGCGAACCTGGCCGCAGACATTAGCAACACCAAGCAGCTGATGGGCCACTTGTCCGGCCGGGGCACTGGGAGCACGGTGCATAAATAATGGCAATCTCCATCGACTGGGGTACAAAGGTCATATCGGTACCTCAGTCGTACCTTACGTTGATCAGTGGGACTCTTTACAACCTGGACACAAACCAGTTCCGCCTGGATCTGAGGGCGCTTGAGGCCTCAGATGAAGGCATGGCTTTCCCGAAGACCCACAACCATAATACGACCGTCACCCTTTCGGGAATTGAGTACTCCCGGGTTGTCGAGATCATCAACGGGTACACCATCGAATTCGAGAACGGCTCATACGCTGTTAACCTGGACGGATCCAACAACAACATCCTGGACGTAGCCGTCCGGAACAACGTGTCGGTCGGCGCCAATAACTCTGCCGGCCTCATCGGTCTGCAGAACCTGGAAGCGGCTTCGTATAACGGCCAGATAACCGTTGATACGGTTAACGGGGAGGCTGGAACGGCGTACCCGATAGGCACACTTAACCGGCCTGTAAACAACCTGGTCGACGCAAGAACGCTGTCCGAACGCTACAGCCTTCCGGTTATATCATTCAAGCAGAGCACGACACTGAACAGCGGCGACTGGTCCGACGGGCATATTTTTACATCGACGAGTCCCGTGCTTGTAACCCTTACCGTTACAAGTGGCGCCAATGTTGCAGGCTGCGAGTTCAGGGATGTTACGGTGACCGGCACCCTCTCTTCCTCTTGTGTACTGCGCTACGCCTACGTCGTAAACGTGTCGATGGGCGGCTTCATATTTAACTGCGCCCTCGGCGGGATCATCACACTGCTTGGGGATACGACCGCTATGGATTGTTGGTCCGGCATACCGGGGACCGGTCACCCCGACATCAATATTAACGACGCAGGTGATTTAGGGGTGCGCGGCTTTGTAGGGGGGATGGGCATAGAAGGATCCTCCCTGCCGGGGAATAATATTTCCATCGACATGACTGGACGACTGCATCTCCACAGTAACATTACAGCCGGCAGCCTGGTTATCTCTGGGCAAGGTGTGCTCGACAACGGGTCAAGCCTTGCGATTGTATCCAACGGCTTCCTGGAGACGGGCAAGGTTGATGACATGCACAAGAACGACGGCCTGGAACAGGGCAACCCGATGACGGTCACGCCGACCTCCAGGTCAACAGCTAACGGCGACGTTGATCTCACCCTGACGGGTGACGGGTTGACGTCAACCACGGTAACCAGGAATCCTTGATGGCCGTGCAACCCTTAGCAGTAGCCACGAGTGGGTACCTGGACAGCCCTCTTTCAGCGGCGGTGTCCGGGTACTTGTACCTGGGCGACATACCCGCACCTCCTCCTCCTCCCGCACAGGGCGGCGGTGGCGGCAAGGGTGGGCTCCAGCACCCTAAATACTACACGTATACACCGGAGCAGGTTGATGTGTTAAAATCGCAACTGCTGAACGAAGATGACGAGATCCTGGCCATTGTTATGGCAGCCGTCGACATACTACAATAATAAGAGGAATCAACCATGTCTACAAGAACATTATCTCTAAAAAGAAACTCGGTGTTCGCCTCCGCCAGGGAATGGGAGTTGGTCGACATATCAACAACGGACCACGTAGTTGGCATCAACGGCGGCGTGGCCATGGCTATCTATTGCGAAACAGCTGACGAGAGCATGACTGTCGACACGACACGCATGGTCGCTGAAACAACCCCGGTCCTGGAAAAGGGTATGAACGCCTTCGAGGTGACCCGTGTGGATCGCGCCGCGACAACCTTGACTGGTAACGTCTACCTGTTGGCCTGGTAAGATGAGCGGCGCAGGCACAATCATCGTACCGGGCAACCACCTCTATGCAAACGGAGGGGGGACCGGGGTCACGGCTTACCAACAGGCTATCCTGGATGAAAGCCCTGACCTGTTCATGACATTCGAGGCCTCGGCTGGCTCGAACATAGCAGAGGTCACTGGCGTACAACAGGGCACGCCGGAGAACGTCACCGCCCTCACTGCGCAGCAGGAAAACAAGGCTGGCGGTTTCAACGGCACCAGCTCGCAGATCCTGGTCCCAAACTACGATGGTATACTGAACGCCGCCTGGTCCGGCACCTCGATGAGCATGATGGCTTGGGTGTACGTGCCGACCGGCGCGGGCTCGAACTCTAAATGTATCTGCGGCAAGGGGCCTACTGGTCTCGCTGGCTCTTCCGGCGGCTGGCTCGTATACATACACCCTAACCAGGAGATATGGTTCCAATCATACTCTGGCACCTCGGGTGATCAGTTCTACAGCCAAGGCAGCACCGTCCCGTTGGATACGTGGACTCACGTCGCCGTCACTAACGTGGCGGGCACCGCCTTGGCTTCGGAGATATACATAAACGGGTCTCCCGTATCTGTAACAGTTAACTCAAGTATCGGCGGGGCAAACCAGTGGGATGGGTCAGTGGACTTCCGGGTAGGCACGCGGAAGAACGGAGCTGGCGCGGATCTGTGGATGGATGGCAGGCTCGACGAGATCGCCGTATGGGGATCAAGGCAGCTGTCTGCGGCAGAAATATCAACGATATACGCAGCAAGGAGTTAAACTAATGGGTTCATTAACTACGTGTTTACGCAAGGCGAGCAAAATCCTCACTGAGGACGACGCCTCTGCTATCCGCGAGATATACAACGACTATGTAAACGACGGCCTGAAGTCCTCTGAGGCAGCAGACCGTGCGCTTACGGAATACATGACTGTCCTGGACGAGGAGCGTGCAGAAGTGCGTGCCATCGCTGCTGCCCAGGGCGTTGTTCCTCCCTCTGACAAACTCATGTACTCTGTGGCAAGCAAGCCGCCGACCATGGTCAGTGATATCTCTATAGTTGATGAACTCTACGGCACCAACAAAGGCAAGATGCTTCCTGGCATGACCAAGAAGAGCACCATCAAGGACCTGGCAAACATCCTGACAGCCCGGACCAGGAAGCTCAACCGCGGCCGCGCCCTGGACGCAATGACCACCAGAAACAAGAACATCATCTCGGACGTGCTCGTCCTGGAGACGGAGGCGGCCATGCAGCAGACGGGTCACGCCGGGCACTGGTACAGCCAGGTCCTGCAGGACGCGCTGAACATAGCCTCCACATTCTACCCGGAAATCAACACTGACCCCCAGGCCAGGACCGCTTTCGTCTTCGCTATGGCTATAACGTCGAATGGTATGACGGTGTCTGAGAACTCCAAGTGGGCTGTGAAGGTTTACTCCCAGTGGAAGAGGGGCAGGAAGTTCCCCATCTTCGGCACCGGCAAGGAAGCGGAGGCCATGAGGAAGGCATTCAAGCTGGCCAACGACATGGTGGCTGAATGGGGTATGGACACCTTCACTGAGTTCCTGAATACGGAATTCACGGTGAAGGAGCTCCAGGGCCTGGGATTCAAAGTCAACGGAGAGAACGCCGACACAACCGTGTACGGCAGCGCGGTGTTCGGTCCTAAGATAGGCCAGGCCTTCTACCAAAATCTGTCCGGTAATTTCACCCCGCTCACCATGGACAGATGGTGGATGAGGACGTGGGGCCGGATAGCGGGGAACTTA
>Ga0070750_10002041_pt1 | contig 11240 bp, 20 predicted proteins | sample VirMetDEL_Nov_24_FD_77013 | JGI IMG/M metagenome (GOLD analysis project Ga0070750, IMG submission 77013) | Aqueous microbial communities from the Delaware River and Bay under freshwater to marine salinity gradient to study organic matter... | ecosystem: Environmental > Aquatic > Marine >...
ACGGTCACATTATCCTGACAGAACTGATGGCTCCTATGCCGGTCGCATCCTAGTGCCAGCGCCTGTGGATTACCACTATGATCCTCGCAGCGCGACCGTACTTCACAACTAACGAGCGGATCATTGCGATCGACGGTTGACATTTTACTGACACTTTTAGCCTTGATTGTTGAGACGATAAGTGCTATATTTAATAGACAAAGGAGAGAGATCATGCCCGCAGACTTCACACCCCGCACTAATGACGATGTTATCGCAAAATGGATGAATGGCGTAAGTGCCCGTAATCACAACAGAACTTTGAAGAGTGTAGCCTGGGATGACGGCTACGCTGACTTGTACAGCTATGAGTTAAAGATCGGCTCTCGGACTCCAACAGGTTCACTCATCCTTGCGGACTACACAGCGCCGACCGGAGGGTTCCACTCGATGACCACATCTCAGCATGTCAATCTTGCCAAGGTTCACGCCTGTCGCGAGGGCGCACTCGTAATGCATCCTCTGGTTTGGGAGGCTTCCGCTCTGAGTGACGAGGTTCCATTCTAGTGAGTAGATTTAAGCCGGGTGATCTTGTGAAGGTCAAAGATGGAACGCACCAAGATGGCATGCCGGCTCACCGGGTCGGTATGGTCATCGAGGAAGGCGAGACTTCAAAGTCATACACAAAGGCATACACGGTTATCTTTCTTGGCACCGATATACAGCTAAAGTTTCACGCCATGTTCTTAGAACACTTTACAACCCCCTGACATTTTAATCCTTGACGATAGCCCACAAGTGGTTATATTATATGTGTAGAAAGGAGAAAACACATGCTTGCTATTCCACTCATCCGAACCGATACTGGCGACAGCCTGACACCCATCGAGCGCACCACGCTTGCCTGTGAGCAGGTAATCACCGCTCTGATGATGCAAGGCACACTCAATGACCCCGCTGTGACCGATGAACAGCGTGAGACCTTTACAACCTTGTCCGTCGCCACCATCATTCCAGCAGAGGCATAAATGACCGCTTTTGAGATCAAGCTCTACAACGAAGAGACGCGCCGGTATCACTTTCTAGCGATGATCGATGCCGAGAGTAAGACTGAAGCTCTTCAAAAGTTTATCAATCGCAACAAATACAAGGCGAAGCCCGGTTTTCAACTCTTCGTCAAGACTCCAGGGTGTCTATAATGAAACTACCTGTTAAAGTACGTATGCCTCCGATGCTTTACACCGATCGCAGCGGTCAAAAGTGGGCTGTTTCTGGTCAGTTCTGGTTACCGGTGGGCGAGACCGCTACGCTTGACTCCATTGACGATGTGATGGTTTATGAGCCTCGTAAAGCCTCTCCAGAGCCCTCTAACGTACAGTCTTGGAAAGTCCAAGGCAGCACTGGCAAAAGCTATACAGTGAGCTACGATGGGCACGTATGGCGATGTACATGTGCGGGCTTTGGTTGGCGTCGTAAGTGTCGCCATATCACGGAGAAGATGCACCAAAGCACTGACAAGTCCTTGACAACTTAAACCTTGACTTCTACCCGTTTCGGTGGTATATTATAAGGGTAGAAAGGAGAAAACGATGCAACTTAATCGTGTACTTACCGCAGCCATCGCCGCCGACGCAGTTTGTTGGGGCGCTCTGGTATTTTTCGCAATCCACTGGTTCCAGTGTACAACGGCATAGGAGTAAACATGTCTAACATTCTTAACATCCGAGTAACCGAGCGTGAGCTTGACTTGATTATGGACCTGCTTAACGAGGCTGGTCTTCGCACCGATGCAGATGGACAGCCAGCAATCGAGATCTGCCACGATCTGATGGAACAGTCTGGTCAAGCAGTCGATGAGATTGAACCCACCGAGATCGAAGAGTTCCGCACGTTCAGCGTAGCAGAGGAAGATTTTATTGATCACGGCATGCGCGCACGAGAGATGGCTAAACTGAATAAACAAGCCCAAGGTGTCTCGATGGCAGCCGCGCGTCGTCGTATGCAGTTTGGAGAGTTTTCGGTTGAAGCCCCTGAACGCTCAGAGCAACAGAGCGTTGATGTCTGGGATGACACTGATCCAAGGAACTGGTAAGTATATGTGGTTATTGACTTTTTTGCTAGCTGCGGGTATCGAACATATCCGAGATAATATCATCCTTGCGCTTGAGCATATCAAGGCTGACTTGACAACCCCTTGACAACTTAACCCTTGCGATCCGCTGCCCCCTATGTTATATTATATGTATAGAAAGGAGATAGTTCTATGATCAAACTCGGAAGCATCGTAACTAACGTCGGTTTTATCCAAGGGCGCAACAACTCAAACCACGGGCTTGTTGTCGATCTATTGGCAGACGGCAAGATCGCCCGCGTGTTCTGGGCTTCAACTAAAAAGACTGGCTTCTGCTCTGTTGTTGATTTGAAGGTGATGTATGCAAGTCGGTGATCTGGTAAGCAGCAACGGGCATTTGGCAATCGTGATATGCGTCAATGCCTATGAGACATTGATTAAGTGGCTCGATGATGGCATCGTTGAGGATGCCGACAACTATGGGACATCGCTGGAGGTGGTCAGTGCAAGTCGGTAGTTTAGTGCGTGAGACTTTGGATGGTAACATTGGGATCATCGTGGCGTGGGAAAATGACGGCTGGCTTGTCAACTTCCCAAAGCACGGCATGGTCTTCCATATGTTGCCGAGACTACTGGAGGTAGTTGACAACTCTCTTGACATTTCCTTGACAACTTAATCGTTGACTTTCACCTCTCCTCATGTTATATTATATGTATAGAAAGGAAAGAACACTATGAAACTTCGCGGACACTCCAACCTTCACCCTCTCGCCCTTCACGCAATCTCGCCTGAGATGGTTCGCCTGTTTGTCAAGTTCGATGCGCTGATGCTCGCCGGTCTTATCCTCTTGTCACAAACTGTCTGACATTTCCTTGACAACTTAGTTGTTGACTTTCCCTCATTTTTCAAGTATAATATAGTATATCAAGTTAGGAGATATATCATGCAAAGAGCCATCGACCAAATCAAGATTCAAACTAAGAAGAACTACAAGCCTGCGCCTGCGCCTCCAACTCGGAAGCAACTCCAAGGCTGGACCGTCGAGCAAGTTGGTCCGCAGATGTGGGTTGTCTTCCGTCACTCCTCCACTCAAGGCAAGCAAGCTGTCATGGACTTCCCCGATCCTTCATGGGCAGAGTCGTTCGCTGCTGGCTGCAACGCCGAGTTCGCCAACCCTACCAAGATGAGCGCCAAGTCACTCAAGCGCAAGGATGCCAAGTATCTGACCGATGCCGAGAAGGCTGACCTTGCTGCGCTCGAAGCTGGCGAGGGCATTTAGAAATACTCCCACTTAACCCGTGAACGCGCAGAGCGCGAGAGGTCAAGATAATGAAAACTCCCAACTGCATAGAGCCGGACTGTGGCGGGCTTGGATAAGTCACAGAGGGAGCCTGTTTAACTTTAACCTTCGAGGTCAAAGATAATGAAGATCCTACAATAATGGCTTAACTGAGGACTAGCCACCCTCATAACAAAATGAGACAACTCGAACGGGCTGCGAGTATAAACAAAGATCCCCTTTTTATTTCAAACGTCCCAGGAGACGAGGCAATGTCAAATACTATTTCAATCCGCTATGATCGGCTTCCTACCGGCTATATCACACCTGAGCTGGTTCCGGCGCTCGGTGAGGATGTCTGGATTCATAAGTGTGAATATGACTCTGATGGTGTTAGTGTGGTTAACCTAACCGAAACAGAGATCCATGAGTTTACTGCGAAAGCACTTAAAGAACTCCAACGTACTGAAGACGAACTGAGGGAAGCCAGAGACCGAGTAGACGCACTGCGTATGTTTGTCCGCAAGCTGTACGATGAGCAGAGTCTAAAGCTGGTGAGTGGCGAGTGAAATATTACATCTCCCAAACTATCGTCGAAATGGTTGACGGTCGCCTGACTGGTAGAGAAGTAGTATTGACCCGTGCTGATGCCAAGGTGGACAAAGAAGGTGCGAGACTACAGAATGTTAAACTGTTTAAGTCTAAACTCGAAGCTATGGGGATTCCGAACCTTCATGTTAATGCATACGATAAGAAGCGTTATAACAAACTTGTCCGAGAGCAGAACAAAAGAAGAAAGACTAAAGCACTAACGATTGCAGATGTAGCCGAGATGACTAAACAGTTCGATGATGAAGCGAGTGAGAATGTTTAGAGCCGGAGAGTTAATCAAAAGAAAAACTGTTTCCAATAATCCTAAAGCGTATTGTATAGTAGTGGATAAGATAGGAGATAACTATGTTTTATATAATAACTCTCTTAAGTGTTTACAACAGGTTGCTATAGTAGTAATAGATGGTTTATATAATAGAGTTTAATATGTATACAAAAGTATACGGTTGTGTCTGTTGGTGATCTTCATATGCTAGTGTATACTTTTTTATACGGTGTTGGCTTATGTGACTGTATGATTTTTGATACGGTTTAGCTAAGGGGTTTAGTATGTACTCTATGTGTCTGTTTGTCAACCCTTTTCTTGTGTCAAGGTCACATTCTGTCCGATTTATCGTCCATTTGCGGACATCTTCTTGACATATGATACCTTGACAAATGCTCGCGAGAGTGATATATTATATACATAACGGGGGTTATACATGAAACGATTGCTATGCACGATTGCGTCCTTCTTCTTGCCGGGTCTCGGTCAGCTATTCTATGGTAGCTATGGATGGGCGTTCATGTTCTTTGTTGGCTCTTGCCTGCTGGGACCGTTCGGACCTGTGCTAGCTGCATGCCACGTGTTATTTGCTTGTGATTAGGAGAGAGTATGTATACAACTGAGGATAGAATCGTAGATATTATTGGTGCCCTTGTGTGGACTAGCATATTATTGCTGATGTTTGTTATCTAGTGACACTACCCGTAGTGTGTCTGCTAGCATTTCATTAGCGAATCCCTAGGGAAGTATAACTAAGGGACACTATATATGGGCGAGACTATATAAACGAATACAGTTTAATATTTACATAACTGTTTATGTGAGAGAAAAGATGCCGAGAGTAAAGAACATTATTAAAAGAGTAGGAGAAACCTGCACTATCGTCATGTGTTATAGTCCAGTCGTATTGTATTTGTATGGATGTATTGTGTATGACTATGTAACAAACTATACTGACAGTAATATGACAAAGTGATTTGACATTTGTTTGACAAGCATGTGGGGGTACCCCCCTACCCCCTACCTACCCGAATGTATGTCGCTGCATATGTATATGCGTCTGACGGAGCAGCTTAGCCTTTTCACGATACGGCTGAAAAATTTGAGATCTTTACGCGCCTAAAAAATCCCCCAGAATAAAATCACAGATATATACTTTGTGGGGAACAGAATAAGTGTGAGGGAATTCTTCCGAAGAGCACCACCGCATCAATTGCAAGTGGGCGACTTAGTAACGTGCTCTTGTCATGGGGGCATTGCTATAGTAATAGAGATATATGATGGTGATGATATAGAGTCATATATGTCCATGGATATGTGTAAGATATATTGGATACGATACCCACATAAGGGCATTAAAGAAAGAGTATGGATGCATACTATAAGTCGGTTGTACTTATTCAAAGGGAATAAGCGATTAGAGTACGTAGATTATGGATGATCCAGCGGATTTTAGGAACATAGACGGAATATTCAACGTAGGGGACTTGGTAGAGTACACAGGTTACCACTTTTCACCAGACTACAAATACATCGACGAAGATGATTATAAGCTTGGGTTGGTGATGGGTGTGAAAAGGCGCACGTACTACAAGCCGGTGTATACGGTATTTTGGTTTAAAAGTGGACGTAAACAAGAGGTTGTTGAAGACCATTTAAGTTTGGTGGTTAAGCAAATTAAGGACTATTTATAGCGATGAAAGCGAGTGCGCATATAGACCGCTTTCTTAAGGATGATTTAAATGTACAAATATATAATTGCAGCTACGTTGATAACGTATACAGCTGCTCATGCTAATACCAAAGCTATAGCTAGTGAAAACGCCGAACTGGCGCCGTTGCAAATCCCCTGGGATGTTATAGGTACGTACGAAACTGTGTTAAGTAACCGTACGATTAAGTTCTTACCACCCGCCGGGGACTGCGTCGTATCTGACGAATTGGTTAGCAAGGATGACTTTTTGTTACAGCTCCGTAACTGTCATCAAAAAAGAAAGGGGTGGTTGAAGATATAACCTGCATATATAGTATGTGGGTAAAATCGATAATATTGTCCTGGAACCAGGAGATATCCTGTATGACACCGTTACTGGCGACATAGCGGTTTTACTTCGACGGACGATATCCACGTCCCATAAGTGGTCATTTCATCCTCAGATACCCGACGACGGTACATTTAAGATGTATGCATGGAAGATGTACTGGGTACCGCCTGATTGGTGCACGTATACTGAGTCTAGTCTGTATACGATGATAGAGAGTGGTCGACTTATCCTGTATAAAGGAAGGTCACCAAAATGACTACGAATTACTGGCGTGATCAGATTGCGCATGTTATACTATATCCCGGAGATATGATTGTGGACAGCTTAACCGGACATTATGGTCTGCTTGTTGAGCGCGTAAAAAAAGATGTTGGTTATGAAAGCGAATCGAATATATACTTTTGGAGAGTAAACTGGTCTTACCTTCAAAGTGACTATCGAGATACCCCCAATCCTGATTGGATGGAAGAAGATGGTCTGAAGATGTCAATACTCGTTGGATTCTATGACCTGTATTCCCCTAACAAAGGAAAAATTTAGGAAAAAAATTATGAAAAAAATTTCGACGTTTGGAGGGAAAATTGTTGTCTGTTGATATCGACCCATTCCGCATTGGCGATCTTGTGAGATATATCTACTATGATTGGGATTCGGCTTCACAACTCCCCGGTGGGAACCCGTCTGGCATTGAAAAAAGTAACCTTGCGTTTATTATTGATATTGTGGACGATCCTGATGAAAAGCAAGTTGAACTGTTTCGCAAAGTTTTGATATACGATACCCGGCTACAAAAAACTGTCCTAGCTCACACGCATAGTATCGAATTTATTTCACGTGCCACGTAGTTACTATGTGAAGCGGTTCAACGAAATTTTAAAACCAATCGTGATCGCTGCCGTTTTTGTAAATGTCTTTTTATTCTTTTTTGGGCTGTACGTCGACCTTCCCGACATTCAAATTTTAGCAATCTTAAACACAATTTTTTTAAGTTTTGCACTTTTACAAGAAGAAAAGAGCTGAAACCTCATATTTAATTATAGAGGGTGTTCGTGTGAAGTCGTTATTAATAGCGCTGGGATTGTTATCGTGCACGCAAGATTATTCGGTAATAAACTCAAAAGAACCCGAAACAATTGTCATAACCGAAACCGTTACTGAGACTGAAACTGTTGAAGTTGAAATCGAAGTACCTGTTTACGTTGAAGTAGAAGTACCCGTTAATGAGGGTGTCATTTGGATTGATTCATTTACACAGCATATGTCGATTGATGGAATCGATATTTTGTGGGTTGTTGATCGTTCAGGTTCGATGGGAAGATTTAATACTGAATTATTAGCTGGAGTCGAGGCTATGTTATTGGCTCTTCCAATCTCTGACTGGAGATTGGTTATGATTAGTGCTGACCCTGATAGAGCAGTTGTTAGCAATGAGTTTCCTTTGGTTCCGGGCGATGATATAGACGATGCCGCGGCAATGTTGGCAACACTTACGTCTGCACCAAAGGAAGAAGGCTTTAACGCGGTTTATCAATATATTAATCATAATCCATATTCAGCAACCTGGATGCGCGCAGATGCAGGGTTACTGGTAGTATTTGTCTCAGATGAAGAAGAGCAAAGTCATTTGGCTTATCCATCTCCTATGGATTTTATAAGTTGGTATGGCTCATTAAGAATGGGCTCGGTGTTTATGGCTAGTATCGTAAACCATGATCCTAGTGTTTCTTTATGCGCTTGGGTTAGCCCTCCTGATATTGGTGTGAGATACATGGACGCAACCACAATGTTGGGCGGCGTAATTGTTGACATATGTGATACAGACTGGTCTCCCGGCGTTACTGATGCCACAAACTCAATTGAACCGGTTGAAAAAATAGAACTGACACATAAAGCCGAAATTGATTCAATTAGAGTTTTCATAAATGGTTCTCTCAATCATGATTGGCTTTATGTTGAATCAGAAAATACAGTGTACTTTACCGTAATACCAACTGCCGGACAATTAGTTGAGGTCGGATATCGATACATCGAACTAGATACTGGAGCCGTTGATACCGGTCCTTAAGGAAATATAAAATGAAAAAGTTATTTAAATTATTAGGTGTAGTTGGGATGTGCCTGCCATTTTTATTTATAAATGGTGCAGCGTGGAGTGATGATTACAAGCCACGCAACCCTGTAGAGAAAATTAACAAGTCGTTGACTGTTGTTGAAAAGAAAGTTAGAAATGCTGCTGTTAAAGTTATAGCCGGCGGGGGTCATGGTAGCGGAACGGTAGTGGACTATAAAGATTTAACTATTGTTCTAACAGCGCGGCATGTTGCAGATGGACCAATTGGTATGGAATATGTGGTCTCCACAGCACAAGAAAAACGCAAAGCTGTTTTGGTTTATCAAAGCCAAGAACATGATGTTGCTGTTTTGGTGTTAAAGAAAGATTTTAATCGCCTCAAGCCAATGCCTTGGAAGCCAACAAAAAGCTATGATGTTGGCACTGACATTGTTTACTCCGGACATCCATCTTGGCACAAGCTTATGTCTTTTCAAGGTAGAATTGTCGGTTATGAAGATGTTGCTGGGTCAGGTACACAGCTAATTGTGAATACTTATGGTTGGTTTGGTTGCTCTGGTTCCGGAGTTTACAACACAGATGGCGAATTAGTTGGTATACTATTTGGTGTAGATGTTCAATATAGACACGGTGTCCAAATTCAAGAAAATATGATTTGGGTTGCTCCAATTAAAAATATTAAAATTGATACTGCATTAGACGCTTTTTGCAGAGGTAGCGTCAAAGAATATAAAGCCTGTAAATGAATCGAAAATGGAATAACTTTCTCACTGAAGGTGAGAGAAAAGAAGTAGGAATTGTTGTTTGTCTTAATGATAAGCAGCAATTTCTTGTTATTAGGCGGTCTGATATCGACCACAGAGCAGGTCAATGGACTATTCCAGGTGGACATATAGACGACGAAGATGATTCTATAGAAGCTGGAGCTGTTCGAGAACTGGACGAAGAGGCAAATTTGTTGTGTAATACTAGCAACTTAGTTTATTTGGGTGAACCAAAACCACAAAAATACTATTTTTTAACAAGAAAATGGACCGGAGAGGTCAATGTAGACAAACCAAATCCACATACCGGGCAAGTTGAGCATGATGATTGGAAATGGCTCACTATAGAACAAGTAAAAGACTTGGAGAATAGCGAGATACCGATCTATTTATTGGAGAAAGCTTTAAAACTTGCAGGATTTGACGAAAATGAGTGATTTATACGGACCTCTCGACGAAAAAAAGAAGAAACGAAAGAAAGCTGGAACGGAATCTGGCAAAGAATCATCTTTAAGAGACTGGTTTGGTCGTAAAGGCGCCAAAGGTAAGAAGAAAGGGTGGGTTGATTGCAACGCACCTGACGGAAAGGGTGGTTATAAGTCTTGTGGTCGAGGTTCTGGTGAGAAACGTAAGAAATATCCTGCTTGTAGACCCACCCCTGGTGCTTGTAAAGAGCGTGGTAGAGGTAAATCATGGGGTAAAAAAGCCAAAAAGAGAAAAAATGAGGAATTATACATGGATTTAGAGCAAATCATCCAAGAAGAACTCGAAGCTGTACTTGAAGAAAATAAAATTAAAAAACTTGAAGATCAATACGTTAATAACAAAAGCGTAGCAGCACTCCAACAGCTCACTAAACTGTCTAAAATGGGCAAGTATGACATGAATCGCTTGAAAAAGCGTATGAAATCAGTCAAAGAAGAATTAGAAACTGTTCTTGATGAAAAACGAAAGAAAAAGAAGAAGAAAAAGAAGAAAGCTAAGAGAGATGCTTGCTACCATAAGGTAAAATCACGTTATAAAGTGTGGCCATCCGCTTATGCTTCCGGTGCTCTTGTTAAATGTCGTAAGGTTGGCGCTAAAAACTGGGGTAATTCCAAGAAAGAATCGGTTGAAATTCAAATTGAAAACGAAATAGTCGAAGAATTAGTCGAACTTTACATGTATGAGGAAACTGAAAAGTACCTTGAAGAGTCTTTTGCTTATGGTCTCATAGAAGAAGACGATGAATTGACCGAAAAAAAGAAAAAGAAGGCTTGCAAACCGTCTAAAGGTAAAAAATTCGCTAGAAGAGTTAAAGGAAGATGTGTTTCTTATGGTCAAGCCGGAAAAGCTAAGGGTGGTGGGGCTAGAATTAAGCCCGGTACCGGAAAAGGCAATGCATATTGCGCAAGATCGTATGGCGATATGAAATCTCACGGAAAAGATTGTTCTGGAAAGGATAGAGGAACCCCATTGTGTCTCTCACGTCAAAAATGGAAGTGTTCAGGTAAATATTCACGTAAAGGCAAGTAAAAAATGCAATCTGATGAGCAAATTTTAGCTAAAACATCTGCTTTACTTGATATTTTACAAGAAAAATGTTGGGATGGTTACAAACAGGTTGGTTTAAAGAAAAAAGGCGACCGAATGGTGCCTAATTGTGTCCCTGTTAACGAAAAAGTACTTCGTGAAGTCACCGAAGACGAGATGCGAGTGCTTGAAGACGTTCTTGACGACCTAGATACGGCAAATTTACCTCTAAATGACCTTTTTAGTGGTAAAATGCGTGTTGTTATTCCTTTTCCAACAACAGATCCAAGCACAGACCTTGGAAAGTTCGCAAATTTCTTTGAAACACAAGAATATGACGTACAATGGGATAAGGGAATCGTTTCGGCTACGAGAGAGGTGACTAGTATTAGTGATATGGTTGCTTATCTTGGTGGCGACCCACAAAAAAAGAAAACTAAGAAGATTCAGATGAAAATTGGCAAATTATTCGCCAAAATAGCCGATATTGGCAGAAAACTGAAAGAAATACAGAAAAATGACCCCGAATTTCAAAAAAATGAAGATTACAAGCGTCTAACACAACAAAGACTCTTATATATTCCCAATCCCGGCATAGCTGGACCTGCGGGCTATGATTTAGAGGATTTAGCCACAAAATA
>Ga0070750_10002046_pt1 | contig 11234 bp, 6 predicted proteins | sample VirMetDEL_Nov_24_FD_77013 | JGI IMG/M metagenome (GOLD analysis project Ga0070750, IMG submission 77013) | Aqueous microbial communities from the Delaware River and Bay under freshwater to marine salinity gradient to study organic matter... | ecosystem: Environmental > Aquatic > Marine > Coastal...
AAGTAATTGTCCATCTGTTCCATTAGAAATAAAGTCTGTCGTATTAGCAGCACTTTGGTATGGGATATTATATGCTTGACCATCTTTTAAGTTAGTTGCTATACCAGCATTATCTGCATAGTCGGCAGTGGCAACATTAGCATTTCCGAAATCTATACCAATATTCGATGCGGCAGTTATTCTACCTTTAGCATCAAAAGTAACGACACCTACTTGAGTAGAAGAACCAACAGTTCCAGTGGTAATAATAGATTCCAATGTTGCTGTAGCAGTTACATCTTCATGACCCTTAAAGTCAACATTCCATGCAATATCTCCTGTTGCTGCTATGTTTCTAGAGTTTGTTAAAGAGTCGGCAGTGGCAACATTAGCATCACTGAATACAATACTAACAGTGCTTATACCAGTAACTCTTCCTTTAGAGTCAAGATCAAAATTAGTAAATTTCTTTCCTGTAGTATCACCATAGTCACCTAAACCAGGACCAACGTCTTTTAATGTAAGTGCAAATCCTACGTTTTGAGTTCCATCAAAGGTTTTTTCGACAGCAATGATATCATCAGTGCTACCTTCACCTAAAGTAAATGTTCTAGGTGTTTCTAATTTTGTGGCACTATCGGCATTACCTGTAATAGGACCTTCAAAATTATTTGCATAAACATTATTCCATTTATTAGATGTTCCACCTAAATCTAATGTTCCATTTGTTGATGGCAATAAATTACTATCAACTCTTGCATTAAATGTTACAGTATCAGAATTAGCATTTCCTAAATCGGTATTACCATTAACAGTTAAATTTCCGGAGACAGTAACATTATCAGGCAATCCAATCGTAAGTGTTTGATTTGCTCCAGAAGTTTCTATTTCGTTTGTGGTTCCGGCAATCGTAAATGTTTGACTATCAAGGTCAACAGAACCAGTTCCAGCATCTCCTGCAAAGTCTAAATCTTGTGCGGTTACTTGATCATCAACATATTTTTTGATTGACTGTTGTGTTGCGAGAGCAGTATCACTATCAGATACTAAATCATCTTCATCAAGAATTGAAGTAATGCTAATTGTTGGATTAGTTCCTACTCTTAAGGTATCAGTTGTTGTAATTCCCTGGACATCTAATGATTCGGTAAATGTACCAGTTCTTGCTGTTAAGGAATCAAAAGTTATATCATCACCAACATATAAATCTCCACCGACATATAAATCTCCACCCGTCGTTGTAATACCACCAGCAGCAGCAAGAGTAACTGCAACACCAACAGAAGGTCCAGTAAATGATACTGCACCACCTACATTTAAACCCAGTCCAATATTAACACTCTTGTCTATACCAACACCACCATCAACCTGAAGAGCACCACTATTTGTTGATGTAGATTCTGTATTTTTTTGTAGTAATATAAAATCTTTGACGACTACACTTGATGTTCCATCGGAGTCGATAGTTAAATTTCCTGCTCCAGATTTTGTAGATACAGTATTCCCATCTACTACAACATTTCCGAGAGTAGAAACTCCTGTTACAACAATATTATCAAACTCTCCTGTCCCAAAATCAAATTGTGCTATAGTTCCAATACCAGTAATATTGAGGTTGATTGCTTGTATTGCCTGACCAACGGTTAAATTTTTATCAATACCAACTCCACCATCAATCTGAACACCACCAGTATTTGTATTACCTAATGTATTATCAGTGTTTTTTGTAAATTTTGCAGTATCGGAAACATTAAGAACATCAAGGTCTGTTGTCCCATCAACATCAAGACCTGCATTCATATCTACATTACTACCAAATGTAGAAAGACCTGATACATTTAAAGTAGTTGCATCTATACCACCATTCGCATCAATAAGTCCTGTAAATGTAGACAATCCACTTACAGAAAGAGTATCAACAAATACTCCACCACTAAATGTGGATACTCCAAGAACATCTAATAATTGTGTTGGAATTGTGCTTCCTATACCAACACGATTATTATTAAAATCATAATAAAAATTATCTGCACCATCTACAAGTCCGGTAGTATTATGAAACTGAACTTGTCCTATAGTTCCACCGGCACCTGAAATAATACTATTTGGTCTGGTCCATAAAAGACCTCCATTTGCACCCTTGACTATTAATTCTCCCTGATCTCCAGGTTGATTAGTAGAATCGTAAATTGTTCCTGTGATTCTAAAATCACCCTCTAAATGAAGTTCTTGTGTCGGATCTGTGGTTCCGATACCAACCGAACCAATACCAGTTGTTGTAATAACTGTTCCACCAGTTCCTACGGTAATTCTATCTCCCGCAGCAAACAGTCCATCATCAAAGGTAAATCTTGGATCTGTTGCAAAATCATTATTATTTTTAAATAATACTGAATTATTATTTCCTGGAGGTGCGACTGTAATGGTAACTGCAAATCCTGGATTAATTCCACCAATACCTTCTGCAACTACAGAATTGCCAATAAAATTTAATTGTGTAGTACTGCTCAATCCCCCAATCTGATCATCCTCATCAAAAATAGTAATACTACCAGGAATAATACCTCCTTGATTGGGAATCCAATATCTTTCTCCTGGATATCCATCAACACCTATAACAATATATTGATTTCCTGGTGGAGGAAGATTGTTAAGATAAGCAGATGGACCAATTAAAGGATCACCTAAATTTGGTTCAGATTCACTTACAGAAAGATAACGATATCTATCAGAACTTAATCCAGTTTGTGGCGTTAATTTAGAACGACCTGATATATACTTTGCCATACTTATGTTGTGCTATTCTCCAGAATACTCATAATAAACTCCATCTGTAATGGAGCAGCTTGACCACCACTTACATATGTATGTGCAATTCCTGATACGACACCAGTATCAGTCGTAAATGTGAGTGATGTGCCGACAGGACCAGTAATACTATCGACTATAAAAGATTTTTGAGGGTCTGGAAAGATTGATGTTGTTAGTCCTCCTGTATATGAACCACAAGTGAAGGCAATACCACTCATCGTAACTTCATCATTTACGTTAAATCCATGAGGAGTTGCTGTTTCTACAGTGGTAATACCAGTCGTATTATCATATTGTACTGTACTTATTGATACGACTCCACTCTGAACTCCTTGAATAACAACAGAATCTCGTTTAAGGGCATCTCTCTCTAAGACCAATCTACCATCAACAATCACTAATGCATCATTCGGAGGAATTTCTCCATTTTTTATAATTCTTATATTTCTCGTATTTCCTGATGTTTTGGATGCAGTACTTGTTCTTCTGTGTGTAAAAGTTACTGATGGATATGTATTTACACCGACATTCGATACAGAAGCATAAAGAACAATGGAAGAAACACCAGTGGGTGCAGTATAAACAGTTTGTTCTCCCGGTGCTACAGGAACTGCTATCGTAATAAATTTATTAAGTGGTGCAACTGCCATATCTTATCTCAATGCAAGTATGAGTGGTGTAACTTCTGCCTGAATTGCCTTACTAAAATCTCTTCCTCTAACAGTTGATGTTGTCTGATCAACTTGAATACCTTCACCAATATCAAAATTACCTTTTTGGTCCGTAGAAGTGAATGGAATTTGTGCTCCGTCAAGAGCAACAATTTCATTCGCTTTAATTGGAAGAGCACCTTCAAAGGGTAGTGATGTATTTATGCTAGTACCAGAACCAACATACTCAAAAGAATGAGAACTTGTTAAGATACGACTAATTCTTTGAAGAGTAAATGGATCTCCTGCAAATAGTTCATAAGGAACAAATTCATTGAAGGTCATTGTAGTTATTCCAGTCGTATTCTCTGTTGCTTCAGAGATTGTGAAATATAATGGTTTCATCACAACTTCGGCAACCGAAGTATTTCCATTTACCTCTACAACAATATTTTGTGTTGGTAAATAATTTCTACCGGAATTAATAATATCAATCGCAGTTAGAGTTCCTTCGGCACTTACAGTAGCACTTCCTTCTGCCACAATACCTTGAGGACCTTTGGGAGCAACAGTTCCATCATTATCCCTAATAATAATATCCGGAGGATTTGTTTGACTATACGGTCCTCCTGATACTCCATCCAATATGTTTATCTTAAAAACTTCTTGTAATGGTGCGGTAATTCTTCCAGATCCAACAGCATCTGGATAATTAGATAAATTAATTTTAAAATATAATGCCTGACCATCAAAAGGTCTTTCCGGTTCATTTTCCGAATCAGTAACACCAGTTCCAACCACAACGTCAGAATTATCTCCTGGTATTACATTATTCAATACTGTTCCAGTGTATTGAGTTGCTCCCAATCCAACGGCATACAAACCAAAATTACCAAAAGAACTATTGGAGTTAGTTAAGTCACATTGTCCACCAGTATCCGCATAAATTGCAATATCATTATTAATTGTAAATATTGAAACTAATTGTGCATATGCATTATTTGTAAGTGATACTCCAATACCATTTTCATTATATTGTGTAAATGAGTCACAAACCATTGATTTTAGATTTGCTCCATCTGGTGTTCCTGTTGCATCATTACCATCAATTCTCATACCGATACTTTCGGTCATGAAGTTGGTACAGTTTCTAACGTATGGAGATCTCCACCTACCTGTCGGTCCTTGTGTTGCCGGACCAGCAGGAGTATATCCACTATTTGCAGTTACTCCTGTTTTTGGAAAGGCAACAGCACCACCACCGGCATGAGAAACACCAACAGTTGCTCCAGAAAAGTTTAAGTTTTCAATCAAACAACCTCTTCTTACCCAAAAAACATCCAAAGAAGTATTTGATGGTTCAATCGTAACTAATCTCAAATCTTCACCAGTAATGGATACGTCTCTCTGAAGACCAACTGGATTGTTTTCTATATAACGACCCGGACGAATTTTAATTGTATCACCAGGTTGTGCAATTGCAGCAGCAGCACCAACGGTTGCTTTAGCATCACCTTCTAATAATCCACTATTTGAATCAATTCCATTCTTGGACACCCAAATAGTATTTTGTGTTTCGACACCTGATGGTCTCCAAGATACTCCAGTTCCAACAGATGCTAAACGATAATCTGTCTTAGCAGCACCTACACCTGTTTCCTGATTAACATCAATTAAAGAATTATCTAATTCTAAAGTTCCAATTATTTTAGCATTCACTCCAACATTAAGATTTTTCTCAATACCAACACCACCTTCAACAACAAGTGCTCCAGTATCTTTATCTGTGGAGTCCGTTGTACCTTCTATTTTTGTATCACTACCAACAAATAACTTCTTAACTATTCCTACACCACCATCAATTTGAACTGATGCATTTGTCGTGCTAGTAGCATCTGTTGCATCATTAAATGTAGAAACTCCATCAACATCTAGAGTGCTATTAAGTGTTGTACCTAAATCAACATCTAGAGTGCTATTAAGTGTAGTGGCACCATCAACATCTAGAGTGCTATTAAGTGTTGTACCTAAATCAACATCTAGAGTGCTATTAAGTGTAGTGGCACCATCAACATCTAAAGTACTATTAAGTGTTGTACCTAAATCAACATCTAGAGTATTGTTAAGTGTGGTGGCACCATCAACATTCAAAGTGCCATTAACATCTAAAGTGAATGCTGGATTATCTTGTCCGACACCAACATTTGATAATCTATAGATATTGTTTCCATTATATCCCCACAAATCTTGAGATTGTATTCTGGCAATTTCAGTAGGATTAGATGGATCCGGAATCGGAATGATTGTATCTGTTCCTATACCACCACTATTAATTTGAACAAAATTTAATACTGTAAATGATTGTGCAGCACCAACAAGAGGAATATAAACACCTTCATCTTGAACAAAGATACCCTCAGAGAATGCTGGTTCAAATGTTACCCAACGAATTCCATTTGCATCACGATTTAAAAATGCTCCATTTGCACCAGGAGCACCTGCAGAATCATAAATGTTTCTTGCAATAGAAATTGATCCATCAACATCGAGTTTTAATTCTCCTTGTGCTGCAGTATTAAGTCCAACAATTCCAAATTCAGGATTTGTTTTTCCAATTCCAACTCTTCCTTCTTCAGTAATTACAAATGTATTATCAGGTTCAGAATTAAATTGAAATTTTTGTTGTGGTGTTGAAGTAAATATTCCAATCCTTTCAGTTCTAGTGTCAACATTTAATGCAGTTTCACCAGGACCAAAAGAAAGTCTGGTTCCATCACTTGAAGTAGAAGTAAATATTCCAATATTTCTTGTTCTTGTATCAATATTAAGTGCTGTTCCACCTATACCAACATCAAGTCTTGTTCTTACTAATAAGAAATTAAGGTCTAAAAGTCCTTCAATTGTCACATCTTTCTTGAAGGTGGCATCCTCATAAAATAATGACTCTCCATATACATTGAGAGTATTTAAATTAGTATTTCCCCAAATAGTAACATTCTCAAATAAAGAATCACCTGACCTTGTAAATACTATATTTGATGGTAAGGGAATATTTGCCATTTTTAACCTAAGGGTGAACCTATTGCTTTAAGTGCTAAATCAAAAACTGGACTTCCTATAAATGTTTTTAAGAAAGAACTTGTCTGTAATATATCTGCCAAATTTCCTTTTTGCGATTTAACATCTACACTTTGACCAAGTATTTTGATATCTTTTGTTTTATGTTCTTGCTCGTATCCTATTCTTATTCTTGGTGCCTGTATCACAACTTCAAGACTAGCTTCAAGAACAATTTGTTTTCCATATATTTTTACATGTCCTTTATCAGCATTGACCGCAAAATCTCCTTTATGTGCTACAAACTGAAATGTTGTTTGATCATCATTGACTAATGAAGATGCCCCAGTCTCAACCTGCAATAGTCCTTCGGTCATTATTTTACTCATTCCACTCTCACTATGAGATTGAATGAATCTAATTCCTTCATCAGTCGTAGATTGCATGGTAAATGCCGTTCTACCTGCACTCCCCATTTGAGGATTTCCAGTCTCAATTACTAATTTTGGACCAAATATATCAGTAGTTCTTGTTTCTTGTGCCATAATTAACTCACACAATCAATAACTTGGATAATTTCACCTTGACCATCTTGACGATCTGGTTGAACAATTGACATAATAGGTCTCAATACTGCACCAAAACCAGTGCTACTCTCAATATTTAGGTCTGGTAGTCCATTAAATGCAAATCCTTCTTTGACATCAACTCTCGTAACTCGACCATCAACAATTTCAATATCAACTACAGGTTCTTCTGTATCAGGTGCATCAGGAATTACAACTATATCATCATCTTGATAGTCTTGTCCAGGATTTTCAATAATAACATCTACAATATAAAGTGGAAGTTCACTAATATCAGCAGGATAATTTTCACCCTCACTTGTAATGACGACAGAAGTTACCTGCCCAAATGTAGGTGATGATGGATTTTGGTCAATAATTGCACGACCATATCCACCATATCCTTTATTACAACTATCTTGGAAAGTCACAAGTGGTGCTCTTGTATATGACTGTCCAGGATTTGTCATCTCTACACCGACTATACTTCCAACTTTAATTACAGAACCTACGGCATCTTCAGTGTCAACATTATTAATAATCTTTCCAAGAATTACACTACCAGCAGCACCAAGTCCATCACCACCAAAGAAACTTACGGTTGGTAATCCACATTGAGAAACATTGCCAAAGTCACAAGGTCCAAGATTAGATGCCTCACTTAATGGAGCACCAAATACAGTCCATTTACCATACTTTTCTTCAAAATCACCTACAAGATTTTCTGCTCCTTGAGATATTGCTGTTCCACTAAAGATTCTATTAAATGCACTTTCTTCATCTTCCTCACTTTTATCCTTAAACAATCCTTTATCAATTATATACTTACTACTTGCAGGACAAATTTTCTTTTCATCACATTCAAATAAATTGGCAATTTTTCTAACCGCATTAATTCCAGTAAGTAAGAAATCTTTTATTTTAAATATAAAACCAATCGGTTCTAGAATTTTGGTTATTGGTCCTAATAGTGGTCCGGCAATAGAATCAACGATATTTACAAGATTATTCGTGAATGCACCTACAATCTGTTCAACAACACAAGAACCAGCATTTAAAACATTTTTGACCGCACCAGTTATCAATTCTTCCATTACATCTAAAGCACCCTCCATAACTTTTGTTGCGGCACAAAATAAACCATCAAAGAGTTTTTTGACAAGACCAGTTAATGGAGTTAATTTCTCAACGATAAATCCAGTACCGAAATCTAGAGACTTAAGATATTCTACAAATTTTCCAATTCCTTTTTTAATTAATCCAGACAATGCATCACTCAAAGAACCGAGCATTTTATTCACAAATCCGGTTATAGTATTTCCGATTAAATTGACGACGGACTTTATTTCATTTGGAAGATTTAAGATTGCATTACCAACTTGAGTAATCTTATCAAAAAAGTTTGTTAGATATGCTTCTATTCTTGCAAACGTATTATCCTTACACGGATCTGCTTGTATGATTTTCTTACCAGTTGTTGTTGATTCTGGAACTTTACATGGGTCTTTACCTTGTTTTTTGTCTGATACCAGTGCTTCAAGTTGCTCTTCACTAACTTTTATAATTTCTACATCTCCTACTCTCGTTTTTCCCTCTTCTATATTTTTATACTGTTTTGGTGATAGTATTCCCGTGTCAATTTCTTCTGGAGTAGACTGATTTGGATCGTAGTATATTCTATTTTCATCAGCATCAACTATATCAGTAACATAAATTTTAGGAAGAACTACTGGTTCTGCTGATGTTGTTGGTTCTGTTGTTGTTGGTTCTGTTGTTGTTGGTTCAACGACTGCAATTTCTGATATCTCCCTTAACTGACCGTTATTTAAAAGTATATTTAATGTTTGTTGAGATGGATCTGATGCCGATAATCCTACAAGTGATATTTCTTCTACTGGAATACTTGCATCATTTTCTAATGTTCTATAAAATGAACCATCCTTTAATATATAAATCTGGCCGTTATAATTATATTTTTCCATTTACAATTTCCTCCTCATGTTCGTATTTATTGCTTTGGGGTTTCTCTTTTTTTAGACTTATCACTTCCAGAACCTGTATTTAATGGTCTAGAAACACAAGTTCCCTTACAGTCATTATTTTCTCCTTTCAGCTGAAGATTTCTTGGCTGCTGTTTTCCAAAAAATCCAGATTTTGCATCAAATCTCCCAGTCCCATATTTAATCCTACTGGTTCTACCATATAAACCAACTATATGGGGAATACCACTAATTTTTATAAGTACAACAACATCTCCCTGTGATATTCTTACTGATTGACTACGATTAGCACCACCACTACCTGCTGTGCAAGGTAGTAATGCAATTGCATATTCAATTTCAGAGTCTTTAATATCTACTGTACTACTATAAGAATCCATTATAGCAACTTTATATCTCCATCCATGCCCAGAACCAGTCACCTGTTCTTTCTGTTCTTTAAAATTAACAACAACTCCCAGATAATGATTTGATGGTTGCTTTGATAAGTTATTATAATCCATTTAACCTCCTTTTGTTCTTCTTCCGTAAGAATCACGGACTAATGTCATTGCTGTATAGGATCTTAATGCATCAAAGTGGTGGCAAAGATTTGCTATTAAGTATTTACCACTTTGAGTTTCATCAATACTTCCTTCTGATTTATTTTCTTGTGTTATAATCTCAAAATTGCAATTAATAACATTTCCTGCTCTCAAACTTAAATTACAAGGAACAGTTATTTGAATTATTTGTGAGAATAAAGAATTATATCTCATAGTAGATTTTGCAACCCATTCCTGTGGATTATTATTTACTTCATAACCAATTCCGGGGTCAGAACCACCAACATCTAAAATATGAAAATGTGTTCTTACGTAAGATTCTAGATTTGGAATATCAATATCACCTCCTCCAAGAGATTCTTCTAACCCATCAAGTCTGTATATTTTTTCGGTGTATTCGGATGTTAGAGGATTCCAAAAAATATTACGACTTACATAAAGACCTGATTTTATAGAAGTAATTAAATCATCTCTTTTAACATCAGTTTTTGTCATAATCTTAAAGTCATTAGCATCATTGTCTAAATTTGCTTTTAAAACTTCATTTTTATAATATGATGCAACGGGTTTTTGTGCTATTAAATCATCAATTGCTCTAAAGTTAAATCCGTCTTGTGTCTCATAAAAGAAATATCCAGGATTTCCTTTAGCAGGAACTGTTTTTGGAGCAACTTTTTCACAAAGAACTTTATATAATGATTCATTACATCCATGAAAACTCATAGAGTTCCGAGAAGGTGATGTAAAAATTTTTTCTTCGGGAACTTTTAGATAATCTTTAAGCAATCTTCTGACAGAATTTGTAATATTTCCAGTATATTTTGTTTTTATAGGAAGTTGAGTTGCTTTAGAATATCTTGAAAATAAATTTAATATAATACCTTCACGATTTGATTCTTGATTTGGAATTATTTCTTTATCAAAAATTAATGGAGTTTTTGAAAAATTTAATGTTCCATATTTTGTTGCAATTTTAAATCTAACATCTACATCACCAGTAAGTGGTAGTGCAGAACTTAATGTTCCTGATCGTTCTTGTCTATCATATTTTGGATCATATTTAACTGAAGATGCAGTATCTGCTACAGTCAATATTGCAGTAACATTTGGAGAAAGAATACTTTCATAATAATCAAAGGTAGTAGCCTTTGTCGCACTTGAACCATTACCACTAATGTCTACAACTTTTCCATTTTTTATAATCTGAAATATTTCAAATGATGATCTTTGGGATGCACTTGCCATTATCTTAATTTCTCCATATTGCTGATAGTTGTGGAGTTGATGATGAAGAAGGTGCTGGTGTTTCTATTGGCATTGGATATGGGAAAGGAACAAAAGTTTCTTGTGGTTGAATAGCATATATGAATACTGATTGGTTATTCATACTTCTATTTAATCGATAATCACTACCACCCTTACTGTATGGACCCATTCCATTTTTTTGTGTTTGTTTCTTAATTAAAGCATTTATGTTTGTTGGTCCAGCATTTAAATGATTCAATGAATAAATTGTACCGTCCGGTGCTTCGATTAAAACTCTATTACCATACCCATCACCACTATCGGATATAAATTGCTTAAATTTTAATCCACCAATCAACGCAATTGGTTGATTAGGATTTC
>Ga0070750_10002048_pt1 | contig 11233 bp, 24 predicted proteins | sample VirMetDEL_Nov_24_FD_77013 | JGI IMG/M metagenome (GOLD analysis project Ga0070750, IMG submission 77013) | Aqueous microbial communities from the Delaware River and Bay under freshwater to marine salinity gradient to study organic matter... | ecosystem: Environmental > Aquatic > Marine >...
AGCAGGAATGTACCTGCTGAGATATACCTCCCCTCAAGCCGAATTGGGCGTCCCTCGTTGAGAGCCTGCTGGATCAAATCGTTATTTTCGTGCTGGCCCCAACGGACTGTCCCGCCTCCCATGCCGTCGACGACGATATAGTCTTGCGCACTTGCAGCCCCTGCCCACAGGACAAGGATAGCGATCACCGCAGCCCAAACGAGCATTGCCATAAACACGACTGGCCATGACGGCTTATATGTCGATTGCTTGTATTCGTCGCCCTTGCGTTTCATGTCTCTCTCCTGTTTTGGTCCCGCCGCCTTCGTTTCTCGGTGTCAAGCGGCGGGGAACCCGGCCCGTCTGGGGGATCGGGCGGGTTATCTCGGTTCAATGTCGCGCCATGCTTCACGCGCAGCACGTTGCAGGGCATCATGTTTTTGTTCTGCCGTGGCGTCGGGTCGGCCAAGCATATGGCCAACGTATGTTTCAAATGCGGCCTCGAAACCCAATCCCCTTAGGGCCTCAAGCATCATTTCCCGGTGTTCCGCGTCTTTGCGGCGGGCTTCCTCGATTGCGCGCTGTTCGACGCCTCGCAGGCCAAGGCGCTCGGGGGAGGGATTGCGGCGGTGGAACATCACTTCCCCTCCTCCATCGCATTTCGAACCGCGTGAATGACGCGCAATTCAAGTGTGCTTAATGATGGTGACAGATCGTCTTCTGACAAAAGCTGGTATACATCGACGCCCAAGGCCCGCGCCAACTTGCGGATCGTAGATAGGCGTGGATCATTTCGGTTGGCCTCTACCTCCCATACGCCTGACTTGCTCATGCCTGCCGCTTGCGCCACGTCGTCAAGGCTTAGTCCGGCGCGCTTCCTCAGTTCGTGAAGTCTTTGCCCGATGGTGCACATCACTTCCCCTCCACGGCTGTGCGGAAGGCGGCAAGGGCGGCTTCCGGTGTTAGGTCGTCAGTCATCAAATCACTCCATAGCTTGCGGCCAGCAGGGCCAGCGTTACGACAATGCAGATCACGGCAACGCCCTTGTCATCGCGACTGGCGCGGGTCGGGGCGGGGCGGATGTAGCGGCGAAGGGGGTTCATTCGGTGTCTCCTATGTTTGGTCCCGGCGAGGACGGGGAGGAGGTCGCCCCCGCCGGGTAAGCCGCGCGATACCAGGCGCGCAGGCTATGCTGTCAGTCCCCGCGCGCCTGTTCCCAAGCCCGTCCGGGTTTCATGGTGGCTGTCGGGTCAATCGGTTCATCGCGGGCGTCAGGCGGTATCGGTTTTTCCGTGCCGTTGAACCAGCCTTGCGCGGTTCCGCCCCGGCGGCAATGACGCTCCAAGGCGTTCATGTCGTCAAGCAGGCTCATGATCGGCCTCGTCTTTTGCGCCACTGTAGGCCATGGCGTCATTGAATGCGTCGGCGGTGGCCTTGGCAACTTCGAAGTTGTCGCAGAACACGTCAACGCGGCTCCCGTCGCTGTCGTAGAACCCAACCCAATTGGCCGTGCCGCTGGCGATTGCCACGACCTTGACGGGCCTATGAATGCAAACTGACATACTCATGCTTCGTCTCCTTTTGAAAATTCCATCTGGATTGCGGGCTGGCCGTCGATCTGGCTCAGAAAGTAGCGCCAGCGGAACCCGTCACGCGCGGCCCAGATTTCATGCGCGCGGGTTTGCAGGTCTTGCAAAGGCGCGCCGGTTAGCGTCACGGTTTCCGCGTGATGCGTGGTCTGCGTGGTTTCGACGATCTGGGTCATGTCGTGTTCCTCTCTGGTATGCCTCAACCTATGCCTATGGTGGCCACATGTCAAGCGGCAAAATGCAGTTGACGTGGCCACTTGCCGCAAGTATGCTACCGAAAACAGGAGCGACCATGGCACGAGATAAGCAATTCAAGATGAAAGCCACGCGCGAAGAACTTGACCGCTGGCACAATGCGGCGGCAAAGCGCGGCACAACTGCAAGCGCGTATGTGCGGGCGGTTCTGGATCGGCTGGCAAAGCGCACGGAAAAGCAGGAGGCGGGGGAATGAGCGTCGTCCCACCAGAACCAAACGCCCCGCTGGTCGCGGCGCTGATGGCTGCGAAGGCCGAGAGGGCCGAACGAATGCCCGCCTGATGGGCTACTGCCGCCGCGCCTGGTCATGTGCGCGGCCACCTGCCGGGGCCTAGTGTCCCGGTTTTTTTATGTCCAGCATTTTGGCGACGACCGGCAGAAATTCGAAGTCCGTGCCATGCCGCGCGACCCATGAGCGTTTTGCGGCGTGGTAGCCGTGCTGCCCCTGGTGACACTCATAACATAGCGGGATGACGCGCCAGTCGGATCTGGGCTGCTTATCGCCGGTGACGTGGTGCGCTTGTGAGGGCGGCGGCGCACCGCAGGCGACACACGGCAGGGCCTTGACCCGTGCCATGTGTTCCCATGCCCCCTGAGCCTTCTCTGCGGCCTTGTGCGCCCGCTTCTTGGCGCTGACAGGCTTCAGGCTTGTCTTTCGCTTGAGCGGGCTGCGCTTCACTGAAATTCCTCCTGGTACTTCAGATCATCGGGGTGGGTTAGCCGAACGCCCTGCGGCGTCCAGTGTTGCGAGACCGCGTCCATGAAAGCGGTCATCTGCTTGACGGTCATCAACCGGGTCACTGGCAGATCAAACGCTTTCACGGCTTCCAACTTGTCCTCATATGGCAGGTGCTTCATCACCCGATCATAGGACAGCCGAAACGCCTCGTTTTCAGCGCGTAGGATCGGAACGCCGAAATGCAGCTTGTTATAGGCCCGCGCGTCCTCGTGGGTCATGTCGCCCATCTGGACTGCAATGTCGGTGTTCCAGCGTTGCGCTAGCCGGTTCTGGCGCTTGCGGCGCGGTTCGCCTTTCGTCACGGTCAAAGTGCAAGGAAACTGGCCGCGCGCCTTGATTTGAGCGGCCAGCTTGTCAGCGTCTTCCGGCGTTCTGATAACGCGGGTGGTCATTTACCAGCCCACGGCATTAAACCGACGCCAGATTTCACGGGTGCGCGTTACATCGCTGGAGCAATATGCGGCGATTTTTTCGTGTTCGCCGTTCGCCCATGCCTCGGCAACCTGACTGCCGTCGAAGTCGCCTTTCCCTTTGATGCCAAGCGCAGCGCAGAGATTGTCCATGCTGATCGTTCCTCGCGCCCCGGCCCATGCGGTCATGGTGTCAAATATCGTGCTATCCCATGGCTTCGGGTCGCGCGGGATGCACTGCGGTATCCTGATGCCAAGAACAACAGCACGGCAAAGCAAGAATCGAATGTCAAACCCGCCGACATAGTGGCCAATGAAGGTGTAACGCTGATTGGCCTGCAACGCATGGAAGAATGCGCCGATCACGTCACGCTCTTGTTCGACGCTCTCCATGTGCGCAACGTCAGGCTCTTCGTCATTCATCGCCCACGAGATTGTGCAAATATGGCCGAACGCAGGGTCAAAGCTGGTCTTGGCGATGCTTTCTGCCGCTGCGGCCTCGCGGTTTTCCTCAAGCCACTTTTCGATGCTTTCCGGTTTCTTGATGTTGCCCGGTGCTTTCACCGCATCCAGCATTTTCCCGCGCACGGCGTCGGATTGTGTCGGGATCGTTTCGATGTCAAAGAAACAGTTGTGTTGCATGTTCATGCCCTCAATAGTTGATGCCATCGCCGCCAAGGTCATCCTTGACAGCCTTGTCGTGTTCGGCTTCGGCTTGCAGTTCGGTCTTGCGCGCGTCCTTGGACTGGATCACGTCAGGCACAATCTGCACTTGCTTGGGAAGGTCGGACCAGATCGCTTTAAGCTGGTCCAGGCTATCGGCACCGGCCAAGCTTGTCTTGGCGGTGTCAATGGCTTCCTGCGGCGGGCCAGACGGTTCTTGCTGCGCCCCCCGCTGTTCACGCTTGAGTTCGGGATTGCCTTTCGGCGCGGCCTTCGCGGCAGCGTTTCCGTCGTCATCTTCCGGCGCGATACCGGCCATAGACATGAGGCCATATCGGCGGGCGTAGGTCACTGCCGATCCATAGCCCTGCATGTCGTTTTTCTGGACGATCAGCGGAACGCGGCAACGCAATTCCCCGTCACTGTCACCATGGATCAGCACCGTCTCGACATAGCGTCCCCTTTCGTCGTCAATGGTCGGCTGCACAACTGCGATACCGTGCGCATTCAGAGACGGCAGGCAAGCATCCATGACGCTGGCAAGGTCCGCATACTTGCTGCGAAAATGCGGGTTGTTCGCTGATTTCAGCGCCTTCCCCATTTCAGACTGAGCGGCTGCAAGCGCAGCGGCGATGTTCTTGTGCGTGATTTGCGTCATTCGCTTCCTCCATATATCACCCCGCCACCATACGCGCCGCGTGGCCACTATGCAAGCGGGAAATTTGCCACTATGCAGGCTGGTATTCCGCCTTGACGTGGCCACTAGCAGCGGGCAATATGCGGCCATGTTTAAGCGCGCCGATGAGATCAAGGAACAGCTTCGCGCCTGCACCACGGTTGCGCAAGTAAACGCGCTGGCCAAGGCGTTGGGACCGGAAGTCGCGGAAATGGCGGAACACCCGTCGCGCGCGGTTCACGCGATACACATTCGAAACCTTGCCGCGTATCTGCGGCTGACATTGGAGGAATGACATGACGAAAGCAAAGCACACGCCGGGGTCTTGGCGCGCAGATTTTGGTGAGGCTTTTCACATTAGGCCAAATGATGGTGGCACCTTGGCGCAAGTCACCTTTCTCAAGGGTCGCGGTGGATTGAGTGGCAGACGGGATGCCGAAGAAGTCGCCGCCAACGCCCGCCTCATTGCCGCCGCGCCTGACCTTCTGGAAGCGCTGGAATTTCTTACGACCTTGGTGAACATTCTACCGAACGGTACCTTTTTTGTGAAAGGTCAATACATTACCGTTGAGGACGAGGTGCGAAAAGCCCGCGCCGTCATCGCCAAAGCAAAGGGGGAATGACATGAAAAAGGCCCCCCGAAAGAGGCCCTGTCTTCATGCGGGCGCGCCTTACCGTGATATGCCGACCCTCGCAGGTGCGCGTGTAGCAGCGTTCCAAGGAAAGCCCCGCTGTCTGCTACTGCGGTGACGGTAGGTTTCAGCGCAGCAATTGTCAAAGCAAAAGGAGAACTGAAGTGACCGAAGAAACAGGCACACTTGCCGAACTGAACGTGAAGCCGGGTGACGTGGTGGAATGGATCAGCAATAGAAGGCTCCACACAATAATCACCAGTGAGAAAATTACTGAAGACAAATGGCGCGGTGAAATTAGGGCCAATCTTTCAGATTATGGCTTCGGTGTTTTTGGTGCCGAAATGTTTCGCCTCATTTCCCGCGCCTCTGATACCCCCAAGACATGGGGCGAGATGACGGACGAGGAACGAGACGCAGTTCCGCAGTCTGTTTTGGACGATCCGACCAACCCGCTGCAAATCCCGTGGCGCGACATGACGCCAGATGTAAAGGGCGCTCTGTTGCTGGCTCACCATGAGGGGAAGGTGATCGAGTCCAAGTATTACGATGGATGGGCACATATTATCCTTGTTTTATGGCTGGATACCGAGGCCTACCGCGTCCGCCCGCCAGAACCCAAGCGGGAGACCGTAGCTATCGAAGGGTACGTGACCAGTAATGACGACTATGTGTCTTCGGGCACCACCGGAGCCACCCACCGCATCACCTTTGACGTGATCGACGGGAAGCCCGACTGCGCGTCTATCCGCATGGAGGAACTGTGATGCTTAACCCATTTCGCCGCAAGGCCCGCATTGACCGCCTGTTGCTTCATGTGGGCGCGGAAACGGCCCGTCAGGAGGCGCTAGACCGTCTGGCGGATGCTGAGGCCCGCCGGGACACCCGCGCCATTCACGCGGCAACTGACGCGGTGCGGGATGCAACGCATGAGCTTATGAGGGTGGAGTTGGGGCGATGATCAAGATGACAAAACCTCCTGCCATTTCGTCGAAAATTTGGAAGGATTATGTTTCCGGCCTGATTCTGGATGGCTATGGCGTTGAAGATATCGCTCTTAGGCTTGATTGCCACGTTTCCCATGTGCGTGAATATGTTTCTGAGCTTAGGCGCAATGGAATGCTAAAGAAGTGGTTTTCCCGTGACTGAGTACCTGATCAGGTTGCCGTGGCCGCCACAGAAGACAAGCCCGAACGCATCCGGCCAAGGCAAGTGGCGCGGGAAGTCGGAAGCCGCGAAGAAATACAAGACCGCCTGCGCTTGGGAATGCAAGGCCCGCAACGTCCGGCCCATGGGCTGCGATGCTGTTGACGTTGAAGTCACGTTCTGCCCGCCTTCTCTGCGCCGCTACGATCTCGACAACATGCTGGCGCGCTGCAAGCAGGGCATGGACGCCGTGGCTGAGGCTATCGGGGTGGATGATGGCGATTGGCGCTCGATGTTGCTGCAGCGTGGCGAAAAGACGCCTGGCGGCTGCGTCTTGGTGCATATCAAGCCGGTGGGGTGAAACGCGAAACCCGCCCGATCAAGATGAAAGGGCGGGCTTGCTTTTGTCGGCTGGTTAGGCCAAGATGCGATCACTACCCGCTGAGGAAAACTTATCGCATTGTGGTGATGCGCGCAAGACCTCAGCCCAACACAAGGGCCAAAATGGGACTTCCATATTTTCCAATGTATCCGACCGACTTTGAGGCTGACACGTCTCATTTGTCGATGGCGGAGGATGGCGCATATAACCGCCTTCTGCGCATCTGCTGGATGACGCCGGGTTGTTCGATGCCAGCTGACGAGGCTTGGATAATGCGGCGCGTCAGGGCGCATTCTGACGAGGACAAGCAAGCGGTTAAGGCTGTCTTGGGCGAGTTTTTCACCATCATTAAGGGGCGCTATAGCAATGCTAGGCTTGCTAGGGAATTTGCGGCTGCAAGCGAAGCGCACGAAAAGCGGAAAAAGGCTGGATCAAAGGGAGGGCGTGCTAAGGCCGCGAAAGTAAACGATTTTACATCTAGCAATGCTAAAGCAATGCCCAAGCAACCAGAACCAGAACCAGAACCATATAAAGATAGAGATACTATCGTATCTCTTGCGCGAAAACCCAAGCCGGAACGGTTCGAGGATTTCTGGAACCAATACCCGCACCGGAACGGCGCGAAGAAGGGCAAGGCGAAGGCTCGTCAGAAATACGAACGCCTCGTTGCCTCTGGTGTTTCTGAGCATGAAATCATCACGGGGGCCATGCGCTACGCCACAGATCGGCAGGTAGTCGAAGGCTATGCGAAAGACCCGACAACCTGGCTTAACAATCAAGGATGGACAGATGACATCGAACCCGCACAACCTTCCCGCGCAAATTCAAACGGAAGCGGAGTTGGACAGCGTTCTAGCATGGTTGACGCATTCGCTGCGGTCGCAGAACGTCGATCTCGGGATGCTGGCGGCGGCGGTGGCACCCTTATCTAAGCAAGCCGATCCGGTTTGGATCATGGCGCGGGTTGCTTCACTGCTTGATCCGTATTTTGACAAAGGCACCCCGCAGGCTATCCGCGAGATTGAAGCCGAGGATTGGGCCGAGGCGCTGGGCGGGTTCCCCAAGTGGGCCATTCAGCGCGCTTGCCGCTGGTGGAAGTCGGACGATAACGGAAACCGGCGCAAGCGTCCGCTTGAGGGTGATATTGCCGCCCGGTGCAAGGTTGAGATGCAAGCAGTTAGGGCCGCAAAAATTCACCTGCGCCAGAACCAGGAGCAGCTTGGCGGCGCTGTTGATGATCGCCCACGGTTCGATGCTGGTGAGCGTCAGCGGCGCAGCGCGCAAATTGGCGACGTGCTTGCGGCGATGCGCGAAAAGATTGCGAATGGTCAAAATCAGCCTTGACCAAGTGGCCACGCAATGCAACAGTGGCCACGTTGGCGCTGCGGGTAATTGCAACAGCGCAAGTGTTTTGGAAAGCCGGATAGACCCGTTCAATGTCCGGCCAGCGTCAACGATAGCACAGACAGTGCGCAAGGAGGGAATATGAGCCTAGAGGAATACAAGGTTTTTGTTGAAGCCAAGACGCACCTGTCTGGCGAGTTCGGGTTCAAGCCTGTCTATGAAAATCCGAACGCCTTTGACTTTCAAAATCACTTGATCGACTGGGCATTGTTCAAGGGTCGCGCGGCAACATTCGCAGATTGCGGACTTGGTAAAACTCTCATGCAGCTTGTTTGGGCTGAGAACGTTCACCGCAAAACCAATAGCCCCGTTTTGATCTTGGCCCCGCTTTCGGTTTCTTCGCAAACCGTGGATGAGGCAAACAAGTTTGACATTGAGGCTTATCGGTCATCTGATGGGACTTGGCCTAGCGGTAAGGGCATCATCACCACAAACTATGAGCGGCTACATCATTTCGACCTTTCAGACTTCGCAGGCATTGTCTGCGATGAAAGCAGCATTTTGAAAAACTTTGATGGTGCAATCAAGGCGTCGATAACCAAGGCGATGCGCAAGGTTGAGTATCGGGCCATGTATACGGCTACGCCAAGCCCAAACGATTACACCGAACTCGGGACATCATCCGAGGCGCTGGGAGACATGGCCTATATGGACATGCTTTCAACTTTCTTCAAAAGCAACGACGACACGTTGCACCCTGCACACATTGGCCAAAACTGGCGGTTTAAGGGACATGCAGAGCCGCATTTTTGGCGGTGGGTCGCGTCATGGGCGCGGGCTATTTGCCGCCCGTCAGACCTTGGGTTTTCCGATGACGGGTGGACGTTGCCAGAACTACGGGAAATTCACCACGAGATCGAAAGCAAGCCGCTTGACGGTCAGTTGTTTGCGATGCCGGTCAAGGGCCTTCCGATGGAACGGGAAGAAAAAAAGGCCACGATCAAAGATCGGTGTGAGTTGGCTGGAGAGTTGATCCAGCAACATGATAGCGGCGTCATGTGGTGCCAGTTTAATGCAGAAGCCGACTTGCTGGCGGAGATTGTTCCAGGCGCAGTTAACTTGCAGGGAAGCGACAAGGACGAGGCCAAAGAGGAAAAGTTTCGCGCCTTCAAGGATGGTGAAATCAAGTATCTTGTGACCAAGCCGAAGATTGCCGCTTTGGGCGTCAACTGGCAACACTGTGCAGCTTGCACCTACTTTGACGACTACAGCTATGAGCAATACTATCAGGCGGTTCGTAGGTTCTGGCGGTTTGGTCAAAAGCGGCCTGTGACCGTTCACCAGATCGGAACAACCAGCCTCAGCAACGTGGCCAAGTCGCGCAAGCGCAAGGCTGAAGCCGCTGATAAGATGTTTGGCGAGATGATGCGCCACATGATCGATGCACAGCGTCACCGCAAGATTTTTGGGGATGGCGACAAGCCGAAATTCCCCGCTTGGATGTAAGGAGGAACCCATGTCCGTAAAGAACCAGATCATCACCGACGACTATGCGATTTACAACGCGGATTGCGTTGAGGTTGTGTCAGACATGCCGGACAAGTCTGTTGACATGTCTGTATATTCGCCGCCCTTTGCTGGCCTGTTTCAGTATTCCGGCGATGAACGGGACATGTCGAATTGCTACAACTACGACGAGTTTTACGACCAATATCGGTTTCTTGTGCAGCAAATGGCGCGCGTCACGAAACCGGGCAGGATAAACTGTGTTCACTGCATGGACATTGGAGAGGACGCGATTGGCACTGTTCACGACCTACCCGGCAACATCATTCGACTTCACGAGGAAGCCGGGTTTCAGTTCATGGGCAGGCGTTTGAAGTGGAACGAGCCGCTTGCCGTCAGGCTTCGCACTATGGTCCGTGGACTTGCTCACCAAACCATTTGTGAGGACAGCGCAAAGTCCAGCATCGCAAACGCAGACTATGTGCTGTTTTTCCGCAAACGCGGCGAGAACCGTGTTCCGGTTACCCATGAGCGCGGGTTTACAAGATATTTCGGTGCGGAGCACATGCCGGACGAGGTCCGCCAATATCGAGGCTTTGACGGCGACCAGAAGGAAAACAAGTTTTCGCATTTCGTTTGGCGTCGATACGCATCAAGCGCATGGATGGATATTCGTGCAAGCAACAAACAGAAAACCGGATGCGGGCTGACCGCGCGGGCAGTTGTAGACGATGGTGAAGCGCGAGAACCAGATGATGTAAAGCACGTCCACCCTCTTATGCTGGACATCATCCATCGGTGCGTTGAACTTTACACAAACCCAGGGGAGACAGTTTTCACGCCATTTATGGGTGTGGGTTCTGAGGTTTACAGCCCGGTTTACCTTGGTCGGCGCGGGATCGGTGTTGAGTTGAAAACATCCTACTTCAATCAGGCCGCAAAAAACATTGCGAAGGCGAAGGACGATTACGTCAAGGACGGTGCCGGGGATCTTCTTTCAATGGTGGCGTCATGACCATCATCGAAGCCATGCGCGCCTCTGCCAAGCGTCACGGTGTTTCAGAGGGTGACGTGCTAGGCCACACCCGCAAGTTGCATATCGTCAAAGCGCGCTGGGCCGGTTGGGCCAAGGCTGTTGAGGCTGGCCACACCCGCGCGGATATTGCACGGGCTGTTGGCAAGGACTGGACCAGCGTCATGCACGGTGTGCGGCGCTACAACGAAGGGAAAGACACATGACCGAAACCAGCAAGGAAGCGATTGCCGAGATCATCGACGCACCGGACCGGATTTGGCTACAAGACGATGGTGATTATTCTAAAGCGCGCTTGGCTATCGGCGATTTAACGTGGTGTGAAGATCAGATCAATGACGCCGACACTGAATACGTCCGCGCAGACCTTCACGCCGAGGCCATCGAAGCAATCCGCACCCCATCCCCCACACCCACGACCCCGGTGACGGTGCAGGAGGCAGCGAGGGTTTTGTTGAACGTGCTTCATGGCTGGGATGATGGAACAGGCAACAGGGATGAGTGGTTGAAGCTGATGTTAGCTGCTGCTTTTGGCGCTCAGGCATTCACAGTGACCCCTCTGCATGATGCCAAAGTTCTTGCTATGTTGCGGGCGTTCCTAACCGCTGCGGTTGACGATAGTGACCCAGACCTTGATTGGCTGCGCGGCTGCAACAAGGTCCGCGCCCTTGCAGAACAGGAGCAACAGACATGACCGACACACAACGCGCCGAGGGTGCAGAACTGCGCCAGATCATCGAGCGGATCGAACGCTTGAACGAGGAAAAGCAGCAAGCCGCTGACCTGGCAAAAGATGTTTTCGCGGAGGCGAAGGCTAGAGGCTATGATTGCGCCATTCTGCGCAAGGTGATCGCCCGCCGCAAGCGCGACCGCGACGAC
>Ga0070750_10002051_pt1 | contig 11223 bp, 24 predicted proteins | sample VirMetDEL_Nov_24_FD_77013 | JGI IMG/M metagenome (GOLD analysis project Ga0070750, IMG submission 77013) | Aqueous microbial communities from the Delaware River and Bay under freshwater to marine salinity gradient to study organic matter... | ecosystem: Environmental > Aquatic > Marine >...
ATACGCGTGGTGGTACGGGTACATCTTTTTCGATTTTAAATGTGATAGTCATATGTTCCAATGCTCCTTTGCAATGTTGAGGATTTCGCTACCGTGTCTGGTAGCTATTTGCGCGAAGTCCGGCTGGACTAGGCCAAATAAGGTCTTCCAATCGCCATCAGCGACTCGAAGTAAATTCTGTACAATCTTCCATCTAGTCATGACTTCAGCATACGCCTGCTCAAGCGAGTCATAAGACAGGTCAGGGCAGTTATCCTTCGTCACGATGTTATAGCCTTCTGGTGTAACAAATAGTAATGCGGGTTCTTCTCCGGTGGACTTCCAGTACACCGCCTGTTGCATCACTTGCTGACGCGTTGGTTGCGTCTTCGGCTTCGGATTACGCCACGTTCTCGTGCCATCTTTCTTTGGCGGGTTGCGCAACGGGAAAGAACACTTGAGGTCAATCTGTCTTTCTCCGTCCGTGTAGTCGGTGAAGAGTATGATTGGGACATCGAGTTCATTCTCCGTGTGAAAGCGCTGGTGCTCCCCAATAACCTTATCCATGTCGTAATACTCTTTAAGGCCGTTATGGGCGTGTACCGCCATCGTTGGAATAACTTCTTTAAAGTGGTGAAACTCTTCTGCATCCCTGCCATCATCCCAATCCTTCGGCTTGTAAAAATTGTATTCTCTCAAGCCCAAGCGTATTGCGTCAGTTATAGGCTTACCCTGCTTCTTGCCTTCCATTGGCTTGTAATCGTCTAGCCCTTCAGCGATGTCAACAATCTCTTGTATGATTTGACCAGCGCGGGGACGGGCAGCAAATGGAAAGCCCATCTTATATTCTTTCCTTAAAAGCAGTTTTAGGATATGCTCATCTAGTGGTTGGGTAGCGCCCGATGCACTGCAATGATAGCTACCTACGCGCCTGCGGTAATCTGGTATGTTGTTCATAATCTTCCCTCCTGATGCCCAGTATGCACACATTATACACATAGTCAACACATGAAAGGGGATTATGTAGATAAAATGATGATTATTTTTACACCAGATGAGCTAAGTCCCTGTAAACATTGCGAAGGTACGGGCTATATTCCTGTGGATGTTTACATAAATGATGGCGATGTGAGTAAAGTGGATAAAAAAGTGGACTTTATTTGCGGTGCATGCGAGGGTGAAGGCGTGGTCATGGTCGGCATAGAGTTTGAGTTTGATGACGATGACGCAGATTAAATTTAGGTACGGATATTTAGATGACCCCGTGCCGGAGGGGTGGCGAGCTGTTCGCATGATTGGCTGGCATGGACTTAGGAAACGCGTCTTATTAGAGAGGGTAGGCGATGACAAACGGAAGGGCGAAGGGAGCTAATTTTGAAAGAGAAATTAGCAGAATGGTCATAGACCATCTTGGTTTCGATGATGTTAAGAGAGACATCGAGCAATATAGGCAGGCCGACAGGGGTGACATCATAGGCGTTCCGGGGTGGGTTGTTGAGTGTAAGCGGTACGCGGCAGACCGTGGCAGCTCTGGCAGTTACAAACCCGATTGGTGGGAGCAAGTTGTTAGGGCGGCTAACTCACAATGCTCTGAGCCTGTTTTGATTTACAAGTATGACCGGCAGCCCATCAGGTGCGTGGTCTATCTCAGTTCCATTAACTCTGATTATTTAGAAAAAGATTATACCGCCACCATTTCATTTGATGCGTGGTGCATGCTAGTGAGGGAAAGCCTATGATTAAATACAAACACGACCCTAAGTACATTCAGTCATTATTTGCTGTTCCGGCCATACCTGAGCCATCACAGTTTAGGAAGCGTCATGCCAGAGTAAAAAAGTCTTGACGGTGTTTCAAATATCAATACAATGCGTGTAATGTCACGCGGCATAGTACAATACAATGCTTTGTACTATGCAATGAACGGTATAATGCTTTTGTACTGTACTATGCCTATTACTTTTCTATATAAATAATACAATGCAAAGAAAAGCATAGCACTGCTTAAGCAATGCTATGCGTCTATTAAGGTTAATTTTTATTAGCTTCTTTTACTGCTATACTTAAAGCGTATAAGTACAACAATAAAACGAAGGTCATTACAGCCAGCCCGCGCCAGTGGCGGCTTCGCCCAGCACTACCAGCCATGTAAAGACATATCCTGCCATTAATGGTGTCATAACTTATTCTCCTATAAGTTGGTTGAAAGTACAAATTCATGCCGAAGCATGCTTAACCGGTCGTCTAAATCAACGACCTTCCCCATAGACGGGTGGCAAAACGCTTGGTAATCTTCAAGCATACTTGATGCCACTTCCGCTATGTCCTCCACCGCTTGCCGCTGATGGTCAGACAAGTGGTCAATTCGCTCAAGTTTTTCTTCCGAATCTTTTTGCATAGCATTATCTACAATCTTATAATGCTTTTTGTAGTCATTATAGACCTTTTCAAACTTGGCTTTATCTTCATCGCTAATCATATTATGTACTCCTGTTGGTTAGAATAGCCCTTAATGGCGTTTTAAGCGTCACTGAGGGCGGTTAGAACCCTGTCTAGTGTGATTGTACCGGACAGGGTATTACTTGCCGTGTACGGCTTTATTTTTGACTTGCTGTTTTCGTATGGCGATTTTCTTTTTTATCCCTTCGATTGATAAGAATAGATGCTTTCGCTTTGGTGATGCTTCCATGCCTTCCAAGATTCGCTCATAATGCCATAGCGAGTAATCACCTAGGCTTGGATTCCAAATAACCTTTTGTTTCTTCATTAGTCCTGCTCCACTTCTATAATGTTTACGGTTTCGATTTTGTACCAGTTGTCCAGCAACTCTTGGTTGTCTATGTTTGCCGCAATGCCTTCTGCGACTGCCTCGACATGCTCTTGGCTAGCACCTGACGTTATGGAAAACCCAATGCTAACCTTCATGGTAACTTCTAGGTCAATGATATAGCTGTCATCGTTCGGGTTCATCAGCTTGCCTCAATCAGTATAGTGCCGCGCTTAAGTACGGTCATATGGTGGCGACGTTCTAGGGCTTTGATTATGCCTCTGGTGTCGTCTTTTTGTATGTCGTACATATCCATCTCATCTTGGTAATCACGCCATGCTTCATCTGGTTCATACTCTGACCAGTCGCAACGTATGGCTACAGGGTCGAATTCTATGTCCTTGTCCATGCTGTCGCTCAAGTCTTCGTAATACTGGGCTAGCCATTGCAGGGCTTCATAGCTGAAGCTATCCCGTAATACCTTGTTTTGCGTAAAGTCTACTTCATTTGCTGTGATTATAACTGCCATTAGTTTGTTTCCTCTTCCCGTAGTTCTTTAATAATTACGTCTTCGGCTTTTGCTATTGCTCTGCGGATTTCTTCCCATCCGTTTTTTGAACATAGGTCGTGAAGTCTTGTTAATTCAACAAGTACATATTCCATTTTTTTCATTAGTTTGTTTCCTTTACTGCTATGATTTCAACATCGCCAAGTGAGTAACCGCTTGAATATAAGCTGGTTTGTCTTGACCTAACGCGGGCTTCTGCCAGCTCTTTTGCTTCTTCCGGTGAGCCAGCGCAAACGCGCATTTCTTTATAAAAATCTACATACATGCTCACTCTGTAGCTATCGCGCAGATGTTTATTGGTTTTTGATATGGTGTTACTCTTTTCTGTCATTAGTTTAATCCCATCCATTGTTTGCTTGTGTCTGTTGTCCATTCGCCATTGTTGTTTTGGTGGCACTCATAGACAACACATATTACTTCTGCTGTTTCTTCGTCTTCCCATATGCAAAGGTCAAACATCCTTTCACCAACCTGAACGCCATACCAATCCATTTCTTCATCGCGGCCGCTATGCTCGCCTTGTATGTGTGCATCGGTATGATAAAACGCAGTTAAATAACCTTGCTCAAATTCTGTAAGTTTTAGTTCGTCCATGGCTCTACGCCTCCGTAATGTTTGCTAGGTTGCCTGCAATCTGCCGGAACGCGGCTTGTTGTATTTCGTCCAGCGCGTAAGTGTTGTCTTCGTTTATTTCAATCTTAACATTACGCTCTTTGCATGTGATGTAGGCCTTGCCTGCAATCTGTCTGAAGCGGTAGGTTAGACCCATAACTTCCATTATGCCGTTTAACCGCTCGCGTGTGGTTGTAGTGTTCCAGCCGGCTAGACTTAACCAAGTACCATTAGTTGGGTGGCATGATGCAATACGATTGCCGTGCAAGTACATGATGGTATTCCCATTGGGTGCTTGTGTAACCTTGGTATTGTTCTGTGCGAAATTGCTATAGTGTACAAACTTGTTTGCGGCTTCTTTGCTAATTTTACGCATGATATGTTTCCTTTCGTTGCGTTGTGTAATGCCTATTGTAACCAACAATGTGGCTACAATAGGGCAAGGTGATTAAAAGTTGAAATTTAATTGCGTGCGGTATTTGGCCATCTCAATAGCAACGGGTGGCAGTAGGTCGGTTGTAAGTACAGTCTTACTGCTTCCCATTATCCCGCCAATGATGCGTAACGGTTTGCCATAGCCACGGTTACTAATGCGTTTGCGAAATGCACGGGCACGGCTGTCACGGTCAAACAAACCTTGCTGGTCTAAGTACCATATGACGCCATAGTTATCTTTATAAACAAGCTGAACGTGTTGGGTGGTTGTAACCATATACAATTCATTGCGCTGGGCTATGTCGTTGCAAAACCTGTTTAATGACATACCCATAACTTCTAGCGCTTCATATTCCAAGCCCATAGCATCCATTACTTCCAGACGCTCTTTTTCAGACGTGCCACCCGTCCAGCGTCCTTTCTTCTTGGCAATGCGTGGCAACATCCTAAACTTGTTTTCCACGGTCTTATATGGCAATCCAGCGGCCACGGTTACGGCTATTACGCCACAATTTGACCGGCAAACCGCATCATCTGGCAATTTAAATCCATCAATCATTATACTTTCCCTTCCTGTAATTGTGACCATTCTTCATTGCCGAAAGTCATGCCATTAAATATTTTGACTAGTAGGCTATTGCGTTCCGTTATTTGGTCGCGTTCCTCTTCTGTAATAAGATAGGGTGAATGGTCTACTTCCCATTGTGTCATATGCTCAATGGCATCATGTGCCGCGTCTAATGCTTCCCATTCCGTGCCATATGTTGTGATTGTCGGGTTAGTGTCTAGCATGTCGGCATATACTGCCAATTTATAAAAACGTTCCATTGTTCCTGTTCCTTCCCTATGCGCTATGTATTGAGTCCAGTGTTAAGCACGCTCTGTGCGTGCCTAGGTAAACTATTACTTCCTCGCCAATATAAAATTCTATCCCGAAGGCCTGCATACTGTTTGCCATTGTGCGGAATTGGCATCCGTCACATTCCAGCATGAATTGCGGGTTTCCCATGGTTGAGTTCTTCATTCGCTTGACTAATTTTAATATGCCTTTGTGTCCTGTTACGTTTTTCATGATGCGCTTCCTTCTATGCGTGCTGTTTGATTGTGGTTTGCATGTCTTCGGCTTCGTAAAAGCTAGGCATGTCATAAAATCCAGAATAGTAAAACGTGCCGTTGTGCTTGAAGAGCATTGACGACTCATCGCCATATTCCCCATGCTCATAAAACGAAACACCTGCAACGGTTGCCAAGTATGTGTGGCCTTGTTGCTGTTTTACGTCTGCGAATAAATCATTGAATACTGTCATAACGCGTCCTTTCGTTGCTGTTTGTAATGCTATGTATGCGCTACTCATAGGGCAGAAATAAGGCAGAATGTGTTTATTTTGTGATTATTTCATTTTTATTTAACGTGCTATGTAATAGACAGTATAGACCACAATGGTTATTATAGGCGCAAGGACTGGCGGCAATGCGCTGGTTTATTATTGGATGGATGGATTACTGAATGATTAAATGGATGGCTAAATAGATGGATGTACATTCAAGTCAACACACAAAGGCAGACAATCCCGCGCGGCAATGCTTATTCATTACATATAAGTATGCAGGCATGATGGATGCAGGCACATGACATGCAATAATGTAGCGCACACACACGCGCAGGCACGGGGGGGTGTGCGCGCACCCATGCACCCGCGCAGGCACGCGCGCCCGAATAGTATGTTAAATACCTGTCATCCACACACACTAAGGAGTTACCATGGGTAAGATTACAAAGGCTAATTTAGACGGGGTAGTTAAGCTGCTCTCTGACGGTCACAGCTTGGTAGAGGCTTGTAAGAGGACTGGGATAAGCCGTGCAGCCGTTTACAAGCGCATGGGCGGGGATAAGGAGTTAGAGAGTAGGATTTATACTGCGCGAGCTGAGAGCGCTGAGAGAGCCTTAGATGAGCTTGATGAGCTGTATATGAACGCGCTGGAAAAGAAGAAGGATTATGACCCGAACATCTTACGGGATTATGGCAACCATGTTCGGTGGAAGGCCAAGGTAAGTATGCCGGAGAGGTACGGGGAGTCTAAGAATAGGGCGGGGGTCGAGGTTAGTGATGGCACGGTGCGTATTTTGTGGGAGACGGAATAATGGATTGTCCAAACTGTGGGGGTAAGTTGTATTGGGGTTCTGATGATGGGTTTGAGGATTTAGACGGGCAAGAATACCTTGAGTCTTTCTGGAGCTGCGGTAAGTGTATGACTAGCGTGACGGTAAGTGTTCCTGTTAATTATTCCAATATTCCGGCTCTAGGGGAGGAATAAAGAATATGTCGTTTATAGCTGACAGGGTTCTTAGTCAAACAGAGTCTGGGTTAGCTGGGGAGTATATAGCTGCCGCCAGTGTTGTGGCGCGGGGCTGGCGGGTAGCGATGGCGCAGCAAGATGCTGTTGATTTGGTGGCTTGGCATCCTAAGACTAGCGAGATTTTAAGGATTCAAGTTAAGTCATGTCAGTCATCACGGCAAGACAGTGACGGTAAGAAGCGATTAAGGGTTATGTTTCATACAGGCATAGGGGGTACTAAGCGGCAGCCCACAAAAGATGACTATGACATTTTGGCTTGCGTTGCATCAGAGCAGCGCACTGTTTGGTTCTTGCCTGTTACAGAAATAGAATTTAGGAAGTACACAAAGCGCACTGCTTTCTTTGACGACCCGATTATTGAAAGACGAAGCTGGGCGCATGCCCTAGATGTTTTAGGAGTATTTGATGGACGTTAAGATTCCCTACAAGCCTAGACAGTTACAGGCTGACATGCACAAGAGTTTGAAGCGTTGGAACGTGCTAGTCATGCACAGACGTTTCGGCAAGACAGTGTGGGCAGTTAATCAATTAATAAAAACCACTCTTACTTGCCCACTTCCCAGACCACGGACTGCCTTCGTTGCGCCTACATTTGCTCAGGCTAAGAGGATTGCGTGGGATTACGTTAAGTTTTATGCCGGTGTAATACCGGGGGTTAAGTTTAATGAAACAGAATTACGGGCTGACTTCCCTAATGGCGGACGATTGATGCTGTTGTCTGCTGAAAATCCTGATGCCCTACGGGGGATTTATTTGGATGAGTGTGTCTTTGATGAGTTCGGGATGCAGAATCCAAGGGTGTGGGATGAGGTAGTCAGACCAGCTCTGTCGGATAGGGAGGGAAGCGCATGCTTCTTGGGTACTCCGGCAGGGCATAACCATTTCTTTGACTTGCTACAGACTGCTCGCTCTCAGATTGAAGAAGGGTCGGGCGATTGGTACTACAAGATTTGCAAGGCTAGTGAGACAGGAATTGTTAAGCCAGAGGAATTAAAGGCAGCTCAGGTGCAGATGACACCAGAGAGGTTTGAGCAAGAGTTTGAATGTTCATTTACTGCCGCCATTATTGGCGCTTACTACGGCAAGTTATTGTCTGACGCAGAGGATAATGGTAGAATAACCAGAGTGCCGTATGACCCAATGTACCCTGTTCATACGGCTTGGGACTTAGGCGTTAACGATTCCACGGCTATTTGGTTTGCCCAGATTTTCAGAGGAGGTGCTATAAATGTTATCGATTACTACGAAAGTTCTGGCGTTGGTCTCAACCATTACGCAGATATACTCACAAAGAAAGATTATAATTACGGCGACCACCTCGCTCCTCACGACATTGAAGTCCGCGAGTTTGGTTCGGGTAAAAGCCGCTTGGAAACGGCTCACACGCTCGGCATCCGATTCAGAGTAATCCCTAAAATGAAGATAGCAGATGGTATTAATGCTGCTAGAATGATGTTGCCCAAGTGTTACTTTGACAGAGACATGTGCGCTGAGGGGTTAGACTTACTCAGGCAATACCGTCAGGAATGGGATGAAAAACGTCAAACCTTCCGTGACAATCCAAGACATGATTATACCAGCCACGCGGCTGATGCTTTCCGTTATTTAGCTGTTGGGTTAGAGAACCGTGCGGCTGTAATTCGACCACCACAACAGGTAGCTATGAATGATTACAACGTGTTTGGGGTTTGAAGAAAACCCTGTAGTTATTAATCTGGCGGTACACAGTTTGCTGGCCAGAAGCCCTTACCATCGGAATATGGATGAAAGGGATTTTGAGAGATTGTTTGTTCCTCCGTTGCGGTTAGAACAGTTCTTGATTGTGTGGCGCGACAACAAGCCGGTTACTTTGGCTACTTGGGCGTTCCCTGACAAAAAGGACATAGAACACTACAGACTGATGAACATGTTTCCAGCCGGTGCGTTTTACAGCGATGGTCATAACCCGTGGGTTATTGACTTTATTTGCGTTTCTGGCAGAGAAGATGTATTATTTACTTTCAGAGAATTGAAGCGGCATTTTGTGTATATGGGTTACGACCGGTGTTTCTGGCTGAGAACAGAGACGGGTCGAGTCGGCAAACACATCCTTACAGGAGACTAACATGGGTGGTGGAAGAAGTGGCGGTGGAGTTGAAAGAGTTAACTCTGAAAAGGCTAGAGAGCAATTAGCCGCTAGAAAACAAACCATTAAAGACAGTAAACTTTCTAAAATGCCGGGTGTTGGCGGTGCTTTGTCTCAGGCGATGGGAGAGTTTAGCATTGCTCAACAGGAAAAGAGTTTAGAGGAGGGCGGCTATGCTGTAGCAGTACCGGGAACATCTTTTGCTCCGCAAGGTCAGGCTTACACAGAAGCTCCCGGTATGAAGTCTAGCAGAAAGATGGGCGGTGAAAGATTTGCTGTAGGCTCTCAGGGCAAGCCTTCAAAGGAAGGTCCTGCTGGCAGCATAGGGCAATACTCAGCGTTTAAAAAAGGCTCGCAAACAGGAATGGGTTACGTCGGTGACGTTGCCGGTGTGGTAAAAGAAGGCGAGCTTTTTGGGCAAAAGACTAAAACCTTTACCGGCAAGACTGGCTATAGCCCGTCAGGTGAAAAAATAGATGAGCCAAAGGGCGGTGGTGGACAGGAGCAGACTCTTGTTGCACAAGCTGAAGCAGAAGAGGCAGCGCCAGAGTCAACGATGGCAATGCTACCGGGTGAAACTCCTTCTCAATACCGTCGTCGTGTGCGTCGCTTTGGTGGCGGCACAATCGTTGAAGGTGGCGGAGTCCTTTACAAATAGGGTTAGTTATATGGCAATAAGTGACGAAGTATTTAACACCGTAATGGAACATATTCATGTTTACGAATCTCAAGCCGGTGAAATAAAAGACAAAGACCCCATTGGCGGCACTGAAAGCGAATTTCACATGAAGGTTGGGATTGCAAAAGTGTATGACAAATCACTCAGTAAAATGACACAGGAGCAGTTTGATGAAACTGTAAGCTCTGAACGCAAGCGCGAGCTTGCGGAGCAGCATGTTTTAGCTGAGGCGGCCCGGATGGAGAGTAATGGTATTGATTTTAATGTTTTGAAAACAGGTGAGTCAGTAGCTTTGCTCAGTACAATATACAACTATGGTAATCAGCCAAATACAACCAAATGTTTTAGCTACCTGTCCGAAGCAAGAAAGAAAAGACCGAACATGACAAAAGAGTTTGAGGTGCAGGCTATGAACTCATTAGACATTGCGCGAGCAGATGGTGAGATAAGTATGGGTGCTATGCAAAGAAGCATCTCACATCAAGCAACATTTACTGGGAAATTAAATGTTGAAGAAACTTACAAAGCAACGCCTAATTATTCAGCAAAAGACAAGGCTGATTTGTATGCCGACATAACAAGCAGAAGCAAAGAGTGCAAAAGTTTTGCTGAGGTAATTGAACAAAAAGACTTACTAAATAACGGTGAGGAGATTATTTACATAACAGAACCTCCAAAGCCAGACAAGCTGCCTACTGCTGGCTTTACAGAACAGCCTAAAGAGGTTGTTGACATTGATTTATTCCCAACACCAGATGTAGTTACAGGAGACTTGTAATGGGTTTTTTAACGCCTAAAACTCCACCGCCACCCCCGCCACCAGAGCTGCCACCAGAACCAGACTTAGGCAAAGCTGCTGTTATGGCGGAAGAAGCTGAGATGGAAAAGCGTAAGCGCAGAAAAGGCGCTGGCTCTACCATTGTTGCGGGCGCTCTTGGCGAAAAGGCAACAGACGTTACCACAAGCAAACCAACATTGATGAGTTAAGCTATGAAACCTAATGACATCGTAAAGCGCTACGAACATACAAAATCCCGCAGAGATAACTGGGACACCCATTATCAAGAGCTGGCCGACTACATGCTGCCTCGAAAGGCTGACATCGTTAAGAAGCGGTCACGCGGTGAAAAGCGTATGGAGTTAATTTACGATGGCACAGCGTTACAGTCTGTTGACCTCATGGCGGCTTTCCTCCACGGGATGCTGACAAGCGGAAGCGCTCCTTGGTTTCACTTAGACCTAAAAGATGAAGACATTAACCGTGACGATGATGTGCGTGAATGGCTGCAAGACACCAGCATGCGTATGATGCGAGCGCTTAACCAGTCTAACTTTGAGACAGAAGTCCACGAAGCCTATGTTGACCTTGTTGTCTTTGGTACTGCTTGCATGTTCTGCGAGATGGACAAGGGTGGGCTGCGATTTAGCACACGTCATATCTCTGAGTTTTATGTGCAAGAAGACCAATACGGCATGGTTAACACCGTGTTCCGCGAATACAAGATGACTGCTGCTCAGGCGGTGGAAAGATTTGGATTAGATAATGTTGGGGATTTTATACGCAGAACTTTTGAGAAAAAACCCGATGACGACATCTCAATCCTACACGCAGTTGTTCCGCGAACAGAGCGAGACGTTACCAAGGGTGACAAAAAGAACATGCCTTTCATGTCCGCATACATTGGCATGGAAGACAAGAA
>Ga0070750_10002055_pt1 | contig 11200 bp, 5 predicted proteins | sample VirMetDEL_Nov_24_FD_77013 | JGI IMG/M metagenome (GOLD analysis project Ga0070750, IMG submission 77013) | Aqueous microbial communities from the Delaware River and Bay under freshwater to marine salinity gradient to study organic matter... | ecosystem: Environmental > Aquatic > Marine > Coastal...
ATGCTTTTATAACATTAGTCCTAGCTCCAATACTCTACAACATTCGACAAAACTCTCAAGAAAATAAACGTATTGATATTTTGTTAAATAAAACTAGAGAAGAGATAGCTAGAGACTATGTTACAAAAAATGAGTCCAGAGCAGTTATGAAAGACTTAGTAGATAGACTAGATAAACTAGACGAAAAGCTTGACAAACTATTTGAATTAAGGTAAAATAGTATATGAAGAAAAAGTACAAAAGAGCAGGTACTACTTCTGAACGTCAAGATTATCGCAAAGGTGGTCAAGTTTCTAAAGACGGTCCAAGACAAAAGTTTTATTATGGTGGTGCACAAGGCGATGGTGATATAGGATTAGCTGCCTTTGATATGGCTTTTAGTAAAGCTTTAGAAACAGGAGATTATACAGAATTTAATAAAACTTATCCAACACCAGCACCTCCACCACCACCACCACCACCACCACCGCCGCCACCAAAATCGACAACAGGAGAATATATGGCAATGACAGAACAACAAAAAGCAGCTAATAGAGCTGAGTTAGAAAAGGCTAAAACAGGTCAAGTTCCTGAAGCTGTTAAATTACCTGATGCACAGCAAGTATCTCCTGATATTTCTCAGCAGGGAACTGTTATGGATGCACCTACGGCTGTAGGAACAACTCAAATACAACAAGCTCCACAAGAACAGGCAGCTACAGTAGGCACTATACAAACTGTACCAGCTCCAACAGTTGCACCAGTAGCTACAGTACAGCCTACTCAAGTTGTACAAGCTCCAACAGTAACTGCTGCACAATCAACACTATCAGAAGACGAATTAGCAAAAACTGCAGGAGTAGATAGAATACCTACTATTGATGCTGCTGAAGTAAAAGTAGAAGAAGGAGCACTAGCTCAAAGAGTAGTAGGTCAGTTAAGTCCTCAAGCTATTTCAACTGCAGCTCAAGCAAGTGGTACGACATTAGCAAGAGTTACTAGAGCTAAAAAACAATTAAGAACGGCTGGATTAGATGAAGCAACAATTACTGAATTAGGAGATAATCCTGAAGCACTAGAAGATAGACTAACTGATTTTACTGAAGCACAAAGAGGTGTTATTGAAGGTTTACCTGAAGAAGCATTAATAAGTAATCAAATGGATACTTTGTTAAAAGGTATTGAAAATGGTGAGATACCTACATGGGCTAAACCTGCTGTAGCAGCCGTAGAACAAATGTTAGCTGCAAGAGGTATGTCAGCTTCTACAGTTGGTAGAGATGCTTTAATTAATACTATAATACAATCAGCAGTGCCTTTAGCTCAAGCAAATGCTCAAGCTATACAACAATCAGTTGCTCAAGAGAAAAATTTAATAGCTCAAGAATCTTTAGCTAATGCTCAACTACGGCAGCAAACAGCATTACAAAATGCACAGAATGTATTTAGTTTAAACATGGCTCAGTTTAACGCTGACCAGCAAACAGAGTTAGCTAATAGTAAATTTTTACAGACCGTATCTTTGACTAATGCTAGTGCAGAACAGCAAGGAATTATTCAAAATGCTGTATTACAATCTCAAGCAAATTTAGTAGAAGCCGATGCAAATACAAAATTAGCTATACAAAATTCTAAAGCTTTTTTACAAACAGATATGGCTAATCTTAGTGCTCAACAACAAGTAAATGTACTACAAGCTCAACAAGAGCAACAAAGAATGTTATCTAATCAAGCTGCTGCGAATGCTGCTGCACAGTTCAATGCTACTAGTGCAAATCAAACAGAGCAGTTTATGGCTAACTTAGCATCTCAAATAGCACAGTTTAATACTACACAAAGAACTGCAACTGCACAATTTAATGCTAGTCAAGAAAATGCTGCAGCAGCTAGGAATGCTGGAAGAATTGCAGATTCTATTAGATTAAATGCACAACTAGCTACACAAATTGACCAATTTAATGCTAATCAAGATTTTGCTAGAAGTCAATGGAATGCTCAAAATGCTGCTGCTGTAGAAGCAAGTAATACTCAATGGAGAAGACAAGCCAATACTTCAAACACTGCAGCACAAAATGCAGTTAATTTACAAAATGCTATGAATGCTTTTAATTTAACTAGTCAAGCACAGGCTTTTCTTTGGCAAGAACTAAGAGATAATGCTGATTATATATTTAGGGCAGAGCAAGGTGAAAGAGAAAGAATAGCTGCTTTAGTAAATACAGCAGTGTCTAGTGACCCTGAAAGTTATAATAATACAACATCTTTAAAAAATTTAATAGGAGCAATAATAGAATAGGAGAATATTATGGGATTATTTAGTGGAATAAAAAAAGCTGTTAAAAAAGTAACTGGCGGTGTAAAAAAAGTAGTTAGTAAAGTTGCTAAAGGAGTCAAAAATACTGTTAAAGGTGTAGCTAAAGTTGTTAAAAAAATAGGAAAAGGTGTAAAAAAATTAGCTAAGAATAAATATGTACGGATGGGATTAATGATAGCTGCTGCAGTTACGTTGCCTATGTTCGTACCTGCAATAGCTGCTTTACCTGCCGTGGCTGCAGGAGCTGTTACCGGTGCTATTACTGGCGGTGCTGGAGCTTTGCTTTCAGGTGGAGATTTAAAAGATGTATTAAAAGGTGCTGCATTTGGTAGTGCTACAGGAGCTGCCTTTGCTAAAATTGGTGAAGCAATTAAAACTGCAAAAGCTGCTAAAGTTGGAGGAGAAAGTCTTGATTTAACTCAAGGTAAATTAGATGCTATGGGTACAGATGTTCCTGACATTGCTGCTACTGCTACGGATGCTGCTCCAACTATTGATATTTCTGGAGACGTTGTTTCTCGTACAGTACCAAAACCTGATTTTCAATTTGACCCGACTGAAGTAAGTAAGTTTTCCATAGACCCCAATATTAGTCCATTAGATGGATTATCTCCTACAGGAATAACGACTACTCCTGTTGGAGACGTTATTTCTTATGATTATAAAACAGGCTTATGGAACGATGCAGGTGGTAATACCTTTACTCAAGCCCAAGTAGATTTAGGAGCAAGTCAAGGAAAGTTAGCTATTAAGCCGGGTATTGATACTTCAGTAATTGCTCCTGCTGAAAGTGTAAAAGATTCCATAACAATGAGTAAAAACTTTGCTAAATATGGAAGCTCTGATGCTACATTAGGACAAAAAATATCTTCTAAGTTTAAAGAAGCATTTAGTCCAGAAAAATTAACAGACACTGCTTTAGGAGTTGCTGAAGATGTGGTTGTAGGAGGTTTACAAAATCTAGCAGCAGGAGACCAAGAAGAAGCTTATCAAGGAGGCAGACAATATCAAGCAGGTGTTGTTGACCCATTATTGCTTCAACAAGTACAGTATGCACATGCACAAGCATCAATAGACTTTAATAACAGTCATCAGGATTTACTGTATGGTACAGCAGATATGTCTCATTACACTCCTTTAAAAACTCAAGAAATACTTAGGATAACATAATGGCTAAAAAACAAATAAAACCAGTATCGCAGTTTGTTACTAGAAACTTGTCAGAATCTATTTCAAGAACAGTAGATGAAGCTGCTGAATCTGGATTAGATTTTGAAGAATTTATACGAGAGCTAGATAAAGAACCTGTAAATAAAATAGCTGAAAATACACAAAATCAACAAGACTTAGATGAGTTAGTATCGATGGTTGGTAAAGGTGTAGCAATTCCCGGACAGTCTCTAACTAATTCTCCAGACCAAAAATATCCTTGGGAAACTCCTCCTAAACATAGTAACCCTAGAGAAGCACTTACAGCTATAACAACAGAGTTACTAGAAACTGAAAAAGTAGGATTCTTAATAGAAAGTTTAGCAGAAGGAATGGCAGTTACAGATATTACAACTTCTATTTTATTTGCTAAGTTTTATCAAGGAGAAATAAATCCTGATGTTATGTTATTATTAATTGAGCCAGTTATGTACACTATAATGTCTATTGGTTCAGAAGCAGGTATTGAATATAATATTGAACCCGGAGATGTAAATGAAAGTTTTGATGAGCCGGATGAAGAATTTGAAAAAGGAAAGTTGTCAGAATTTAATAAAGCTATTGGTAAAGTTGGTGCAGAAGTTAAACCTAATATGAATAATAATATTAGAAGCGACATACTACCTAAAAGTTTATTAGAAAAAATAGAAGACAAAGGTCCTGAGATTAGAAGTTTGTTAAATAAACAAGAAGAGGAATAATATGGCAGAAGAATTTGACTATTTAAAAGACTCTAAATATGGTAAGTTAGCTACTAGTATTCTTGAGGACAGAAGAAAAGATGATGATAAATTCTTACCAACTGGAGGAAATTTATTAGCATTAGTTGCAGACGTTGCTGCTAAATATATAAATAAAAAAAATGTAGATTTACAGAAAGAACAAGCTACAAATATTGAAACTTTAACAAGGCAATATAATGATGTTATCGGCACGAGAAAAGATTTTTTTAATAGTAGTGCTATAAAAAAACAGAGAGAATCTTATCAGCTTTGGAAAAATCCAGAAACAAAACAGAAAGCAAGATTAGCAAAAGCTATAGAATATTTTAACCAAGATAAAGATATGATAGACGAGTTTAAAAGTTTAACTCCTTACAATGAATATTTAAAGCTTCCTGAAAATGCTAAAAACTCTGAGTTAATGACTAGGGCTATGGAAGATTTAATGGCTGCAGCAGATGTATATTTTGAAAGTATAACTGACGATGCTATAGTAGTGCCTACACAAGCACAATATTTACAAGAAGTTAAACAAGCTTATGAAACTGCACTAAAGGAAGCAAGGAATGACCCTACTAAACAAAGTTTTATACGAAAACAATTTTATAAACACTTTGGAAGAGATGAAAAAGGTAATCCTAGATTTGGTTTAATAAATCAAGATGAGTTAAAAAATCTAAGAGTAAATGCTGAAGAGGCTGCTGGTATTGGCAGAGATAATCCTTTAGCAATGATAAGTGATTTAGATATACAGCGAAGAGAAGCCGAAAAAGCTAAAGTTTTAGAAAGACCTGATTTAGGTGGTTTTGATTTTATTACTGGAAAGCCACAAACTTCTAAAGCAAATGCAGATGATAAAGCCATTATAAATAATGCTCTTGCTAATAAAGATAATTTCTTTAATGAGCAACATACATTTAATATTACTAATAATAGTGGTAAAACCAGAAAGAAAAGTATTAAAGACATATATGATAATATTAATTTATATAATGGAAAGACTAATATGGTAGGAGCATATGATGAAATGAGTTTTTTATCAGACATACTTACTATATCAGATAGTAGAAGAAAAGACTTTGAAGAATCAAATTACAGTGGAAGAAAAGCTCCTGCTCAACAATTTTTACTACCAGCTATAGAAGAAGTAGTCGATAGATTATCAAATGGTTTACCTTCTTTGGGTTTTGAAAATGTTAAAGAAATATTTGAACCTGATATGAAAATTTCATACACTTATGGTTCGTCAGAACAAATATTAAATACAACCTATGCAACATTAGCTGAACGTTTAGCTTCATTAAATGAAGAAGACAGAGCAACATTTATAGATAATATGAATTTTGATGTAGAATTTAAAACTGCAATAGATAGTTTAAAATAAATAAATGATAAACGAAAATAAAGATTCTAAAAACTTAACAATAGAACAAGTTTTAAAATTAGAACAACAAAATAGTGTTTCTAACAACGAAACATCTTTTACTTTACCAGAAAAAGAATTACCAATTACAAATTTAACTGAAGAAGAAGTTGTAGATTCTTTAGATGATAGAGATAAGTTAGAAGAATTAGCTCGTAATACGGACACTCTATTAGGAGATGATATAAGTTTTGCAAGAAAGTTTAATTACGGTAGAGAACAAGAAACTCATATAATAGGAAATTTATATAGGCAAGGAAAAGCTTTTGTTGACTCTATAACTTCTGACGAAACTTATTCAGATGCTGCTCGTAGAATAGAAGCTGAAAGACAGGAAGCTATTTTTGAAAAATTTCCAGAGTTTAGAGGTAAAGAAGAAGATGCTGCAGTCATAAGTGGAAGAGTAGCTGCTGGATTTTATGACCCAGTTGCTCTTGCAATTCCTTGGACTAGAATAGCTCAAGCAGGTAGACTAGCTACGATCGCAGCAGGTTCAAGTTTTACTGCCGGAGATGCAGCACTTAGAGAATACTCTTTATATGGAACTGTAAGTCCTTTAAATGTAGGACTAGCTGCAGGGATAGGAGGCGTAGCAACAGGTATTAGTTCTGTAGTAGCAGATAAGTTTAACAAGGCAATTCCCGGTGGTAAATTAATTACTGTTGATGAAACTGGTAAGCCAGTAGTTACTAACATGTCTAGAATTGATGCTAAAGATACGTTAGGAGATTTAAGTCCAGAAATACAAAAAGGTTTAGAATTAATTTCTGATGATGTTTATAAAGTTTCTGGTCCATATATTGCTAGGTTTTCAAAAGACTTAGAAAGTTTAGGAGTTAAATATAATAAAAGATTAATAGCTAGAAATGAATTAAAAAAACATCAGAAACAATTAGACCAGTTAGAAAGAGTTGGCTTAGACAAACAGGGAGAACTATTTAAAGGTGGTCAAGTTGAAACAGTTAAAGAAATAATAGCTAAACAAAAAAAATTAATTGAGACATATCAAAAAGATATAGACGATATTTTACTTAAACAAATGCCTGAAGATTTAGGCGTTGTTGGTTTTGAATCTTTTAAAAAAGCTTATCAAGCAGGATTATTAAAAGGAAAGGTTGGCGAACAACTAACTAGAGCTTTTGTACAAGAAATGGTTAGACCTTTAATAGGAGCAACCGGTGGTTTTGCTGTTGGAGTTACATTAGGTGAAGATAAAGATGACCATTTTATGACCAAAGCTATAGGAGCTGGAATTTTGATGGGAATTGTATCTAAAAGATTAGAGCTTGACAAAGGTATACCTAAAGAAGTAGTATCTTTATTTAAAAAAGAAGGAGAAAAAGTTTTTAAACGTAATTGGAGAGCTTCTTTAAATTTAAGTATATTTGGTTCTGGAACTCATGCTGCTTATATGCAATCTCGTATGCCAGTTCTTCGAGACTTTGGCGAAGATTTATTTGGTTATAGAGGAAATGCTTACGATTTTGGTAAGCCTATGAGACAATCTGTAGAAGAGTTAAGATATACTAGTAATGATTACTTTAGAAAACAAGTATTTGACATTTTACAAGATGTTGACGATGACACTATTTTAACTGCTGGTAGAATAATACAACAGAAAGATGCTCCTTCTGGTATGAAATATAACTTTGTAGAGAAAGGAGATTTTGATAATAAAAAAGCGGTAGAATTAGCTGATAAATTTATAGGTATTAGAAAAGAAATAAAAGACTATGCAAAAGAAGCAGGTCTTACATTTACTGAATTAGATTCTTATGGTTTAACACAAATACTAGACACTGATGCAATTAAGAATATGGGTTTTGCTAATGCTCAAAAAATAATAGCTCAAGCTTTTGTAATACAAAGTAAAAATCTAAGCACTAAAGATTCAAAAGTAAAAGTATTAACAGAAAAAGAAGCCAGTAAATTAGCTGTAAAATTTTTAAATAATTCTGATAATGTTAGAAGACAAGAAATATTAGGTCAGGCTGATTTAACCGATGAAACAATTAAACTTATAAATAGCTCTGGACAAAAAATTAAAAAAGGAGAAAGTCTTTTACAAGCTTCTAAGTATTTGTCAAAAGAAAGAACTCTAGTAGACCCAGAGGCTAGAGCATTTGCTAAAGAACTTTTTATTCAAGACCCAGAGTTTACCACATTAAGACTTACAGAAAACATTGTACCCGTTGCAGAGTTTGCTAGACGTTTCGGGGAAAAAGGTCAAGGACTAAGAAAAGTTTTTGCTGATATTAAAAAGTATTACAGTCAGTTTGGTAATGTAGATACTAATGCTTCTTTACAAAAATTAGTTAGAGAAGATTTTAAACAAATTAGAAATAGTGTAAATGCTTACTTTAATGTTTTTGATGTTAAAGATGGCGGTATACTTGGTAGTGAAGGATTCAAAACTTTCGTATTAGGCTTACAAACTTTATTATCAACTACAAAACTAACTAAAGTTGCATTACCTTCTTTAGGAGATTTACTACAAGTATTACAAAACAGTGGCTTCAGAGCAGCAGCTAATTCAGCATTACTACAAATAAAAGAAAGAGGTTCAAAAGCAATAAAGCCTTCTGCTGCTTTAGCTCAAAGAAGCCCTACAGATGAAACTGGTAAAATTTTTAAAGAGCCTATTTTTGGTAGGTACAGAGAATTTTCAAAGAGAAAATACAGAAATACTTTAGAAAGAGAGTTAAGTGATTTTGGGCAAACAGCAACCAATAAAGTTCAAAGAGGATTAATAAACTTTCAAGGAAGATTTTTTGAAATAGTTCAATTAGGTAGAGTAACTAGATTTGCTAGAGAATTTGCTTATGATGCTGGAGCATTTAGAGTTTTTGATTTAGGTAAAAAAGCTGCTACAGGTAAATTAAGTAAATCAGAAATAAGAGAAATTAATCTTTTAGGTTTCAGACCTGAAGAAATAAAATTTTTAAATAATTTTAAAAGTATGGATGATGCTTTTAACGATGCTCAAGGTAAAATAGTTATTAATATAGCTGGAAGAAGGTCTGCAGATAGAGACGCATTAATACCACAGATAGGTAATAGAAGATTATTTTCTCAATCTAGAAATCCTTTTATGAAATTTTTAGGTAGTTTTTTATCTTGGGCACAAGCAAAAGCTACTCAGACTAATTCATTAGTTAGGCGTATGGAAGATGGAGATGCTAAGTTAGCTTTAATGATGCTTTCAGCTTTACCTATATATGGTGCAGTTAGGAGTTTACAAATAGCTCTGAACACGAGTGAAGAGTTTAAAGACGAACATCCTAATTTTATATCTGGTTTTAGAGATGCGGATGAACTTAAAAAATTTATCGGAGACACATTAGCTTTTAGTGGTCAGACTATACCATTTAGTATAGATAAAATTGTTAACCTTATAAAGTATAATGGCTCAGATGCTGTCGAATCTATATATCCTGTAGTTAGGATGTTAAATGATTTAGTAGGTAGTGGTGTAACTGCAATACAAGGAAAACCGTACACTGGTGCAGTTGACTTTATTGAAACTGCAGTTCCTTTTGGTAAGGATATAACTCGTTCTGAAAGAGTTGGAGAGGCTTTAGGTCTTGATGATACTATTGGAGAGACTTTAAAAGAAAAAGATTCAGATAGAAGTTTGAGACTAAATTTTGTAACGGGTGGAGACGTTGAAGGAGAAGAAGTTCCATTTACTCAAGAAAATCCTGCAGATAGAATTAATCCATTGACAGGAGAACCATACAGTGAAACTTCAAAAGGTGTGTTAGCTACTTTAAAAGCTAGGCAAGAAGATAGAATTCCTAAAACCTATGGTGGTTTGTTAAATAATTTACAAAGACGTAAAAAGTTTGCGTTAGGTGCTACTGTTGCTGGACTACTTACTAGAGAAATACTTGACCAATTACCTAACACAGTTTATCGTGGAGGCTCAAGTAGAATTATTACCAGTAAAGAAGGAACTTCATCAGTGTTTGCAACTCCAGATAAAATAATGGCTGACTCTTTTGCTGACCCTAAATCTGTTGCGAAGTCAATGGTAACAGATGGTGAGTCTTTAAAAATGAAAGACAAACTTAATCTACATGAGATTGATATAAGTGGTGCTAAAAATCCTTATGTACTAGACCAGCCTAGTGAGGCAATGAAAATTAGAATAGAGAGAGCTTTGATGAAGGAGGGTAATAGTGATGCTAGAAATGATGCGTTAAATTCTTTACTAAATCCAGAAGATTTTGATATAAGAGTAGCCTCCTCTGATTTTTACAGGATAAACAGAGAGGTTGGTAAGTTTTTAAAAGACGAAGGTTATGATATAGCTATAGATAGTAAAACTTTGCAAAAAGGTTTTAACAATAATCCAGAGGCAGAGTTATTTATTTTAGATTCGTTTCCTGTAAAAGCTATACCTAGACTAAAAGTTAAAGGTCAGGAAATTGAAGGTGGAGATTTAGTTACCTTTAAAGATGTAGCTAAAAAAGTAGACGAGCTACCTCTTACTAAAGAAGCTAAAATGAAACAAACTTCAGAAAAACTAGCTAAACAACCAGTAGATGATACTCTTCCAGCTTTCAAATTCTTTAATTTAAAACAAAAAGATGTGATGGATTGGAAAGATAAAACTTCTGATGCAGTAAAATTAAAAGAACAAGATACAGGACTGCCTCAAAAAAGATTAAGAATATCAGAACTAGCAAATGCTGCTGAAGATTTAAGTAGGAATAAAATTTCTGTAGATGAATATAGGAACTTAGTTAATAAACTAATGCCTATTGTTCCGTTTAAACAAGTTCCTGAAATGACTCCTCTTATTGATGTGGTTAGAAGTTTACGTGCTAGTAGCTTAAAAAAAGGAACAGGAGTTATTGGAGCAGATATACCCAAGCTTAAGGCTGGAACAGAAGTAGGTCTACGTTTAGATATACCTTCATACAATGATTATGATACATGGGTTGTTTCTATACATGAAGGATTAGGTAGTTCAGGTAAATCAATCGGATATTCAAATACTGGATGGATAACAGATGTAGTCTTTAATACTAAACCAAAAACAGCATTTAATATAGCAGTAAAAGACACCAAAACAACTTTTGCTAGAGCAAATGGTTTATGGAAAGACCACACTCCAGACGAAGCATTTAAAAAAGCTCAACAATATATGGATGACCCTGAATGGTCTCAAATAGGTATGAACCCATATAGATTTAGTTACTTCTACGATAAAGCAGACGGTATGCCAGTTGTAAATGCAGAGGAAGTAATTCAAATCGGTCCTTTAGTTCTCGGTAAAAATGTTACTAAAGCTAAACCGACTGATGAAAGGTTTAAACTAACCCTGCCTGACGGTAGAACTTTTAACTTCTCAACGGGTGGTAATGTTGAAACTCCTACTGAACCAGAAGAGTTTTTAATTTACAAACTTTTACAAGATGATGAAGTATAAATACTTTACAGAAGATGAACTAAAATGCAAACACACCGGTCTATGTGATATGGACTGGGCATTTATGCAAACAGTTGAAAGGATTAGAGAACGTTGTGGTTTTCCTTTCAAAGTAA
>Ga0070750_10002057_pt1 | contig 11197 bp, 14 predicted proteins | sample VirMetDEL_Nov_24_FD_77013 | JGI IMG/M metagenome (GOLD analysis project Ga0070750, IMG submission 77013) | Aqueous microbial communities from the Delaware River and Bay under freshwater to marine salinity gradient to study organic matter... | ecosystem: Environmental > Aquatic > Marine >...
CAGATAAAGGTCAAAGACTACGAATGGAAGTCAAGCGGCAACCCTGATACAGGCTACATCGCGCAGGAATTAAATGAAGTTTGGTCAAATCCCGTCAGCGTCGGTGGTGATGATGTAAAACAAAATCCTTGGTCTGTGAATTACGGTAAAATGACCCCGATACTGACTAAGGCTTTACAAGAGGCTATGGCTCGAATTGAAACACTAGAAACAGAACTGGCAAAACTGAAAGGAGGTAGCTAATGGCTGCGACATTCACATGGGACATCCCGCAGGTGGACAGGCAAGTCTCCTCTGGGCTTATCACTAATATTCACTGGCGGCTTACAGCCGTCGAAACGATTAGCGGCACTGAATACAAAGCAGACTGTTACGGCTCAAAAGGCGTGTCTGGTGATCCAAGTTCATCAGACTTTATTGCCTACGATAGCGTGACCAAAGACAACGCGATTGCGTGGGTTAAAGCTGCGCTAGATGCGGATGAAGATGAAGATTCAGCCGCCGACAAAGAAGCTGGCCTGCAAGGTCAAATCAATAAAAAAGCAACCCCAGTAGACGCATCAGGAGTACCGTGGTAATGGAAACGAAGCATATTCAACTTCACGATCTAGCTAACGTATTAAACCTAATCGACGCAGCCGCAAAAAACGGCATGGTGTCGGGCGAAGCAATGAGCCACATGGGTGCAATGCGTGATCGCTTCATGGCTGAACTCAAAGAGCAAGCCCCAGCACAAGACAATGTGGCTACACTCGATGAAGAGCCTATTGTTTCTGGGCAACTACAGTAGCGACGGTGGACGTAGGTTCGGTTAGCGAATCTGCTCAAGTTAGTTGGAAGCAGGTCGCAATTCAAAAGCAAGAGCGCCTGCGTACAGGTGCTGAAGGTGAGACTGTGCGAGAGATGGTCGAAACCGTTATGCCTGTGCTCTATACCAAGGAGGGCAGCAAGGTAGAAGCACAACCGCTTGCCTCCACCCAAAGAGTGAACTTATCAGTATGAGCGACAAAGGCGAACAAGCATTAAACGAAGTCAACGCCCATGAGCGAGAGTGTGCCTTGCGTTATCAGCGTATCGAAGAGCGTCTTGCAGAAGGCTCTGCCAAGTTTAAACACCTAGAACATCTTATTTACGGACTGTACGCATTGATTGCAGCGGCAGCGTTGCCTCAGTTCTTTATGGGGTAAGCCATGATTATTGAGTCTGTTGCAGCCGCTGGCATGTTGCTCCAGCAGATCAATTCGGTCATTCAGAACGTGAACGAGGGCAAGGCCAACGTCCAACAGGCGATGTCTTTGGTCTCTGACTTTGGTGAAGCTCTTAATACGTTTGAGATAGACCGTAAGGCATCGACCTTCAGTCCATTGTCGAAAAACGACATTTTGAAGCTACAGATGTTAAGGCGCTCACAAGAGCGATACCAAAAAGATCTTAGGGATTTACTACTCGTTGCAGACCCGAAGCTGTTGCAAGATTATGACGCTGCTATTATGCAGCAAGAAAGAGACAGAAAGGCTCATCAGGCTATGCTAAACAAGAAGCGCAAAGAACGTGAAAAGCTAATCCATACCGTTTCGGTTGGATTAATAACGTTTGTCGTTGGGGGCAGTTTAGCTATTGGTGTTATATTTTTAATTATTAAAGCGTTTGGGCCATGATAATGGCGTTTCTGCTAGTAGTGCTTGTTGAGGGTGAGCCGATTGCCGATCAGTTCTATTTCCGCAACATCCAGCGGTGCAATCAGTTTGCACAATGGGTCGAGTCGGGCAAGGTAGATTTGGTGAAAGATCGCAGAGTGCAGCGACAAACCAATATCAGCGCGTACTGTATACCCAAGCGCATAAACCAAAACACAAAGACATACGACTGATGGCAGCAAAGAAGTTACAAGAAGGCTCTGAATACGCCGAATACGATGCAGATGGCGATGGTATTGTTACTGATGAAGAGCTACAGACAAGCAAAGAGCTACAGGAACTACGCTTGCGCCATGAACGAGCAGACGCACAACGCGCTATGAGTTGGTTTGCGTTGTGGGGGATGCTGTTGTATCCCAGCTTGGTTGTAGCATCAGAGCTTTTTGGTCTGAATCAAGCCGCATCTATTTTGGGCGATATGGCTGCGGTCTACTTTGTGTCCGTTGCAGGTATACTGGCTGCGTTTTTTGGCGCACAAGCATGGTCAAATAGATCAAACGGTTCAAATAGATAGAGCGTTTAAACACTATGGGATTACAACGATTCAATTTTAAACCCGGTATATTTAAAGAAGGCACTGCGTATAGCAATGAAGGAAGATTTTTTGATGCAGGGTTTATTCGTTTTAGATCAGGATTTCCTGAAAAAATGGGTGGATGGGTTAAGCGATATGAAAGCTCTTTTTTAGGTGTTTGTAGAAAAATAAAGCAGTGGGTGTCGTTGACAGGCACAAAGTTTATTGGGCTTGGAACAACTAAAAAAACGTATGTTATTCAGGGAGATTCAATAGTTGATGTTACGCCACTTAGAAGCACAACTAGCGCGGGAGATGTAACGTTTGCTGCCTCAGATGGTAGCTCAACAATAACAGTAACAGATACAGATCATGGAGCAGCTTTAGGTGACTTTGTTACCTTTAGTAGTGCAGCATCACTTGGCGGGTTAATTACTGCTACTGTATTGAATCAAGAATATGAAATAGCATCTGTTACTTCGTCTAGTGTTTATACATTTGTAGCAAAAGACACTTCTGGTAGCACGGTCACAGCAAATGCATCTGACTCAGGTAATGGTGGCGGCAGCACTGTAGGCGCATATCAAATTAGCATTGGTCTTGATGTAGCGGTTGCTGGCGGCGGGTGGGGTGCTGGCACATGGGGTAATGGCGGGTGGGGTCAATCTACAGGTGATGATGTTACTAATACGTTGAGGCTTTGGACGCTTGATAACTTTGGCGAAGATTTAGTAATGAACAATCGCCTTGGTAGTATTTATCTATGGGATGCAACTAGCCCATCAGCAAGAGCAAAAGAACTTTCGACTATATCTGGTGCTGCCGATCCTCCATCTGAATGTTTGCAAATTGTTGTGTCTACGCAAGATAGGCATGTGCTTGCAATAGGTTGTAATCCATTTGGTGCATCAAACATAGATCTAATGCAGATACGTTGGTGTACTCAAGAAAATGTTTTAGATTGGAGGCCACGAACAACAAACACTGCTGGAGATTTGCGGTTATCTGTTGGCTCTACGATTGTTGGAGCATTGCGTGGTAGGCAAGAAGTGGCTGTATGGACAGATAGTGCGTTGTATAGCCTACAGTTTGTAGGAGCGCCTTTTATATTCAAGGCAAATATGATTACTGATGGTGTAAGTCTTATTAGCCCTAATGCGGCAATTGTTGCTAATAATGTTATTTACTTTATGGATAAGCATAATTTTTATGTTTATACCGGGGTAGCACAAACGCTTCCCTGCACTGTAAGAGCGTTTGTATTTGACAACCTTAATAATAAGCAAGGCCAACAAGTAACGGCATTTGCTAATACTGCATATAATGAGGTTGGTTGGTTTTATCCATCTACAGATTCGCTTACTACAGATAAGATGGTTGTTTATAACTATGTTGAACAAGCGTGGAGTATTTCAGATTTAGCTAGAGATGCATGGGATGATGCAGCGGCAGCGTCTGATTTGCCTATAGCAGTCAAGTCTACTGATTCTGTGGGGTATATATTTAACCATGAAACAGGGTTTGATGATGATGGAAGTGCTATTACAGCATTTATAGAAACCGCAGACTTTGATATAGCAGATGGAGACGCATTTGCTTTTGTTCGTAGATTGCTTCCAGATGCTGCATTTGTAGGTACTAGCACTTCACCGTCTTTAACTTACTCTTTGAAGTCTCGCAATAATACAGATGGAACTATAGCAACAGAATCAACTGTAGATGTTTCACCCACAACAGACTTTGCTATTTCAAATGTCCGTGCAAGAGCAAGACAAATGCGAATACGAGTTGAAAGCACTGATTTGGAAAATGGTTGGCGGTTGGGTGATGTTAGGCTCGATGTACGACAGGATGGACGAAGATGAGCAAAACATCTGCTGGAGCAGGATTTAGATTACCCATTGAGTTGCCTCCACAGGAATACTCAGAGCAGTATTTTCAGAGGTTGGTAAATCAATTACGGATTGTTTTGGGTCTAATCCCATCGGCAAATGACGTAGAGTCAGAGGCAAACAATCGTGCTTGGTTTTTGTCTTAATGAGTTCGATCTATCAGAACGTAGTAACAACGCTCACCGGCACCAGCATTGCTGATGTCTTTGAATGTCCACAGGGTTCTACAGCGATACTCAAGACCGTAAGTGCGTTGAATACTAATGGGTCGAATGCGGCAACGTTGACGGTTCACATATTCGATCACAGTGCAGATGCAACATTTGAGTTTGAGACAGGCTCGATAGCTGCCTCAACCCGAAAGGCATACTTGAAAGACGGAGAAGTGATTGTTTTGGAAAGCAAAGACAAGCTCCGTATGACAGCGGGAACAGCTAATTACTTTGATATATTTGTTTCTTTACTTGAGATAACATAGCGTTTAAACACCAAGAGGTTCATATGAATAGGGACTTTCAGCGACCACCACCTTTAGCGGGACAAGCAGACTTGCTCGCAAGTAAGGGCCGATTCGGTGACACCATGTTGGTGCATATGAACCCCACAGAGGTCGATGTTCTTCGGCAAATGACCCCCGGCGGTCAACTCACTATTAACCCAGATACAGGCCAGCCAGAGGCGTTTCTGCCTTTGTTGCTAGGTCTCGGTGGTGCTTTGGTTGGTGGTGCAGCTACTACTGGCATATTGGCTTCTCTCGGATCTCTTGGTCTAGGAGCAATCGGTACGGGCTTAGGAACAACAATAGAAACAGGCAGCTTGAAAGAAGGTTTAAAAGCTGGATTGATAAGTGGTTTAGTCGGCGGTGTTGCTGGCAGGTTGTTAAGTCCTGCTGCTGCTGCTGGTGCGGAGTCGGTAACGGGTAGTGCTGGCGGTGCCGCCGCTTCTGGTGCAGGGTCGGAAGCTCTTAAAACTGTCACTTCAGAAATAGCTAAAGAGGGCGTTAAAAACGTTGCGGTTCCTCTGGGCACCGAAGCGTCACGGCAAGGTGCGTCTCTTTTGGCAAAAGACCAAATAGGTCAGCAGCTTGCTACTAACGTTGGTAGCACGGTTGGCGGAGTAGCTCCGCAAGCCTCAGGTGGAGCATTTGGGGCACTTGGAAATGTCGGGCCGATATTATCTCAACCAGATTTCTTGAAGGTGGCTTCAGAAGGTGTTGGTGCTGGCCTTACGGGTCAAGCAATGACAGATCAGTTTAATTTAATGAACCAACCTATGGGGCCGGGACTCGATGAGGATGCTGAAGAGTTTTACATTCCTGTAACCGCTGATGATAGGGGGCTTCAATTCCCCGGCTCACGGCAAGGAAGTTCTGAATTTGATTACTTTGCTAATCCCTTTAGCTTCACTGAACAACCAACTCAAGACAGCCTGACTCCCGTCCCTTCTTTTAAAGATGGCGGTATGATTGATAGAGCACCCCGCAAGTTTGATGTAGGCGGTGAGATAGCCGCTGATGCGCCTCCGCCACCCAACAGATCAGACTATGGAGGTTCTACGAGGATGGTGCAGGCATACAACAAGGCTGTTGACCGATACGAAGCACAGTATGGGCCTGTAGAAAGCTACGGAAAATCAGTACCAATGCCTATCACCACCACCATCCCTAGTTACTTTACTAGCAACAACCCAAATCAAGCAGCAGAATCAGTTGGTGATGATTTGGATGACATGATTACCGAGCAAGTGCGACAGCGCGTTTACACGCCTCGTCGAAATATGATGCCTTCTACTACTATGGGCAACATTAGGGGTGCAGGTGATGTTGATTTCACAGACTACAATCGCAGGTTACTAGGCGCACCCACCAGAACGATTGATGTCACGCGCCCAATGACCGAAGCCGAAATTACAGCTAGGGATGAAGCGGCAGCAGCAGAAGCAGCAGCAGCAGCAGAAGCAGCAGCAGCAGAAGCAGCAGCAGCAGCAGCAACTTCTGCAACGTCAGGGATTCCGCAGTCAGTTTTGAATGTACTGCCTCCCGGCATGGATTTAAGCCGAGTTCCTCCCGCTGTTCGGGCACAAATACTTGCCGGTCTGGACGAAAGCATAAGCGTAGGCGGTGAGGCGGGGGCATATGGCGGGGCACCAGTAGACCCTTACGCAGCAGCAAGAGCGGCGGGTAGAACAAACGCGACCCCAACGCCAGAAACGCCCTCTTACACAGGAATGATGGGCAACACAATAGATCCTTATCAAAACTATTTAGAAAAACAAGGTGTATTTGACCCGAATATGCCAGCAAGTGATTTTTCGGTGCCGGGAGATATGGGTGTAGGGTCTGATGGAATGATGGATATGATGGGCGGTGAGGGCATGGACATGGGGAACGTTATTCCATTTAACCCAGTGCCTCCAGTAGGAGCCGCTTCTGCTCCAGCCGTTGGAGTAGCACCAGTGCCAGCAATCCCACCGATTTCTGCTGGCGTTAACACTCCTGCGTTTGATCCGCTTGCTGGAGTGGATTTTCGCGGGGGTCGAGGCGGCTTTGAGTTCAGTGGCCCCGGCGGTATGTACATAGGAATGTAGAATGATTATTAACCCATCTGATGCAATGGATAAGCCTTTCGGTGGAGTGCTTAAAAGATTCCAAGAAGGCGGCCCGATGACTGTGGACTCTCAGGTTTTTGAGGGATTAGTTCCCGGCGTGGGTGGCGGCATGGATGATGTCGTGCCAGCGATTGTAGAGGGCGTAGAGCCGGTTCTGTTGTCGAGAGATGAATATGTAATACCCGCTGATGTCGTGGGTCACATAGGAGATGGAAGCACCTCAAGGGGTGGCGAGTTACTCGATGAGATGGTCAATAACATCCGTATGCAAAAAACTCAAACAACAGAACAACCAGCGGAGCTAGATGAAACGCCTGAAGAAATTATGTCGTTTTTAAGGATTCCACAAAAGGTTGTTTAAACGTGGCATTTGACATTGAGTTGATAGAGAAAACTGACGTATTGCGGGTTTGGCCTGAGATAGAACACCTAGCCGAGAACTTACAGAAAAGAAGTTATGGTCGGTATTTGACGGCAGACATTTTTAATCAATTAGTCGAGCTACCTTATTTTGTTTGGTTGGTTCGAGAAGAGGGAAATGTTATTGGGTTTTTTATTTGCGGGATAAATTACTACCCAAGGAAGACATACCTAGATTTGAATACGCTAAGTGGCCTGCGACTCAAAGAGTGGTCTAGGCAAGCTCTTGAGATTATCGAGGACTTTGGCAAAAGACTTGGTGTAGATGGAATGGAAACGAGCACTGCGCCCGGATTAGAAAAGGCTTGGCGCGAGGTTGGATTCAATAAAGAGTTTATAACGATGACTAAAGCGTTTAAACAGGAACAGAGTAATGCAGAGCCAATAGCAGTTCAAAGTGAATTGCTCGAAGTAGATGCAGAAGAGCTTCTGAGGGAGGTCGCAAATGGGCGGTAGCAGTGGCGGTGGTGGATCATCCACTCAAAATGTAACGTCAACAGTCACACAGACAGACTTACCAAAAGAATTTTATCCGTATCTGCGAAAGCAAATGCAGATGGCGGATGCGCTTCTTCAGCAAGATTATGTTCCGTATGAAGGCCAGAGAATCGCTGCTTATACGCCAGAACAGCAAATGGCGTTTCAAGGCATCACAGCCGTAGGCACTAGAGGTCTGGAAGGAGTACAAGGCGGTAGACAGTATTTTCAAGATGTGATGGCGGATGGCGCAGATTATCAAGAGGTAGGCACCGACTACACTGGCGCTGGAAAGTTTGGTTCTGGATACACAGGGGCCGGTAGATTTGGTTCTGGATACACAGGGGCTGGTAAATTTGGTTCTGGATACACAGGACGCGGAGCCTTCGGTGGCGGGTATAGAGCTAAAAATATACGAACTGCTTACGACCCTAGGCGACAGGAGTTCGGAAGTGACTATCAGGGCAGTCGTATACAATCAAACTTTGATGGCGCAGAGATCACTTCTGACTATGATCCAACACAATTCCGCACTGGCAACCTAGCAAAGCGTATAGAGAGATTTCAAAACCCATATCAAGAAATGGTTTTGGATCGTGCTAGAGCAAGGGCGCTTGAGGGTTTTCAGGAGCAACGAGCGCAAAGGTCTGCACAACTCGCTCAAGCCGGAGGTGCTAGTGCATTTGGCAGCAGGGGTGCGCTGGATAGGCTTCAAGCGCAGGATGATTTTGAGTCTCGTCAACAAGACTTAGAGGCTCAACAGCTTGCGGCAGGATTTGATCGTGCCGCTGCACTTGCGGGTAGCGACCTTGACAGAAGATTAAGAACACAGCAAATGACAGATGCTTCTGCTAGAGCGGCTGCACAGATGGGTATGTCGGCGCAAGAAGCCACGGCAAGATTTGGTCAACAAGCTGGGGCGATGGACTTACAGGCACAAATAGCTGCTGATGCTTCTCGCAGGGCTGGTGGTATGCAAGCGTTGCAGGCGCAGCAAATGGCAGATCAAGCAGCGAGGGCCTTTGGCGCACAGTCATTACAAGCGCAACAAGCGTCTGAGCGAGCAAGACAGCTTCAAGCATCTCAAAAATTGCAGGCTCAACAATTACGAGATCAAGCAAGAAGGGCCGGTGGAGCGCAGACGTTGCAGGCCCAACAGTTACGAGATCAAGCAAGAAGGGCTGGTGGAGCGCAGACGTTGCAAGCGCAAATAGCCAGAGATTCTGCTGCGAGGGCTGGTGGAGCGCAAACACTACAAGCGCAAATCGCCAGAGACTCAGCGTTGCGAGCGGCAGGGGCGCAAGGTCTGCAAGGACAGATGGCTAACCAAAGAGCCTACGCAGCGGCATTAGCCAGAGGAGATACCGCAGCAGTAAGGGCGATGGAGGCTGATCGTTTAGAGCAATCTCTGGACTTGCAGCGACTAGGCGCACTCAACGCTCTTGGCGCGGATCTGCAATCAGATGAGCAGTTAATACTGGATCAACAATACGCTGATTTTCAGCGACAGCGTGACTACCCGTATGAACAGCTACGGTTCTATTCTGATTTGTTACGCGGTAATCCGTTTGGCGTTCAAGGCCCGTCAACCACCACTACAACGGCTCCCGGCCCAAATCAGGCGGGGCAGTTGGCTAACTTCCTTCTTGGCGCTAGGGCGCTGGCTAGTTAAGGCGTTTAAACATGGCAATGGAAGATTTACTAAGGATCGCAGAGCGCACTGAAGATTTGCCGGATCAAGCATTGGCAGAGATAGCTGCGTCAAATAGCGGCATAGAAAGCGTTATTGCTGCGAGTGAAATAAAAGCCAGAGCCGATATTAGAGAAGGCGCACAGCAAGCGCCACAGCAAGCGCAGCCCCCTGTGGTGGATCAGCTAATCAATATGGCAATGCGCCAGCCTGCGCCTCCTATGGGCGCTCCTATGCCCCCACAGATGCAGCAGCCTATGGGTCAGCCCATGCCCCCACAGATGGGTATGCAGCAGCCTATGCCGCAACCAGCGCCTCCACAGATGGCTCCTGATATGGCTCAGTTAGCCCAGCAGATGGGTGTGCCTGCTATGAACACAGGCGGATTGATTCGTCGTTTCCAAGCAGGGACGCAAGGAGTTATTGGCCCATCTAACTTGGATTTGTTTTTAGCTCAACTAGAAGCTCAAGGAATTGATCCATTGTCTGTTAGCGATGAGTTTACAGGTCTGGCTATAGAAAGACCTGACTTAATCGGTCGCTCTTTTGCAGGAACGTTTGGTGGTACAAAATCAGAACAACAGGCCCGCTCTCAGCCCAGTATCATGGCGCTCACTGCTGCCGCGAACCAAGCTCAATCCGCAGCGGAGGAGCAGGCTGCTGAAAGAGATCGCCGTTTAGGAAAAGCCCCTGAGGCATTTGATAGCCTGCAATCTCAGTTAAAAGGTACGGGTATAGATCTTTCTAATCCTCTGATGCGTCTATCGACAGCGCCAACAGAAGTCCAACCAGCGCAAATAGATCAGCCGTTAGTAGTAAATCAGCAACCGCCTGCTCAAGTACAAGATAATGAGAGAACAGGCGATAAAAAGTCTCCCTTGAGAGGCTTAACTGGAAATCAAATGCTGAGTCTTTCGTACCAAGGCCCAGAGTTTTTGCAAGGTGGAACAGGGCTTGATCCAAGGCTTGCAGCATTCACCACTGGTGGTGGCCCAGCAAGCAGTACCACATCTAAGGTCACTCAAAACTTAAACAATGACTTGATGCAAGGTTTGATTGACAAGGTAAATGCTTACGACACCACAATAGATGCCGCCACGGAAAAAATGAAAACTCTTGAAGGAGACTTGCCTACAAGAGAAAACATAAAGGATCGTATTAAGGAACAAACTAAATTAGGCATGGCAAAAGCATTCTTTGATGCCGCTGGATCTGGTAGCCCTGACTTCCTTACTGCACTAGCCCAAGGCATGGGTGGCGCTGCTGGGGTTATGAATAAGATGACAGGCGCAGAGCAAAAAGAATTGCATCAACATGCTCTGCAAATGTTCCAACTTGAAAGAGAAAAAGCAAATACAGCAAATGCCCGACAAGAAAAGGCATTGACTAGATTGCAAGCAGCTAGGCAGTACGAACAAACGCGACAAATAGCAGATCGAGACAACTACGTTAAACTGCTTCAGTTCCAACGTGATTATAATAAAGATCAGTTTGAGATAAACAAAGCTAACGCTGATTACAGAGAGTCATTCAGAGATGCTTTGGCACAAAGTCAAAAAGATTTTGATACCCAAACAAATCTCCACACAAATACAGATCAGCAGTTTATAGCTGACGCAGATCAACTAGATATGAAGATTGCTGTAGATAGTTTTGGTAGGCGCGGAGTGCCTGCTGCACAACGTCTTGAAAGAAAAGCAGTAAAGACGTTAATACAAGATATGAACGCTGAAGCTCAAAAGTTGACAGACGAGCAAAGACAGCTACCGCTTGCACAACAAGAAAGCATTATTGCTGCCAATCTAAAAACTAGATATGAAGAAGATAAACTTGTTGGCCTAGAGGCAGCATTGGATCAACACGGAAAGTATCTAAGAAGCGTGTTTGGATCGCGGGGAAC
>Ga0070750_10002058_pt1 | contig 11195 bp, 10 predicted proteins | sample VirMetDEL_Nov_24_FD_77013 | JGI IMG/M metagenome (GOLD analysis project Ga0070750, IMG submission 77013) | Aqueous microbial communities from the Delaware River and Bay under freshwater to marine salinity gradient to study organic matter... | ecosystem: Environmental > Aquatic > Marine >...
ATCTCGATAGGGTAAACTCTACCGTTTTTATTTTTCTTTTCACCTTGAATAAAAATACCCTCAATGAAGTATTCAGGCTTTCCAGATTTATTTTCTTTGAGGAAATTTACTTCCTCATTTAATTCTGTGATGAGTTTCATTTTAGATACCAAACCTCTTTTCAGCAGCTTCAGCTTTTCTAATAATCTCTTTTAACAGAATTTCATCAAAGTCCGGAATGTCCTTAACTGCCTCTTTTGCCTTCGCTTCAAGAACCTTGTAGATGTCATTGTCATTTGCAAAAGCTCTAGCAAGCTGCTTTCTTTCTCTGCCCCTAACATATCTTCTCCATGCAAACCTTCCACCAAGGCCGACTGCCAGAATAACAGAGACAGGAATAGCTACTAATCCTAAAGAACCAAGAATACCTTGCATTTTACCTGCAAAACTAGAATTAGCCGAAATCATTCCTAGATTGGCAGCTAATCCGTCCAACCAATTTTTAGGAATGTTGCCAAAGAAATCTTTAACTGTTTTAACTTGACGATTAAAATCAGCCAAAACTTCAGACCAGCTTTTTGGTGGGGTTGGTGGCTGCTTTTTTTCTAATCCGTTATAAAAAGAGATCATTGCTTGAAATGTGTTTGGTCCGACTTTGCCATCAGAACCAGCACCGATTTTTTGTTGCAATTGTCTAATTGCGGGTACTGCTTCTCTTGCTGCAAATTTAGATCTTAAAACGGAGACTGCAGGAGGAGTAATACCAGCCGCATCTAAAACCTTCACTGTCGTCTGAACAATTTTTTCAAATAAGTCTGGGTAGTTTTTAGACAATTCACCCATATTTTTATACGTGTTTTTGTTTTGAACGTAGTCATTAAGAGGACCAATATCAAATTCTTCTACTTGTTCCATAAAGAATTCATATTCTTCATTAACAATTTCTTTAGCTTTTTCTTTACTAATCTCCACTGGATATTCCTTTCCGTCAAAATCGAAAGTCTTTTTATCAGCAAGAGCAGCTTCAGCAGCAGCATATGTGAAGCTAGACTTATCCTCTGTCTTAACCTTCTTTTCTTTACCCAATAAAAGTTTCTTCGACATTTTTTTATCCTCTTTTATTCTTCGTCATCCGAATCGTCTTCAGACTCTTCTTCAAGATCTTCTTCAGATTCTTCGTTGACTTGTTCGTCTTCGTCATCGTCATAGTCAGCTTCTCTGTGGCCCTGCTCTCTGTCTACAGGCTGGTCAACACTAGCTACCGGATGATCGACAATTTCTCCCGAATGCATGGCAACGAAATCTTTGTCAGCTTCGGAGTCAAAGATTTCTGGGTATTGTTCTGAAATTTCTTGTTGAATTTCATTAGTTCTTTTATCAATAGCCTCAATCAGCTTCTGAGACATAGCACCTTTAAAGGCTGTCAAAGCACCGCTTAAGTCATCTTCAGCAATATAGTGAATAATATTTTTTACATTACTCATTGGGTTTCTCCTTTGTTTCCTTTATTTATTCTTCTTGATTAGAAGAGTTTGTCTGTTGCATCTGTTGTGACTGTTGATATTCAAGCATGTTTTCTGACATAATACGTTCGACATCAGAATTTGTCTGTCTCAGAATATTTTTCTTGATGTATTCAGTAGAGAAGTATTTACCATTGTACTGTTCAGCTTCTCTAAGAGTCATCAAACGTTCTCTGAAAATTTCATTCTCTTTAAGTTCTGTGTAGAAGTTGTTCTCATTGTATCTAATAAGAATATCTTTTTTGATGGAGTCAAATTCAGCAATATTCATAATACCTTTGAGGACAAGTTGTGTTCTCAAACAGGAGTAAATAAATTCGTTAAACTTTACTCTCAAACGTTTCACAAATTTGTGAAATTTAACTTCGTCTCTATTGATTTCAGAGGCTCTTCCAAGAGTGTAAGACACTTCAGCTTCCATTCTGGAAGTCGGAACATTAAGTGCTCTATAAAGTTTCTTTTGGAAGTAGATAATGTCTTCCATCTGACCTAAGTTATTGCCACCCGGAAGTGTACCAATTTCTGTGCCACGACCACCTTCTCTTCTTGGAAGCCAGTAGTCTTCTAACATGGTCATAAATTTACGATCATCTTTGATTTCTCCAGAAGATGCATCGTAAACAAGTTTGTTCTTGTGCTTTTGCATCATATCACGGAGGTATTGCTCTGCCTTCATCTTAGGCAAGTTACCTACGTCGATATAAAAAATTCTTCTTTCTGGCGCTCTTGCAAGTCTGTAAATGACTGCAGCATCTTCCAAAGCTCTAAGCTGATTAACAGGTTTGATAGCTTTATGGAGATGTGAAAGGACCATTTTATTGGCTCTATCATTAATTCCAGAATCACAGTAAATGATAGAATCTTTTGCAATTTTGATAGTCGCTGCCGTCTGTGGCATAGCTGAAACGCTTGCTCCTAGAAACCCATCATTGTTATACATGAAGTATTCGTTTTTGATTTTCTTTTCAGAGGCTTTTGTTTTTGGATCTTTTACTTCTTCGAATTCAACAATTTTCTTGATCTTTCTTGGATCAACATATCTTAATTCTTGAATACCTGCTTCTGGAGATCTTTCATCAATAACAACATGATAGTAAAGTCTACCATCAACATACCATTTTCTAAACATCTCGTAGGATTTTTCACGGAATTCAAGAAGATCGACAACCTTCTCAAACTCCGTGTAAATCAGTTTCTTGAGGGTTGCACCTGCTTGAACTTTGTCGAGGGAAATTTTTAGTGCGTCACCAGCTTCATCAGGGTTAATTACTTCATTGATAATATCATCAACAGCAACTTCTACTTCAGGCTGCATAGACATATCTCTATATCTATTAATCAATTCGACATCGTTTCTTACCGATCCGTCAAGATCGACATAAGATCCGTAGAACCCTCCGGTGCTGACGCTGATAGAACCATCGTCAAACTCCGGTTGAGTAAATGTTCTTACTGTTTTAGTCTCTTCCTGTTCTTTTTGAACACGACTAATATTAAAACCAAAAATTTCCATCAACTATACCTTATTTTTAAAGTGCTCGACCTTCAGAAACAAACTCACCCTGATTACCGGGTGCAACTGTATTAGTTCTAGCACTTCTTTCTTCATCCAACAACCAGTAGTCATACTTGAAGTTTACTTGGAATTCTTCAATAACATCTGACTGCGCCCAATCAAGACCAATAGCAGTAAGATCAGAAGGGAAACAACCAACAAACTTGTACTTTCTAAGAATGTCACCAGACTTAGAATACTGGATCACAGAACCGTCTCTTTTGTAAGATTCTGGTCTTTGATAACCAGCATCTCTTACATTAGGCTCATGAGAGTTCAAAGAATTATGCCAAGCTTCAAGAGCATGTCTTACAGCAAAGTCTTCATCGTTGATTACAGTGATCAACCAGTCATCATATCTTCTTTGACCAGCAACCTTAATGGTTCTTCCGAAGTAAGGAACTTCGGAGAAACCGATAGAAGAAGTTGGAATAGCTGTAGCTCTAGCCATAAAACGAATTTTATCATCGCCTCTAGAATCTACAGGGTTTTGAAGTTCGATAGAGAATAGTGAGGCTCTAGCCCCACCAAACTCAAGTTCTTCTCTAAAAGAGTTAATATTAAAAGCCATTTACTTTATCCTCCGAATCTTCCTACAACTTCCTCAAACGCTACTCCGGTTCTTACTGCAACGAAGTTCAGTCTGATAAAGTTAATAGATCTTGCTGGTTTGATGTAGATGTCGCCAACAAATTCATTTCTGTCGATAACTTCTGGCGTATTGTTTGTTTCGTCACAAACAACTCTAAAGTCTGTGATACCTCTACGGCCTTGAACCGTTCTCAGGAATGGCTCGACCAGAGATACAAACTGTGCTCTTGTGAATTCATCATTCAGTTCGAACAAAGTAAACTTAGAGGCAGTTGCAATCGCCTTTTCAAGAACAATAAACAATCTTCTAACATTGATTCTGCTGAATGCAGAAGGCTTGCCGAGAAGTGTCTTGTCACCAAAAAGGATGTTGCCCTGATTTCTAAATTTGACAACAGGGTTAATGTCAGAACGATAAAGAATGTCTCTTTCAGCTTGATCTGGATTGTATGCCAGCTTAACTACATTCTTGATCTCGCCTCTATTAAATCCTGCAGGGGAATACCAAGGCTCTCTCTGGTTATCAGTTCTAACCATAAGACCCGCAATATCACCGTTCAATGGAACATATCTGAATACATCATTGTACTTGTCATACATGTACTTATATCCAGAATCCATGATACCGTAAGAAGAAGCTCTTAAAGTATTACGGAATGCTGTCACATCGTTAGTAGGATCAATTCTATTGCCTACAACATCAGCCCTGTCGGGAGAAATTGTTACAACACAATCAAGTCTCTTTTCTGCAACGTTATCAATGAGATAGTTAGCAAATGCTTGTCCATTTGTTCCACCTCTTGCTTTACCTTGCATCATAATGGACACGTCAACCTTTTCAGGATCTGCAAAAAAGTCTGCTGCAGTCTGAAGGCTACCAAGAGAAATTGTGCTTTCGTCACCTTCTCCAGCACCTTGACTAAAGGAGAGGTAAAGTGGATCTTCATTGGTAGATGCAACAATATTAGTTGCTGTTGCAGAGGCAGCACCAGATCTATCATTGGCCCACCAAACCCATTCAGACTGATTGTTCAGAACAGTCTTATAGTAGTTTGTGGAACCGTCTGCTGTTTTACTGTCAGATGCTCTGGAAAGATTAGAGAATGTTTCAAGAACAGTTCTCTTTTGTCCAGTGATACCACCATCTTCGTCTAATACAACAACGTGCATCTCATCTCTTGCTGCTTCACCAGCAGAGTGCCTATCAGCAACATAGTCCGATGTTCCCGGTGCAGCGTCGAACAGGTTGAAGAAACCCCATCTTCTCTTTACCGTATCCATCGTAATGTCTTGAATTAATGCAACTTTTTCAGAAAGACGAATTGTAGCTGTGTAAGTGTTCGAAGAACCAATTCTTGTTGCATCACCGATATTTTCGATTCTCAAGAATTGAGTTCCAAGAGTTGTGTTGCCGACTTCCAAAAGGTCTCCGACATTCAACTTACCTTTAATAGTAACCATTTCAGAGTTAGCTGTGCTAAACCCATCAACGTTGTTTGAAATATCAAGGTTTGCTGTATTAGAACCAGCAGTAATCTTCAGTGCAACAGAAGTATCGGAATCCGAATTGGTGTGGTTGTTAGAGTAAGCATCAGCAGAATCACAAACAGAGATCTGCAAGTCGTTTCCTCTAGAACCCGGATACTTTGCAATGTACAGAAGATCTGTATCACCAAAGGCTAAAGATTCGTAATGATCGTCATTACGAACAAGTGTGTTAGCAACTACACCAACATTTGCTGTGGCGTTGAAAGCTGTGCTGTCAACTGCTCTAGAAACATAAAGTTGGTTTCCGTATGCTAAGAAAGACGCTGCCGTGAAAAATGTCTCAAAGTTCGAATCGGTAGGTTCACCAAACTTGTTGACTAGATCTTTTTCACTACTAATTAATACTCTTTCCTCTACTGGACCCCAAGAAAAGGCACCAGCTATGGCCCCTTCAGTTGTGGCTACTGCAGGAACAACAGTAGTTAGGTCAAATTCTCTGACCTGAATTCCCGGACTTACTAAAAATGCCATCGTATTCTCCTTAGATAAGAAACTGCACTCATATTTATTAAATCCTGATATTGGTTAAAGAATTAATCCATCATCTTCATATCCGTCTCCAGAGTTAATGAAACCGAAAGGAAGCATAGAGTCCATTTCTTCCTTTCTTTCTTGAAGGAGACTCTGCACGTAGTCTGTATCTGTAAGGTTCTTGAAGTAGTCTTGGGTTGTCATCCAACCAAACATTACTAAAGTCATTACGATATCGTCATTCTTGCCTTTGTCAGCAGCAAAGCTTTGACCAGAAGAAATAAATGTTGACAACTCACTGATTACTTCAAAGTCATTGGCAATGAGTTTTTTGTTTTCAATCAATGTTTTTAAGTTTGAACAACCAATCTTCTTTGTTTTCAGTGTAGTTCTAAGGCCGTTGACCATATGAACACCGCCGAAACCAGAACTGATCTTCACACCGTCTCTTCCCTTGAAGGACGTGCTGACCATATTCTCATATTCTAAATCTCTCTCAAGAATGTCTGCAACCTGTTGTCCAACATCATTAATCTCCACCATGCAAAATGCTTCATTGTACTTCATTCCCAATTCGTAAATAATTTTTGGAAATTCTTGTACGGTAACATTGTTCGCTTTAAATCTAGCAACCAGCTTGTACGGAACCTTAGAAACATCAATCACTGAAATTGCTGAATAGTCTAGATTCACACCTCTAGCTACGTCACATGTCATTACATATATTTTATTGGGTTCTGGTTCATCATAGATAGCTGTTCGATCATTAAAGGTGACAGGTTTATCAGGATACATCTGTCTGAGAAACTTTGGATCAATCAGAGTGAACTGAGAACCTAAGAACTCACACTCAAATTCCACACGCCATTGCTCTTCAGAAGTGTTTGCAATAGTTTCTTTCTTAAAGTTTTCATCTCTTCCGGGAACATCCCACCAATTAACCTCAACTCTTTTATAAGAATTTTTTCCCTTCTCAGAGTCAGACCAAATTCTGTAGAACATGTCCAATCCGTTTGGTGTAGACGTAATAAGAATTTTAGATGTCTTACCAGAAGAAATTGTAGGATAAACAGAAGCAAAGAATTCCTCTTGGATATTCGGAGATACGAATGCAAGCTCGTCCATGTAGATCAGGTTAAAAGATCCACCACGTACAGCAGAGGAGGACGTAGCAGAGGCAAGAATTTTTGAGCCGTTCTCTAGCTCAATATTACCTTTGTTCCACTCTATGACCCCCTGCTGAAGCCACTTAGGTAGGTGTTCGTAAGCAAGTTGGATACGGCTAAGAATTTCTCTAGACTGCTGCATCTTGTTTGCCAGAATTGCAATTGAAAAACTTTCCGTGAACAAAACATACCAAAGAAGAACTGCAGCAATCGTTGTAGTTTTACCCGACTGTCTTGGAAGCTTACAGATAACGAATCTTTCCTTGACAGAAAGATCAATGATTTCTTTTTGAAAATCGTAAGGCTCAAAAAGAATCAAACCTTTATCTACGTTCACAATCTTGATATAGTTTTCGAAGAAATAAAGAGGATCTTGAGCACACTTAATAAACTCCTGCATTTCCTCTTGTGTGTATTCTACCTCAACACCCGAACGTTTGAGGTTCATATTACCAAGATAAGCTTCTCTCCTATCTTCACTCATTTTTTCATATCCTTAAGCATCTTCTGAAGATCTGCTGTGCTTCCTACAAAAAGAGCATTGGTAACATTCTTTGGTTTCGCCTTCTCGCCTTTGATAGCTTTTTGCTTATTCTTAAGTTCTAAAAGGTCTTTATTGGCGTCTGAAACAGTTTTAACAAGTGTTGACACAACCTCAAATGCTCTGGGTTGCTGAGACTGTTTTGCAACTTCTAGCATTTCTTCTAGAGCTTCTGTTCCTCTTTCGATAACGTTATAAAGATTAGTTCTTGTGTATTCATAATCTTTATCAACCTGTTCATCATCATCACCTGCAGGAGGCTGAACCATTTGTCTAACTTCCTCTACACCGTCCTCTATGTTGAGGATTTCATTTAAATTTTTATCATTCATTAAAAATCTTCCAAGTCTAAATCAAATCCAGATGGTTGAGCAAATGAACCAAAATCAGCACCTCCAATTATTCGAAGATCTAGTTCCTGTACAGCACCATTGGAAAAAATAGGTAGTAAATCAGAATTTGCTGTTACTGTTGAAGAAAATGTTGTAACAAATCCGTAGTTTGAATTTGGTAATATTGTATTTGCTGCAACAGAAAGAGCGCCATTACTAGTTGGTTGACCATTTGCAAATTGTCCCGGTCTGATACGTAAACTTTCTACACTCGTATCTGCAGTACCAATATTCGATGCAAACCCATCTATTCTAAGGTTTGTATTTGCAAAGAGAATCAGAGGCTTCTCGATAATCGGACCAATCATATACGCTTTCATTATGAAGTCCATAGTGTGAACCAACACCCTTCTTTGCTCAAAGGCTCCATCATAAAGGTCTTGAGTAGTCACACCGTTTAAAATTATAGGAATGTCTTTTTTGATCTGAGGGTCTTCTATCAATTCTACGGTTGGAGTAAATTGTGGAATGAAGAATGGAAGAATCTGTTCAACAATTCTAACACCATCTTCATTCGTGGCTGTATAGATATTCATGGAAAATTGAATATCATACGGAACCTCAGTGAAAATTGTTTTAGCTTTCTCAGCTTGAGAAGAACTAACAATTTTATTTGTGGCTGGAAGTTGCCTTGCAGGATCAAACCCCATTCTCACAATTTCAAAAGATATTCTTGGAAGTGTGATGCCAACTTGTCTGGCTAAATCAGGATCTTCTTGAAGCCTCGTCACAAATTTACTTCTAGGTCCGTAAGTAAGAGGAACCTCAATGGTTTCAATGACTTCCCCAAGTCTGTTGATCCTTCTTAACTTAATATCGTTGAAGAGTGTGCCAAAAGTCACCACATATTTTCTTAAGAGATCGTGAAAAAAATTATGACCTAACATTAATATTCTCCACTAGCAAAAGGATCATTTTCAGTGAAGTCAACAATGCTGTCAAATTCTCTTTGTACCTCAAAGTTGATAGCACCAGCCACGTTGTTAGCACCAGAATCCGTGTTTCCAGAAACAACGCCAAGTGACAGGCTTGACATGTAGTTGTCTAAGGTATTGTTACCTGTAGCAAAAATTTCTCCAGAATATTCATATGTTTCACATCTCAAATCATAAGTTTGCAGTTTTCCTAAAGGATAAAAAATTTGTTCATTTTCAACAAATTTTATTTCAAAAAATGTATTTGCCAGAGGAAAATAAAGCAAATCACCTTCTCTAGGTCTAGAAATAGAAATGGCCTGATCAGTGTAAACGTTATTAGATATTTCTACATTAGCAGATGAGTATGTACTAACAAAAGCACCGTTGGCAATTTCTTGATCAAACCTTTTTTGGGCAATTGTGAAGGTCACTTGATCTCTAATCTCTAAACCAAATCTTGAAACAAAGTCCCCTTCGCCTTCAAATCCCAAAATATTTTTCACATACATCTCTACCGGAATAGCATCCACAAAGGCAGAACTAGTATATTCTGTATAAACAGAATCAGTACCTAAAGAAATTCTAGGCATGTAATCAATGTCGAATCCATAAATCTGGATCGATTCGATTATTAAATCTTCATGAAGATTTTGCTCTGTTGTGGTTGTGTACTGGTTAAAGAATGCATTTCTTGTCATTAGCCAATCATATCAGTGGCAGGAAGAGAATATGATGTTCTCATTTCCATTTCCAACTGCTCCTTGTCTCTCAACCCTTCATTGTATATAGACATTCCGTCCATGATCATCCCACCCGGCATTTGCATACCTTGGAATTTCTTGAGATTTTCTCCCCACTGAATTTTGATAAGAGCGGTGGCATATCTCTGGAGCCAATAATCACCATACATTTTTGTATATGTATCTGGATCAATAACCTGATATGCTTCAACAATTAAATATTCACCAACAGCAACTTTTTCCCAATCCATGTCAATATGAAATTGGTTTCTGTGTCTATTGTATCTTATTGGCTGCTTTCCGACCAATATTTGTTCATAAAGTTCTAAATGTTGAAAGGCCATATAATATGGAACAAGAGATTGTGATGTAAGAGTATATAAGTCATTCAAAGCAATTTGGTAACGAATATTGAAAAGATTGTTAGTACTTGTAGCATCACCAATATCAAATAAGTTAACTGCGCCAATAATATTGTCTGGTAATGTTATGTACTTATTATCTTTATCATCCTGTGTTACTTGCTTTTTATAAAAAACCCTCTCTGTTCCATCGAAATGATAGTCTTGATAAAAATTTACAGCTTCATCAACCCTATCATCAACTTGAGCATTACTCACGTTGATTTCAATCACTCCCTTGCCTAACTTTCTAAGGCAGTATTCTTTAAAATCCGTATTCGATGTTGGAGTAGCCATTTATTCCTCCGGACAATTGCAAAATGCTTTGCTTTCTAGAGCTTCTACTCTCTTATTTAATTGTTTGATCGTTGAAAGAAGAACCGCAGTCATCTTTCCATAATCTACCATCTTCTCTCCGTCAGAGTTCTCGGTGACAAGTTCTGGGACGTACTTCTCAAGATCTTGAGCAACAAAACCAATTTCTTTTCTGTTGTGGAATCTTACAGTATCTTTCCACTGGTAAGAATATGTCTCAATATCAAACACCGAAGATGATGCTTCGTAATTCTCAATACCTGTCTTTAATCTCAAGTCAGAATAATTGAGTTGGTTGAGTTCAGATGGCGTTCCATCGCCAACCACAAATGCATGAGGATCAAACTCGACAATAGAAATAATGTCACTGCTGACGAGACTTGTTGTAAGGCCAACATGTGAAGTGTTGGTAGTGAAGTCAGCATTTCCTAATCTTACGCCATTAACAAATACTTGCAGGTAAGAGTTGGAAGTGGACGTGTGAGCCACCGAATTAGAGGTAAGACCAGTCAGTTCAGTCTCGGAGAAAGAGTCTAGTCTGCCAGTAATGAAACCGTTTGAAGTGTTAGCAAATGTGGAGGAGTTGGAAGTGTTTACGACTCTTACTAACAGATCACCTCTAGATTGAGTGATGTTAACATCATCAATATCATCAATGGATGTTACATCGATAAGAGATCTTGGTCTGTTAACGAACTTACTTGTCGCTTCGTCATAAACAAGAACATCAGCGTTAGAAATACTTGCATAGTTGATTTCAATATCGCCAATATCACCTGTGTTTGCTACCGACGAATTACTGAACACTAATGCTGTTCCAGTACCATTAACTCTAAGATATTTGTTAGAGTTAGAAGACATATTAGCAATTAAAATATTTGCAGTATTTGGAAGATTGACCGTTCCTACTGATAGATTAGCATCGCCAGTAGAAGACAATTCCATACCAGTTGTAAATGTTATCTTATTGGCAGCAGTATCATCAGCATCTGATCTGAGGAAACTGGTTCCACTAATTCCGCCTATAGTGTTGGCTGTAACAGACGTTAAAGCAGA
>Ga0070750_10002063_pt1 | contig 11163 bp, 15 predicted proteins | sample VirMetDEL_Nov_24_FD_77013 | JGI IMG/M metagenome (GOLD analysis project Ga0070750, IMG submission 77013) | Aqueous microbial communities from the Delaware River and Bay under freshwater to marine salinity gradient to study organic matter... | ecosystem: Environmental > Aquatic > Marine >...
GAGAGGTTGATCGCTAGCTTTCTGCCGTCATCCATGTGAGGAATCCTTGGTAGTTGTCATCTTCATCTAGCTAAGAAGCGTTGAGCATGTTCATGTGATGTCTTTCACCCGAACAGCTCGTCCAGATCCATCTCTAAGGTGTTGGCGCACCTGATCCTACGTGTCACCACCTGTTCACCACCTGAAGGCGAACCAGCGGCATCCAGCATGCGCTGACGCGCTTCCTGCACGTTGTCTTCCATGATGTCTACACCGTACGTCGTCTCAAGGGCCTGCAGGGGTGTGGATCCACCAGCAATCTTCCGACGAACCACCTCAACGAGAAAATTCCCGTTCCCACAGGCAGGGTCGATGAACGTCTTCTGCGGATCGGTGAACAGGTCTCCAGGCAGGTGATCCAGCATCTCGTTGACAAGGGCTGCAGGCGTGAACACCTCACCGAGCTTTCTGACTCTCTCTTTCGACTTGACTAGCTTCTCTGTCATGTTATTCCTCTTCTCTTGGCGGCCATGCGAGAAGATTGACTGATGCTTTATTGAGCCAACCGCAGTATCTCGCATGTGTGTTGATGATGCTTCTCGCTTTCCAGAGCATGTCTTTCAGCAGCTCAGCTTCTTCTTGTGTGTTGACGTAGTAGTAAAAGAACAAACCGGGTTTAGGCGGCATCTCGTTGGCCTCATGAGCCTGCAGAATCTGCACACGTTCTGGGACGTTGACAAGACGCGACATCGGCAGAGCAACACGAAGATGCGGCCTATCTTTCTGGTCATGCTTGAACGTGCTGCCGACGTTGTTGGTGTCTTCTCTGCCTGTCAGATAACGCTCGACTAGCTCACGAACATCTGGCTTTTCCATGTTATGCGGCAAAAATCCGAGATGTGTTGGTCTGTCATCTGTGAATCGCAGACCATCCGTGCCGTTGACATCTGCGACAAACCAGGCAGCCGTGGTTCCAACATCATCGAAGGCAGAATATCTGTCATCCGCATACGATGATGCGTATTTCGCTTCTACAACGGTCGTCATGTCATCCAGCAGATCCCATAGACGACAATAACCTCTGAACTTTCTCTTGAACGTTCTTGTCGGTGCGAACCATGCCGAGGGGATGATCCAGCAGACATGCGAACGGGACAACTCGAAAGCTAACTGCGTGAATACCGGCCACAACTTGTCGCTGTGATCTGTCTGTGTCTCTTTCGATTTGTTGAACGGCGGGTTTCCCACCACCACGTCGAACTTCATCTCGTAGGTCCTCCCTCTTCCTCACACCACAGCTTGTAAGCCTCTCGGAGAACGCCTTTTGCCAGTCTCAACTGGGTGGGTGTGGGATTGTGATCCAAACGTGCCGCGCACATCGTCTGAACCAGCTTCTCGTGCATCCTGGGTGCTAGGGACTCATCGACTGCGATTCTGAGACAATCCAGGAAGACGTGAGCTATGCCCTTGGAGTACCAACTACCCGAGCAGTCTGGGATGTACTCAGCGATGGCCTGCCAGTCGATAGAATCTGCAAGACGTGCCCAATCGCTAGACGTCTCAACCGGAATATCCAGCTCATCCGGCCACCCTGTGATCCATGCGTCTGTGGTCTTCAAGATGAGACGCCAGTAGGGATGCTTCTTGGTGGGTCTCTTGATCTTACCGACGATCCAGTCTGGGAACTTGACTAGACTCCAATCGAAGAGCTCTTGAGAGTTCTGGAAGTCTTCGGGTGGGAACTGGTGTTCCTTGCGTCGCCAGCGCCTGGTGCCTATCATCGGCCCTGTGTCCAGCTTGGCGCCAGACACGTAGTTGACGAAGAAGATGCGAGCCACCTGCCAGTAGTAGGCCATCAGCTTGTCTTTCGTCACATCCACGTTCTGCACCGTGACATCGTGCATCTGGGACACACAGTCATCGGACCAGTTCATCTTGGGCTCTTGGGTTCGCAGGTCCATGCGAGACGCCACCACAGAAGCCAACTCCTCGAAGACAGGATGCAACTTCTCCCACAGGGCATCTCTCAAGGCTGGCGGTGCCAGGAGCTTGGGATTCTTCTTGTCAGTCCTGTCGTAGAGAGCTTGATACTGCCTGATGAGCGGCACCATCACCTCCTCGTCCCAGAACTGATCGATCTTCTTGGGTGGTATCCTGCTCTTGCCGGTTATCTTCACAGTCTTGTAATATGTCATGTCAGAATCCTCTGAAGTCTGAACGACGCCCCAGGTGAGGCATCGGTTGCATGGCGTGACGAGGTCTAGAGCTGGGCAACACCTCCATCACCATCAGCAAGGCCACAGCAGCATCCTGGTGACACCGCTTCTCACCGTGTCTAGTCCTGGGAACCACCAGCTTGCCTGACTTGTCCTTGCCCAACCTGTTGATCTGCTTGACAAGAGAGTCCCAACCCTCACCGCTGATGGTCAGCGAGTTCTCATCGATCAACCTCACCAACTCGTTTGTCCAGATAGCATAGCGCTTGGAGTTGACAGACATCTTGTCACACATGCCTCCCCACCGCTGCTTGAGATTAGCCGCCAGCGTGAAACCTGCCGTGCCAGGGTCGACCAGTATCTTGGTCACATCCCACGTGTTCACCAGACGCTCTATGTGAGCTCTCTGTTCCTGTTCCGATTGGTTCCATAGGAGACCTGACTCACGCACACACACGCGGCCTGGGGAGACGTCACACACCACGAAACCAGCAGGGTCACCGGTGAAGCCAGGGTCCCACGCCAAGACGCTGACAGCGCTCGGATCCTCTGTGGGATCGGCAACCAGTTCTGACAAGACATCCAGAGGAAAGAGCACGTCCTGACCGGTGGAGAACTCGCACAGGTACTCACGAGACCAGATACGAGCTGGAAGCCTGCGACGCTGCGTCTCGATGTGTTCAGGATATCCGTCGGGGTAGACGTCATCGATGTTGGTTCGCACGACCCTGAAGCCGAAGCGTCTGTCATCCCACATGTCAGAAGGATTGTTGCAGAAACCGTCCGTCCAGCTCTCCTGGTGATCAGCGTTGGTCAGGATGATCGTCTTCAGGTGCTTGTGGGATGAGGGGATGGTGGTGGCCATGGCGAACAGCTCATCGTGATCAGCAGGGTTGCCAGCGAACTCATCCACGATGACGTGACCTGATAGACCTCGCGCAGACTCAGGCATGCCGGGCATGGCCATGATCTTCTTGCCGTTACGCAACCAGACAGACGTCTGAGAGCCTCTGGTGCCATGCGTGACATGCTCGAGCTGGTTCATAGCGTCAGCATGCTTGGTCACCTCACGGATCAACTCCTGGGCTGTCCTGAGGTCCTTGGAGATGCACACAACATCGGCTGCAGGCCTGCTGTCATGACCCAGGGCCAGAACAACGGCAGCGTAACTGGAGACGAAGGACTTGCCGATACGACGAGAGCCCAGGATGAAGATGTCATCCTCACCCAAGATGAGATCCAACCACACACGCTGATGTGGCTTGAGGACCTCGTTGTAGAAGAGGTCGTGGAACTCATCCAGCTTAGTCATCAGACTGCCCGTAGGTGTTGAGGATGACGTCCTGTGGATCACGCTTGGCTGTCACCTCATGCTGGGCAGGCAACATCTTCTGGAGTTGGCTGTAGACCTTCAGGCGCAGGTCGATGAGACGCTGCTTCTCCTTCGGGTCGTGCTCTAGATCAACCATGGCGTTGACCTGCTCCAGCGTCTGTGACAGACCCAACTTCAGGCCTCGTTGAAGCTGCTCGATCCAATCAGCATCCATCCCAGCCAGCGCATCCACCAGCCTGATGATCGATTCAGCCTCTTTGGCTGTGCAACCCAGGATCTGAAGCTCAGACATGAGCATCACCTCTGACGTCATCTCACCAGTCCTACGCAGGGCGAAGGCGATGGCTTCTTTCAGCTCCTCTCTAGGCGGCTGGTGGAAGAAGGCGCCGAGTTCCTGGTGACGGGCCTTGACAGCCACCTCGCCCCCTTCTCGCCTTGTGATCTCACCCTTGTTTCGTTTGCCACGCTCAGTCATCATCACCTCCCAACAAGAGGGTCAAGACACGAGTTGCCGTGGTGGCGTGATCAACCACCTTCGACGTCTTCCACACCTCAACGTGCCAGGACAAGGGGAACTGAGCCCTCTTAGAGAACACCAGATGGTCCTCTGAGCAACTCCATCCCGCACCCTTGTGGATAACGCAGACATCATCAACGAGACGTCTGAAGTAGTTCAGGGACACACCACGCTCAACCCTGCAGTAAGCACCGTGCAGAGCGGCTATCGGCATGTTGCAGGTGTGAACGCCTCGCTGCCAGTCTGAGAACCACCTGACGAAGTCCTTGGCCTGGGGTTGGGACAGTCTGTCAAGGGCCTCGAGCGCATCGCTGAGAGCCGTGATGGCCTTGTGATCGAGGGTGTCCAGAAGCTGGGACCACGAGAGCTTGGGCAGCGAGTTGTCAGGTGGCTGCCAGTCGCCGGTGGTCTCATCTCGTTGCCTGAGCAGGTCGATGATGGACTCCCTTCGACGGTTGTGCCAGTTCTGGATCTTGCGCTCCTTGGCGATGGCCCTGAGTTCTTCTTCAGGTAGGTCTTCGTATTTCATGAGTCTACTCCGTTCAGTCTAGGTCTAGAAAGCGTTTGGCCTGATGGACGATGTCCACGACCGGGATGGCCAGGCAGTAGGTGGTGGCGAAACCGTTGTGTGCCTGGGTGGTTCTGTATCGGTTCTGCAGGTGAGGGAGCCTGTAGCCGGTTGTGAACAGCCTGCAGATGCTATGAGGGATTGCGACAACCTCAAAGAAGTCTGTGCCCTCCAGGCCCAGGAAGATGTGGACCACGGTGTCTGTCTCGATGCTGGGATCGTTGGCCCAACCGTAGGGTGAGTTGCCCTGCCGGAACTCGAACAGGACGTCTTGATTGCTGACGTCGTTCTTCCAGTAGCGATGAGGGAAACTGGCTGCGTCACGGACCTTGATGTCGATGTTGATGAAGTTGCCGTCTGCCGTCTCGAGGATGTAGTCGATGCCCTTCAGCTGGCGGTCTCTGTCTGTCACCTTCATCAGGCGTGAGTTGGGATACTTCATGTTGGCCCAGTTCTTGAGCAGCTTCTGGGCTTCTGGATTGGCCTCAAGGATGAGGTTCTTCTGATATACTGTCTGGGCCATGGGAACTCCTGTGTTGCCTCTCTATTGTAAATATGCGCTAGCAGTTGTATTCCGTAGAAAAAAGTTGTGTGACCGGTGTGACACCCTCGGGTCCATGCTATGATCTACTTGTCTGTTGAGAAAGGAGGAGATCATGGTGAACTGGCCTGTCAAAGTTTGGGTGTCTGACTGCTCGGGTGATAAGCCTGTCGAACTGATCCTTACGTTGATGCTCTCAGGACGGTTTCTGAGGAACGCCAAGGAAGAGATTGAGTCTCGTAACTGGGATCGTGTCAGGGATCTCCTGGGATGGTGTGATGAGTTCTGGGATCAACTCGGTGATGAACAGTCTCCTTATATCGATGACGAGGACTGGGAGCAGATCCGGTCTGACCTCTTCGGATTTGAATAAAAAGCGCGCTGGCTCGTGCAGATCTCTCCCAGTCGTGGTAAGATGTTCATGTTGTGAGGGATTGGTCTCTCACGTAACCCGAAGTCCGTAGGAGGACATCATGTCGTATATCGCCAATCGTCGTAACTCTCTTCTTCTCTCCGCCCTGGTCCGCGATCAACAGCGTGCGAGGGACGCGGTCGCTGACGGAAACACCGAAGAAGCGATGCAGATCCTCAAGGCCAACCAGCAACAGCTCGAGCGGTTGTGCGACGTTAGCATCGACGAACTGCTGCCAGGCGCGCCTCGGTTGGAGTTGAACTGGCGCAATCTCGACCTCTACATCGAAGATGGCTGGGTCCAGCAGACCGGCGACAGGTTCGAGTTCTTCGGATTCTGGGACCCGGACACCGCCCATCTCTCGAGCAAGTCGCTTGTCAAGCTCATCAAGAAAATCGAGAAGGACGGGTGTCTCGGGCGTGGATTCCTCGAGGGTGTCTCCGAGCAGTTCGACTTCTGATGATGAGATGATGAGCAACTGACAAAGTTTCAGATTTGTGTAGATTCTCGTGCAAAACATCCAGAACTGTGGTAAGATGATCATGTTGGTGAGGGGATGGTCCCCCATCCAACAACCCCCGAAGTCCTGAGGAGGACACCATGTCGACTGAAGCTTATCGCACCGCTCTTCTTCCCGGTACCGTCTATCAGGTGTGGCAGGGTGAACGCAAGTCACAGAAGCAGACGATCCTGGGTCTGTCTGATGATGAGACGCGTGTCATCGTCGAGGATGAGCAGGGCAGCCGTGATGAGGTTCCCTGCTGGATGGTGGCCAACATGATGCTGAACTGGGTCGGGTCTCCTCTGGCCCACCCGATCGTGCGGATGCAGGATGCCAAGGCTGAGATCCTCTCCTATCCCATGTCTGAGGATGAGATGATGCAGCGTCTGAGCAACTGACAAAAATTGTCAGCTGTGACTGACAGGAATTGTCACCACAAAAAATCAATTTTGTATGTACATGTGGCCCAAGGCGGGGCGCGCTGAGAGTAGAGGGGCGTGGAGGGACCTGGGAGATGGGCTGAGATGGGATCTGAGATGGTCTGAGACAGGAGGTGTGTTGTGACTGTTGAAGAGATGGAGTCTGTAGTTCCAGGTGATTTGCTCTTGAACGGGGTAGGTTTCCCTTGGTTGGTACTGGATAAGCGCAAGGGTCCTTTTCAGAGTACGTCTAGTCCTTTTCTTTTCAAGGTGATGTTGCCTTCTGGTTTGATTAGCTGGGAGACGGGGATACGAGCGTCTTTCTTGTCCCGGAGTCGCTAAGCAGTTTTCTTTTATTGGCAGCGCCTGATGCGCACGAAGGTTCAATCACGTTTTAGGATCGTGAGGTGTGAGATGCGTAGTTTTCTTCTGTTGGTTGCCGTTGGTCTGTTCCTTGGGTGTGGTCCTGTTGATGAGGCCAAGGATGAGTTCAGGGTGTGGCAGCCCGTGGTCATCAACAGCAAGTCCCATCCCCAGCCTGTGAAGAAGCGTGAGGTGGTTATCTTCTCTTGGCAGTTCGATGGACCAGACGTTCTCTAAGGCTTTCCTTGTGCAGGTCCTAGGTAACTAGTAGGGATTGCTAACGGATGTCTTAGAGAGCGTCTGGTGAGCTCTGAGAGGCTTACGGGTTGGCTGACAGCAGGTTGGTTTCGTAGACTGTGTAGCCTGCGCAGTATCCAGCACCGCCTGGTGCTCTGAAGAAGAGGTCGATTTGAAAGTAGTCGCCTGCTGATGTGGGGACTGGGAAGGGGATGCCGCCTGTGACCCATGCTAGGGCACCAGGGTTGGCTACGGTTGCTGTTGAGAAGACGCCTGGTGCTATCAGGGTGCCGTTGCTGGGGGATGGGAAACCGCCGAAGGGTCTGTATCGGATGAGCAGTTCGGCACCTTGTAGTAAGGCCTTGACGGTCAGTCCGCCTGGATCAGGGGCTGAGTTGGTTGTCAGGTTGTTTGTGCCTGGAACTCTGTAGGGGACCTGAAAGATGAGGCCTGTTGCTAGGCACGTCCAGTTGGTGACAGATGAGGTGAAGAAGGCTCTATCGTTGTCTGTTGATCCCAGGTCTGTGTTCCTGAACTCTGAGATGAGCAGTTGTTGGTTGTGGTTGCAGAAGACGTTTCTGTCGTTGTCTGCTTGTTGTGTCAGCGTGTCTTTCTGGATGAAGCTGCCAGCTGTGACGCCTGTCTTGTCTGGGATGTTGCCGGTTGGTGTGAAAGCCATGAGTTTCTCCTTTTAGCTGCGTCTGTATTCGCCCTTGGTGAAGCTGCCGCCCCATCTGGTGCATCTGACAGCGCCAGCGTTCTGCGAGTCTAAAACCAGTTGGCTGATGTCGACATGGATGACCGTGGTGATGTCTGTGGCTTGCTGGTCGAAGCTGATGTTGCCTGTGCCGTAGGCTGTTGCCGATGATGATCGTCCTGCAACATCTCCGTCAGGTGAAGAGGTGATGACTCCCTGTAGAGCTATTCGAGTTCCGAAGTAGCCGTTATCTAGAACGTCTTCCATGTCGATCAGGTCGCTAGTTGACATGTTCCAGGTACCGTAGGGATTGGCTTCAGAGTTGTAGAACTCGGCAGAGTAGGGTGCTGTGAGGGTGGCTGTGTCGATGCCGCTTTCGAAAGTTCGGAAGTAAGAGAAGGTGACACGCTGTCGGACAGCAAGATTGCCATCGACGTTCTTGTTGTTCGGGATGCCTTCGTTGTTGATCACCATCCGTTGATCGAAGTAGTTGATTTGATAGACAACGGCGCTGTCAGCGAATCTCTGATCCTGGATGAAGCCGTACCACGCGTAATCGTCCAGGTATTCCTTGGCCTCGAACACGCATCTGTCATAGGGCACAGAGTAGGTGAGATCGACTGTCGTGCTGGGTTGTGTGAAGTAGCCTGATGGGTTTCTGGTGTTCTGTGCCACGCCAGATGGTGGGAACACCTGATACTGTCCATCTGTGTTGACTGACATAGGCGTGATTGAGACGATCTGCTCCACGTTGCCAGAGATGTAGTCGAACTCTATCGATTCAATAGACCTGGGTGTTGTCTCTTCCAGCGTCTTGCTTTCATCGATTCTTTGGCTTTGTGGATTGCCTAATCCGTCTGCCCTGTAGATCGTGGTGTTGGTTGGCATCAGAACTCCTCGATTGAAACGGAGTAGAGGGTGAACTTGGTCAGCGGATAGGTTGAGAACGGCTTACCAGGTCCAAAGGTTGCTGGATCTGCTGAAGAAGAAACTCTCGGATAGACCAAGAACTCTGTGTCCATGTTTCCGTAAAGAGGATTGGTGGGATCCGTAGAATCGGGTCTAACCTGGATGATGTGATGATAACTGCTTGAGTAGGAACCGTCTGGTTGTAGCGCACCGTTGGGGATTTCTACTAACTCATGAAACTTGCCAGGACCATACGGTGCGATGGCTGGCACGGTGGTTGAGACTAGAAGAGCCTTGTTGTCATAACGAGACTCTACCAGGTTGTAGACAGTTGGTGCTCCGCCATCAGCTCTTGAACCGAACGCCAAGCCGACCATGAAGATCTCATCGATGTTCTCAGGTGGAAGAACTTCCTGGCCGCCAGGATTGGTCATGGTGACGGCATCTCTTCTGGGGATTGAACTACCAGGTGCACCTATCGTTGCTCTTCTCAACGGGATGGTGAGCTCATAGAAGGAGAAGCCGTCTGTGTTGGATACGGAAGTAGGTGACACCGTGACGTAGTTGCCGTTGGTCACACCGTTCAGCAGCGTGTCTGCCCTGAAGCATGAGGTGACACCACCAGGAAAGGCACCGGATGTTCTTGCTCCTGTTGAGAGATCGACATCGATAAAGGGCTTTTCTGGAACTGCGACACCGCCTTTTCTCAGGCCGAAACCTAACAGGTCACCGCTGCCGTTCTCCACCTTCATGCACACCCTCACCTTCAACTCTGATGACCCAGCGCTCACAGGGAAGGCTAGAGGCAGAACAAGAGGCTTGGATGGGTGTGTAGAGAACTGAAGACCGATCGTCTCAGGGTTGAATCCTGGGATGTAGGTGTCGAAGTAACCCTGTAGGTCTGGCTCTGTGAAAGCTGTTGCGATTGTCTGAGTTGTTGGTCCAGGATGCCATGTTGCTCCTCTTCGTTGCCGCCTGAAGAACTGCATGTCTGCTGCGTTGTTCTGGATGGCTTGCTCGATGGCAGATGAGAGAGCAGGATTATCACCCAGACTAAACTCGTTGCCGTTGTCTATGGGTCTGTAGGTCATCAGGAGCTCCAGGTGGATTCGTTATCGTCTTGGAAGGCGTAGGTTCTCTGCGTTGCTACAGGCTGCAGCAGTCTGCTTGCCAGAACGATGATGTCTGTTGGGTTGGGTGTGATGATTGCACCAACTGAGTCCGTGAAAGGATTCACCATCGTGATCGTGTTGCCGACGATGGAATCGATCTGCTGTGGATCAGGATCACCCAAGGCATCTTCAGAAAGCAGCACGAAGTTCTCGTCGAACAAGAGCAGTTCGTCACCAGGTGCGAAGGTGTCAGCATCTGTCAGGGGTGGATTGATGTAGGAGTTGGACTGAATATCGAAGATGGTCGGTGCTGTGACTGCGAAGATCTCACCTGATGCTGACCAGAGAGCGAAGTCGATGTTGGTGGGATCCGTGACCAGGATAACCTCGTTCTCAATCAGGCCTCTCAACACATCTGTCTTCTGTTCGAGGACGTATGCCAAAGCAGTCTTGCCTCTCAGACCTGTCTCAAGGTCAAGGACTGGTGTGATGTTGTTGAGGATGATTCTGTCACCGACTGAGAACCTGACTGATGATGTGAGGTCTGTGACGAACTTGAGCTTGGGTAGCACCTTGGCGAACTGAGAGATGCGAAGAGATGCCAGTCGAGACAGCTGCCCGATGCCGAAGCCCTTATCGTCTCTCCATGCTGGATAGAGCTTCATGTCCTCCAGGATGGGTCTGGACTGGATGAACGTGAAGAGTTTCGCATACGACACGACCTCAGAAGAGTTCGGATAGGGTGCGATTGGCACAGCCTTGATTGTTGTGAGCTTCGGTGATCTTCTCGTGTGAGGTTTCGTGAGCTGGTCGAATCGATAGGAGACGGATTCCACGATGTCGGTACCCTTTGTCTCCATGGACGTCTGGATTGACTCTCCCACCACCTTGAAGAAGTCAGCCTCTGAAACCGTGGTGGCCTGGATCGATGCCAGTTCTTCACCTGTTCTGGGTTGGATGTCTGCCAACGAGAAGGCTCTGATCTCTCTCAGGCCTGTGTCTTCGTTCAGGGTGACACCGATACCCACAGCCAGAGGTTTGAGCAGGTTCTTGTTCATCCAGTCGGCGATGTTCTTCGTGTCGTCGATGGTGATGTGTGGATTGACGAAGGTCGTCTGTGCCCACCTGTCTGCGCCCTTAGCCCTGCAGTTGATTGACTTGGGATTGAACGAGTAGCGTCCTGTCACCTCATCAAAGGTGAATCCGAAAGACTCGTAGTCGATTCGTTCCAGATCGATGCCCAGACCAACGTTGTAGGGTAGGACGTCGAAAGGACCGTTGGTGCTACCTCCTACCAGACCGTCACCTGAGGTGAGGATCTGCATGGCGATGACACCTGCCGGCAGCCTCTTCTCAGA
>Ga0070750_10002064_pt1 | contig 11161 bp, 10 predicted proteins | sample VirMetDEL_Nov_24_FD_77013 | JGI IMG/M metagenome (GOLD analysis project Ga0070750, IMG submission 77013) | Aqueous microbial communities from the Delaware River and Bay under freshwater to marine salinity gradient to study organic matter... | ecosystem: Environmental > Aquatic > Marine >...
ACACGGTGAACATGCGAACCCTTCCTGTCTGAATACATTTCCATCCCTTCGCCGATGTGATGGCCCCATTCGTAGCCAAGCCACCGGTAAAAATACGAAACATCGTGACGTGCCCGCTCAAATGCAAGCGCACGACGAACATCGTTGGACATAGGGCATCACAAACATTGGATAAACGAAGGACCACGAGGTAGTTTTGATAACGGTATACATGTAATTCACCACGGTTTTTGGAGCGCGAACGCTTTCCAAAGAACGTGGCTTCCGTCACTTCAATGATTGCCTCCAACCGGAGCAAACATAGAGCCAATTACGCCTTTTTCGTGGTCAATCATGTGAGCCGATAGACCGGCCTTTGAGGACGTGTAGCCTTGGCGGTAGTGGTAGCGGTCGTGGCCTGCGAGGCTCGGCAATTGGTAGATGATTGCGCCCTGCTTTTCAGTCACCTTTTGGTGGTGCAGGTGGCCGTGGAACCAAATGTGGTGTTCGCATTCGCCCCACAGTTTGCGTTGCTCGACGCTCATCATTTCTACGAGGTTTTTTGCTCCGTCGCCGTGAATGAAGCCCATGAGCGTGTTACCGTAGCGCAGGTATTGGCGCGTTTTGGGACTGACGATAACCTCGCAATCCTCGGCGTTCTCATAGACGGCGCTAAGATACATCATCAGGGCGATAGCGGACATGCGGTCGTGGTTTCCGGGCATGAACACAACCTCAACATCGGCAACCTGACGCAGCAGGTCAATGTGTTCGCGGGCAAGGGTGCAGCCGGTCATCAGGATTTCGGCAGGGCTACCGCACATGTCTTGCGGTGTGCCTTTTGTTGTGGTGCCCGCATCGGTATCAACATGAAACCAATCGCTTCCTGTGGCGATGATGATTTTTTCGGGGGCGTAAGGAAGGCGTTCGATGAGTTCTTCCGTCTTGGTCATCAGACGAGCGCGTGCCTCATCGAAATTGTAGGTCTCGCCGACCTCATCTACCCACCCGTGCTTGCCCCAATGAAAGTCGGTAGGACTGATGACGAGCGCGTAGCGGTGTTGGGGCGTTCCGAGGCTAAGGCGCGGCACCTCATATGACCGCTCGACGGCCAATGACTTGAACTCATTCAGCACGTTGTTCGCAAACATGCGGTAGGACTCGGCGTCCTTTTCGATTTCATCCCACTTGCGCTTCTCGTATTTCTTGTGGAGCGCCTGTCGCCTACGGAGAATCAGGTCATCAACCAATTGCTCAGGTTCGCTGACCGCCACTTCTTCATCTGTGAAGGGGTCCATGTCGTGCGTCCAATTGTGGCGACGGCGGTATTCGTCAAACCAAGTGCGGGGAATGCCGAACTCGCGGGCGATTTGGTTCATGCTCGCGGGCTTTCCGACCATGTTGGAATATGCTTCTTTCATGGCGCGGTGTCGCTCACCGCTAACGCGAATCATGTCTTCGGCGCACGACAGGAACGTGATGTAGTCATCAGTCGCTTCGTGGTAATAATACCCCTTGCCCTCAATGTCTGCGTGATTGATGCCGCCTTCTTCTTTCATTTCGTCAGGGCGCTTGTTTTGCCCCGGTTGAAGCGGCACGTAGTCATCCAAACGCTGACGCACATGACGGTTGAGAAAGTTTTCCCAACCGCGCACAGACCGCGATGGGTCAATGTCGTGTAGGCGACGAGCGTTAGCCATCACCGAAAGGTTGCGGTCGAAGTTCTCAAGGCAAAAACGGATGGTGTCGGACCTGTCCATTACCTTAGTGACCCTTGGGTTGCCTTATCAACGTTGGGTGTAGGGGCAATTGTTTCCATATTTCGCACACCAGAAAAAAAATAAAACCGTTACACTACTCCACTATTACGCTTATTCTTTTTTTTCTTCATTGATTTTTTAGGTTTAACTTCCCTTTACCTGAAATCCATATGAAACAAAAAAACAATTAACGCCAAACGCAAGACTGAGCGGCAACTAATTCTTTTCACTTAGACCAAAGCAAAAAAACAAATACACGACAGACGAACGACTAAATGTTGAGAAGACCTGTATTGGTTCATGGGGAGAGGGGTATATTGGCCGAGAGTTTGCACTTCACCGTTGGAATTGGAGGTGTTTTACTTCTGCTTGAATTATTGTTCTGGTGCGGGGTTGCGTGGTTTGCCGCCCGAAAAATCCGCCGATTGAAGGATGATTGATAAGTCATCCCTAACGTCAACCCTCTATGGGTCTGTTTGATAGGTTCAGGCGCAACGTTCAGGCCGAGGTCGCCCCCCGGCGTGTCGGAACCAACGTTTCGTTGAATGTTGCTGCCGGAATCCCGAACATTGTAGACGACACAGACAAGTTTCAACTGACTTCCAACTTTACGAACGAGTTTGACTTGTTCGACAACATGGTGAAGTTTGACCCCGAACTCAACGGGGCCGTTCGTTCGGTTGCCTTGACCGCAAACAATTACACGATTGACTACCGAGCGGCCAAGAATCAGCGCATTCGCGACGCTATTCAGATGCTCGTTGAGCGTGTGGACTTTGACGACATTCTCATCAACGCCATGCGGAACCTGATGGTTTACGGAAACGACGTAAACAAGATGGTCGGGCGTGCCGGTATCGGTATTACCGAGGTTACGAGCCTGCCTGTGCGGCAAATCACCATTGTTGACCACCGTGGAGCCGATGGAACGGCGTTTGCTGCAAATGAATACAATTACATTGCGACGAACGACCACTACATTCTGCGCGAGGGTCAATACACCCAAGAGGTGTTCCCGAAGGCCGAGGTTCTGCACTTCCGCATTGACTATCGTAGCAATTGGTTTACCGACACCAAGTCCCGCGTAACCTATGGTGTGTGGGGCGCGTCCCGGTTTACGTCGCTCAAGCAGGCCATTCGCGCCAAATACAACTCAATGAACAACCGGATTGCGCTTGAAGACGCGCTGACCAAGCAGTTCATCACAATTGATAAGTCGGCCATCGAACACATTACCGACCCCGACGAGCAGGCAGAACGCCTCGGCAAAATCATGGACGAGGTTATCAGCCTGTTTGAAGGTCTGCGCGGCGACCAAATGCCGATTCTGCCTTCCTACGTCACGCTGCACCACGTTGACTTGAACAACACCATTCCCGACAACACCGGCTTCCTCGACACCGTGGGTAGCAACATCGCTGCGGTGCTACACGTTCCTCGTGTGGCGGCAGGTCAGGAAAAGGGTTCGACGTTTGCAGCCACTTACAACGCAAACACATGGGCAAACACCGCAATTCGCCGCCTGCAACATGTGGTGCTTCAGGGCGTCCACGAACTGTTTTCCACACACTTGAACTTGCTCGGCATTGACCACAAGATGCAAGACCTTCCGCGCTTTGGATTTGAGCCTGTGGCCGAAGAATCCCTGCTTGACTCTATGCGCCGAGCGACGATGGGCTACCAAGCCGGAATCTTGACGCTCAACGACGCATTGGAAATCCTCAAGATGCCTGTTGTGCGGGAAGGACGAGGGCGACGCGAACCGAAAAACCAACCTAACGGACCTAACCCGACCTCCAACAGTCAGCCCGGTGCGTCAGACATGGCCGAAGGTTGAAACGTCAAACAATTCGTCAGTCAGTTAAGGAGGCGAATGCTTTGACTGTAAAGGACACCTTTAATGACCGAATGGTTAGAAAGACGGTGATTCCGGTCATTTACCTGTGGATGCTTGCCGCAGGTTCGGTAGTCGCTATGGGCATTTATCAGCCAGAAGTGGTTCTTGCTAATCTTGATGGATTTATCGCGCTCATTGCTATCATCGGCGGAACGGCCGCTCCCGCCCTCAACACCCTTATGCGTATGTGGGAGTCGGAACAGACTTCTGAAACCGCAGAAATGCCTATTGATATGGAGCATCGCCGCGACCGCGATACCGCAGAACATGAACATCAAATGCTCATGGAATCCCGCTTGGAGCGGGCTTGGCCACCCACGGAGGAATGAAGATGCCCGACCCCCGGCCCGGTGAATCGAAAGACGATTACATGGAGAGGTGTATGGGAGATGAAAAGTCACGAAAGGATTATCCCAATCCGGCGCAACGCGCAGCGGTATGCACATCAATGTTTGAGCGTAAGGACGCAGCGCACCACGATGAGGAATACGTTGAGTCAGCGGAATATCAGGGACGCAAAGTCACGCTCAATAAGCCGTTTCGGACACCGGGCGGTCCCCGGAAGTTTGCGGTTTACGTTCAAAACGAGGCAGGGCGCGTAATCATTGTTCGCTTTGGCGACCCCAACATGGAAATCAAGCGCGACGACCCTGCACGTCGCAAGAACTTCCGCAGCCGACACAACTGCGACAGTCCCGGTCCCCGAACCAAGGCACGCTATTGGTCGTGCCGCCAATGGGAAAGCGGACGCAAAGTCGAAGCATCGGAGCATGAAGCCTTGGGCGACGAACTATGGTTCGACATTTGGAGCGAAAACGAAGGTGAAGTCATGGAAGGCATCGAAGAAGTCATTGAAGAACTTGTTGAAGCCGGTATGGAAGATTACATCTACTCTACCAAAGAAGGGGCAGAAAAAAAGTCCCGAGAGATTGGATTTGATGGTGCAACGCACATGGACCGCATGGCTGATGGAACGCCCATGTATTTCCCCGGACCTGATGAAGCGACCTTTCAACGTTGGTTCGACAAAAACGATTCGCACGAAGCCGCTGCTTCCGAATCATGTTGCTCTTCCTGTGCAGAACACGCAGAAGCCGAAGAGATTCGCAAGGACGTTTACGACAATCCCGGCGAGGCGACCAACCGCGCCAAGGAAATTGGTTGCGAAGGCGTTCATACCCATGAAGAAGCAGGTATGACTATTTTCATGCCGTGCAAAACGCACGAGGAATACGAAAAGAAGACCGGTGAAAAATTGGCTTCATACCACGACGATGAAGACGATAAAAAGAAGGTCAAGGCCGATACGTGCGGCATTGGTGAAGAAATGGGGGCTGACGGCATTTGCCGACCGGTCAACGTCACAATGGAAATCACGATTGATGAAGTCGTCGCAAAGGTTGAGGCCAAGAGCGGCATGTCCTACATCGAAATCAGCGGTATTGCTTTCCACGAAGGCATGAACAAAAACAAGTGGTCCCTTACACCCAAGGGTGCAAAGCACGCGGTTGACCAAATGCCCGGTGCAGACTTGACGCTCAACCATCCCCGTCCCCTCAAGGCCGGTGGATTCGACCGCAACATGAATGGTAGCGTTGATGAAGCCGTGGTTGGCGAAGTGGTCAGCGCATCCTACCATGAAAAGGAAGCAGGCTATGATGTGCGCTATACGGCCGTTGTGCGCCGCTCAGAACTGTTTGAAGCCCTTGAGTCAGGTATGTGGCTCCGACCCGGCTACGGTGTCTCTATCGGTGGCTACGGCGTCCCTATCAAGGCGGACGAAGATGGCATGGTGTTCGACACGAACTTCAAGTTTGACCACCTCGCAATTGTCCACAAGCCTGCCTATCAGCGTGCAAACATCGAAGTCGCTGAGAAAAAGACGGTCGAGGTCGAAGCCAAGCACGGTGGGCAACACGGCCGTCCCGGTCCCAATGACCCACGCAAGACTCCGGCCAAGCCAAGCGAGCGTCGTCGTGGCTCCAAGAAGAATCCACCCGGCTCCGCCAAGAAGCCCAACACCAAGATTCAGGTTAGCGAGGCTACCCGAAAGACCATCGCAAACAAAATGAGGGAACACAATGCAAAGAAGAAGGGTAGTCGTGCAAGCATGGGCGCTCTCCTTACTGTGTTTCGCCGGGGTGCAGGCGCTTTCAGCACTTCCCACGCCCCCAACATGTCCCGCAACGGATGGGGTATTGCACGAGTCAATGCCTTCCTGTATCTGCTCAGGAATGGACGACCAAGCAACCCTAACTACAAGCAAGACAACGATTTGCTGCCGAAGGGTCATCCCCGCGCCAAGCGAACCGCGAATGCCCAAACGCTTATACCACAGTCGGCAGGTGAGCATGGACAGACAAAGGAAGCGATTCCCATGAGCGACGAACACATTCCCGAAACCGAAATGGTCGAGGCGAGCGAGATGGAGGCCATTCAGGCTGAACTCATCCTTGCCCGCGCCGAGATTGAAAACTTCAAGGCGATGGAAGCCGCAAAGGCCGAAGAGTCCCGCCTTGCGCTCGTCGCCTCCGCTACCGAACTCGGCATGACCGGTCACGAAGACCTGTCCGAGTCCACCCTTGAATCCCTCATCGCCTCGTGGAACGCGGCTCACCCCGAGCCTGCGCCCGTCGAGATGAAGCCCGTGACCCCGGCCCCCGCCGTGGCGTCCGAGGCCCCCGTGACCGAGGTTGCTGAAGGCACCCCGGTCGTTGCAAACTACCTGAACGGCAAGATGGTCGAAACCCCCGAAGACCTTTACGCCCGTGGATGGAACGCTTGGGCCTCCGCTTGGAACCGAACCCTTAGCGGTGTCGAAATGGCCGACTCCCGCTTCCGCGCCCCTCGCTTTGACGAGAAGAAGAACTTTTGAGGTGATTTAGAATGGTAGCATTTTCAGCAATTGACCCTGTGAGCATGGACGTTTTGGCGTCCACCACCGTTAGCGGTGTTGGTTACCTTTTGACCAACAACGGAACGAACAACAACGTGGACCTTACCGCCGACGGTGAGGTTTGCATCGGTGTTTCGGCGGGCGAGTCCTCTCGCGACGCTGACGGCGTTCTCGAAACCTCGGGCGCTACGGTGTCCATGTTCCCCCTCGGCGGTGTGATGATGGTTGCCTCCAAGGCTTCCCAAACCTACACCACCGGCCTTCTCGTTTATGTCGGGGCCTCCGGCCTCGCCATTGACTCGAATGACGCATCGTCCAAGGTGCTTGGTGTTTACGTCGGCTCCGGCGAAACCACGAGCGCGAGCGACGGCGACCTCATTCGTGTGAACACCGCATCCCACGCAAACGCTTGAACCTAAAGGAAGTGAACAACATGAACAAGAGCCTTGAACAAATCCTCAACGTCGAAGCCGCTGCCGGTCCCTTCGGGACGGGTGACGCGGTTCTTGAGCAGACCCTCCGTGACTTCATCCAACTTCAGTCCGACCGCATCAGCGTCGGCACGAAGGTTGTCGGTAGCCGCACCGTCCCGTGGCTCGACTTCAAGTGGTATACCGGCGTGAGCGGTTCCTTTACCTTCCCGCTCGATGACTCGGCTACCGTTGACCCAACCAAGATTGGAACGGAGAACTACACCGTCCAACTCAACAAGGGTCAGGGTCGCTGCACCTTCCTCGACTCGGTTCGTCTGCGCGGTGAATCCTTTGAAAACATTGACCGTCAGCAACTCGCTATCGTGCGCGGCCTCGCCGACACGATTGATAACCTGATTCTCGACACCCTCCACGGTGGCGCGGGTCAGACGCAGGCCGCTACGGCGACCTTCGGCTCCGCGTCCGCTGACGAAGAAGCCGACTTGCTGAACGCGATGGACAAGATTTTCGAGAACGGTCGCGTGTCCGGCGACGAGCCAATGGCTCTCATCCTCCCGGCCCGCGCTCGCTCGGCTCTCTTGAACACCCAACTTTACGGAAACGTCGTGGAAAGCCTTGCGGACCACATGCGCCGTATCGCCAACCTCACCGTTTACTACACCCGTGACTTTACCGGCGGCACTTTGCTCCCCGGCAAGGCCACGGCGGCCATCGAAGACGACGCGGTTCTGCTCATCCCCGGCGCAGAAACGGCCGAGTTCTTCCGATACAACGGTCCCGGTTTCCAAGAGACTGAACTCACGCGCCTCCCCGGTGTCGGCTTCGATTGGCTGCTCACCGGCTACATGGGCTGCGTGGTTCACGAACACCAAGACGGTGCCGCAAGCGGCAAGAACAACCGGATTGCGACCATCACGGGCGTCATCTGATTGTGACCTCTTGGTGCGACTGACGAAAAGGAGTGATACACATGCCTCAAAACAGGAAGTTTCAAAACTTCATCGCGAACAAGTTCATGGCCGATGATTCCGTCGGTGCATCCGAACTGATTGACGATTCTGTGGGTAACGCTGCTCTTGCCGCAGGTGCGGTCAAGCACCTAAAAGTCACTTACGACTTTGATGACGACGGTGGAGACATTTCCTCTATCACCATCGGAAGTCTGCCGGACAAGGCAATTGTGGTCCGTGGACACGCTGAGGTCGAAGCGGCGGTTGAATCCGGCGGTAACGCTACTGTTGCTTTGGGAATTGTCGCAAACACGGACGCATTTGTGGCCGCTACGGCCAAGACAAGCCTTGGTCTGGACGCGGTTCTTTCTACCTCCAACGATTTGCCCCTGAAGATGGCCGGTGAAACGCCCGTTCTCTTGACCGTGGCGGTTGCTGCTCTTACCGCAGGCAAAATCAACCTCTTTGTCGAATACTACGAGGGTGCTTGAAATGGACGAGTGGACGGATAAGAACGGCGACCTTTACCGCCTCATCCCCGACTCCAACCCCCCGGCGTATGAACTCGTCAAGAAGGCCAAGAAGGCCTCGACCCGCAAGAAGAAGGCGGGGGCGGACGAGTGAGCAAAACCTCCTTGGTGCGCGAACTTAAGAAGCGGGGCATCCCCGTTCCTGAAGGGGCAAAGGTAGCAGACCTTGAGCATCGTCTTGAGCATTGGCTTGGTCCGAAGGGTTGGCTTCTTCGCCTCGCCAAGCCATCTTCGCGTATGCCTCAAAATCCTGTAACGCTCATTGACCATCGTGAGGCGATTTGGCTTCCCGATTCCCGAATGGCTCGTATGATTGTAGACTCAAAACTTGTGTTTGTCCTCGACAGGTGTGCGGAACCTCCAAACGACGTTCCAACCCTCGACGTTCCAAAGGACTTCAACACGCGATGGCCCGAAGAGCAAGCGCCGATTGAGTCTGAATGGGACGGTGAAGAAGAATGACGGTCACAACAGACAACATTCGTGACCTTCTCAATCGGCCCCGTGGGCTAAACGAGGCCACAATCAGCGAATACATTACCTTGCGGACCTCTCAGGTCAACAAGTCCACCCGCAACACCCGTTTCCTTGGAGATAGCAGCGAAAATGCCGTTACCGAAGCAGAACGAGAGTCGGCAATCAAGGCTCTTGTTTGCTCAGATTGTCTGCAAGTGTTGATTGATACCATTCCTACTTATGTTGATGACGAAGGAGAGAGGCGCGAAAACGATATTCGTTTGACGGCGCAGATGAGAGCGTTTCAGAAGCGAGGCGAGGAAATGCTCGCGCTTATTGCTGAAAAGGGCGGCTCGGCCTTTGTCTTCAAGTCCACGAAGACAAAGGTGGATGACGCATGACGAACTACATTTGGGAGGGGTCGGTTTCGGCCTTGGCGTCTAACGCGGCCAATTGGATTCCAAACGGAACACCGGCTCAAGGCGACATTATTATTTTTGACGGCAACGGAACTCAGGGTTGCACTTGGGACATTGTGCTTCCTCCATCTAATCGCAGCGTAGATGAAGTCATCATTGAGTCCGATTTTGGTCATGCTCTTACTCTTAACACAGTCATTCGCACCAAGGCGTTGTTCCTGAACAAAACGCTGACCGCAGGCACGGCAAGCAAAATTGTGTTCGTCAATGGCGCATCGCCGAACTTCTTTGGTTCCTACAAGTCGTTCGGGGACCGCTTCGTAATGATTGGTGACTCGGCGGCTTACTCCGGCACCATTGACTTCGACATGGAGGCTACGGCAGGTCAGAAGGTCAAGTTCGATGACGGGCAGCATAGCAGCGGCACAGTCACGCTCAAGACGGCGGCGTTTGCGCCCGACTACGAAACACCAACGGGGACGCTTGGTTACACCTACTTTCCAACCCTGACCATCGCATCAGGTGTAACGTGGGAGCCTGCCGGGGACATTGACGACACAGATAGGCTCAAGGAGTTCCGCATTGATACGTTCAACGTCAGCATCGCCACATTTGACGGCGGCATGGCGTCATACGAGTTCTTGGCCACGTCAGGTGGGTTCCAAATCCCCGTAAACGACGGCTCGGCTTACAATTCCGGTGATTTTACCGCCAAGTTCCGCAAAATGAAGTTCCGAGCCACAACGGCGGGACACAAAATCATAATGCCGGACAACCGCTACCTGTCCCTTGAAGAACTCGAAATTGGCGATGGTGTGATGCTTCTTGGGCCTACGGCCATTGATGACCAAGGCTCGGACATTCGCATTACCAAGCCACCTAAGATTCGCGGTTCGTGGTCCTTTTCCCAAATATCGCCCGGACTGTATCGTAGCCCACAACATGCACGAGGACCAATGAGCGAAGTCAAGGGAGAGTTTACCGTCACCGGCAAACTTACCGTGACCGGACTCATTGACCCAACAGGTATGGTATTTACGCCCCAAGCAACAAACCCCGAAATAACAAATCCCGAAAATACGATTTGGATTGATAGTGAAACAGGACATCTTGTTCGGGGAGAGAGGGACACAGAATCAACTGTTCACTTCAATGTGCGAAACGATGAGGGCACAACAATCCCCCTCGGTGCGCCTCTCTATTCCAAAGGTGAAATCGGTGGTAGTCAGAGAATTAAGGTCGGTATTGCAGACGCAAGCGACCCTGCTAAAATGCCAGCAATCGGACTTGCTATGGAAGAAATGAACACCACTTCCACTAAAGATGGCAATATGATTATTACAGGTATTCTCAACGAGAACATTACGATTACGGGCGTTGTTGAGCAAGACACTATTTATGTTGCGCCTCACGGTGGAACTCCGCCATACCTCACAATCACTCGCCCGACAAGTGGTAGTCATCTTGTTCAAAATGTTGGCGTATGTATTAAGCAAGCATCAGCCAATGTATCACAGGGTATGAAGGTATCAGCAATTGGTAGGACTAACGACATTCCTAATGCCGTCATCACCACAGATAGCGCAGATGCCGATTATGTCTATATTGATGATGGAAATACCTTCAAAAAAATCACACCTTCTAATTTAGGCATAGGTGGTGGTGGTGGCGGAACCGTTGATGTTGTTTCTAACGTAGCGACAAACACCATTCTTGGACGCAACGACGCAGGTAGCGGCGATAGCGAAGAACTTACACCTGCCGAAGTCCGCACGATGCTTAACGTCGAGGATGGTGCAGATGTGACGGACACAACCAACGTCACCGCCGCAGGTGCGCT
>Ga0070750_10002068_pt1 | contig 11149 bp, 13 predicted proteins | sample VirMetDEL_Nov_24_FD_77013 | JGI IMG/M metagenome (GOLD analysis project Ga0070750, IMG submission 77013) | Aqueous microbial communities from the Delaware River and Bay under freshwater to marine salinity gradient to study organic matter... | ecosystem: Environmental > Aquatic > Marine >...
GAGTTAAACCTGATACTGTATTGACTCTAGGAACTAGATAAACTTCATTATCAGGATTACTTTCTAATATAGTTGGTAAATTACCAATTAGAACTTCAGTAATCATCTCATCAGCGTCTATTTGGAATATATAATCTCCCGAACAATATTCAGTTAGTTTATTCTTCCAATCAGCAAAATGACCTTCAAAAAATCCTCTCCACATTTGAAAGTTAGGAAGTTTATTTAATTTAGTTAGCATTGTAGCTATAGCTTCATCACCATTCTTTTGATCATATAGTACTACAATTTCATCTTGACGTCTTTTATTAGCAAGAAGAAAATCAACTAAACGTTTAACTTCTTTCTTTTCGTTACATACAGTTATTGCGTAACTTATTTTCATACTTTATAAAAGTCTATATGCTCTAATGCTGTCATAAAGTCTCTTTGTTCAAAATGCTTTATGTTTTGCATATCCATTTTATGAGTTTGATCTTTAGGAAACTGTTTTGCTTTTCTATCTTCTTCTGTGATAGGAATAGACTTAACAGCTGCCCACTGCCATTGTTCTTTATTAGAACCGTCTAAAAATACCATTCCTTTATTAGGAAGAGTAATCGTAGCAGGAGCCCATATTTTTTCAGTATCGTCTTCAAACAATAAATCTTTGTATAGCTCAGGAGAAGTTTCTAATAAGTTATTATGAGCTTGACCTCCTTTACTCATTACAGTAGATGTAGTAAATCCACACCCCATACACAACCATGTCTGAAGATTCTCTTCTATGTTTTGTTCGTAACAGGCATTACCTTTACACCTCTTACATTCTACTAATTGATCTTTCATACTTTTTTAAGTTTAGGTAAAGATAGTTTTGGTAGTTTAATATCTACTTGTTTAGGTTCTACTTTAATATTAGCAGCATATTTGTTAAGTATATTATCTAAACTTTCAACCATCTTATCAAAGTTAAATGTATTTTTATTTTCAAATCTAAGCTTTTTAGCTGTAGTTAGATATTTTTTATAATGTTTAAAAGTATTTCTATAAGCAGTTCCTACTTCACCATCATTAGGTTTAAACCATTGACTCTCTTTGAGTAGAACATTTTTCTGTACTGATGATGGATGAAGTTGTTCTATAGATCCATTAAGAAGATAAGTATATTTTGGATTAAGAAAGTCGATATGACCTGACCATCCAGAAGCTATAATAGGTTTAGCAACCATACTGAACTCTAATAATGGTCTACCGAATCCTTCTCCTCTGGTATGAGTTACCATAACTTTTACTTTAGGGTGATTATATAACCAGTTCATTTCTTCGTCAGTCATATCACCATGTATAATATATATGTTTGGCAGCTTACCTTTAACTGTACTTTTAATCGAATCTATCTTCTTAAGTAAATGCTCTTTATCCATTAAAGATGTAGTAGCATGAGAAGTTTTAAGAAGTAAAGCTGGTTGATTAGGTTTGTTTTTAAATGTTTCTAAAAACGATTTAATAGTATATCCTATATTTTTTCTATCATGACCTAAATCTCCTTTCAGCCAATGCCCTACTACTAAGTAACAAAACGATTCTTTAACCATTGATAAATCAAACTTAGATTTAGTTTCGAAGTATTTAGATAGATCTACTCCTTCAAATAATATTTCAATAGGCTTATTTACTTCTAATAAACTAGTAACTTTATTTGTAGCTTTATCTCTTACCTCCCATTTAGTTCCTTTAAATACTCCTTGACTATGTTTAGAAGAAGTCAAAGTAAGGTCCATTCTATTAACTCCTTGAATCCAAGACTGATCACATAATGTAGTTTCTATACCAGCAGTAACTCCTATATTATAATTACCTACAGGTTGAAACTCATTAGGTACTGTTATTTGTACCCATATGTCTGGTTTACCTGATAGGTTAGGAACTATTAAAGAGTAAAGTTCTTCTTCGTCATGATCTTTTAAATAGCCGAATCTAGTATTACCCCATCGTTGAGATAATAATTTAACATCATACTTATCTAATTTAAGTACTGCTTTAACAAAATCTCTTGATCTTGCTCCATATCCGGAATAAGTATCTACCGGACTGCTTATAACTATTGTTGGCTTCATATTAGTATCCTGTTAATGCGTGAGTTATTTCTGTTGATCTAGGCTTATCAGCTTTAAAGACTTCGTATGTAGGTCTCGGTTCAAATACATCAAACGTCTTATCTATACTCTTAATAATATTCTTACACATATTGTTAGCTGTCATTTGAGCTTCATCAGAACATACCCATTTATGTCCTTCTAGTCCTCTTCTTTCTCTTTCCTCTTCTGATAGATCGTATACTTCTAATAAAGCATCTGCTACGTCTACCGGGTCACATCTATCATCATAAATGTAAGGAGTAGCAGGAGAACCTGCTAATGATATATTAGAAGGATAAACAGGTACTGCCCACTCACCATGCTCTTTATAAGTACCTCTATGGTTAGATGGAAAGTCTGCATCGAAGTCTATCCACTCTCCTTTTTCATTTACAAATCTACATTGATCTTGCATTCCTCCTGTAACATTAGGTATTATCATTGTACCTGTCATAAGTGATTCAGTCAAAGATAATCCCCATCCTTCATTAGAAGTAATTAGCATAGTAACATCACAAATGTTATACATAAAATTCATCTGGTTGGAATCTAATTTAGCAGTCGAAAAGAATATATTACCGTCAGGATATAAAGCATCTTTTACTGCTTTAAGATCTGTGCCATGAGGGTTAGATACTTCAGTATGCATAATTAAACCTACCTTCTTAGCTGCTGCTGGTTCTATTTTATGACAGAAATGTTTAAATGATAGTATAACATCTCCTGGTCTTTTTCTATGAATATTTCTAGAGTTAAAGTAAACAAGAAACTCTATTCCATCTTTCTTTAAAGTCTGTTTTTTAAACTCTTGTAACTTAGGATATAACTCATGATCTTTATTTATTGGATAAAAAACCTTATCATTAATACCATGAGGTACATAAGTTATAACTTTATTACCAGCATCTTCTCCTAATACTAATTTATTAATATTAACTGTCTGTTTAGATATCCCCATCAAACAGTCTACCGAATTATAAAACTCTCTATTATACATCGGTGCAGGATAATCATCCCATATATTTAACCATACGATAGGAATTTTATTTCTTATCTCTCTTTCTATTTCAAATAACCATACCCAGTATCTTGGATCAGTAAATATAAAAATAGCGTCTGGTTTTTCATTCTCAAGTAACATTCTTATTTGCATTGAATTGCCATAACCTTCGTTAGGCATTACTTTTACATCAGAATCTTTTATACCTATAGTTTTATTTACATCATCAGATACGTCTACAATCTTACCTACTTCTGGATGCTTTAAAGCTGCTCCTAGTTGAAACCATTTATAACGGTGAGCGGTACCTATAACTATTTCTCTTGACATTGTAGCAACACCTGAGTGCATTCTCAGGTCATCGCTCAATAAGAGTATCTTTTTTCTCTTATCTTTTTCGATATAACCTTCTACCATTTATTTAATCTTAATATTGTTTTGTTTATGGATTTTTTCTCTAAACGACTTATCAGTAAGATATAAAAAAATTGCACGATCGGCAAGCTTTTTAAATGAAAAGTTATCCTGAAGGCAAGCCATCTTAAATTGATCGAAAAGAGGTTGGGTAATTTTAACCGAAGTTAATTTTTCTTGTTTAATCATAACTATATATCTTTATATATTTATATATAAATAGGCTAGAAATTCGGAAATTCCATACAATTATCACATTTACCTAAAGGAGAGTTGCATTTATATTCTTTATCTATAAACTTTCCATCTTGATCTAACACATCGTCCATAAACTTATTCATAGACTCTAAAAGCTGTTTAGTCTTTCTAGGACCGGCATTAGGGCTAAATTGTTGAACTCTTCTTTGCATAGAAGCATATTCAGCATCCTTAGGCACTCTTCTTTTAACTATAAAAAACTCTACGTTAATTTTATCTCTATCTATTCCGAATTGCTTTGCAAAGAACTCTTTATATAAAATAACCTGAGCGGTTAGGTTAGGGTTCTTCTTTTGATTATCTCTCCATCCTGAAGTAGAAGTTTTAATATCTACTATCGTCCATTCATCTAAAGTCTTATTATAAAATACTAAATCAACTAATCCTTTGAATACTACTCCAGGTTTAATCTCTTGATACAATAAAGTTTCTACTCCTGCTAACATCATATGCTTAGTAGAAAAGTATACTGATCTTTTCTTCTTTAAGAACTCTAAGATATGTTTACCGTCTAAATAAAATTGAGTAAGCTCATCAGCACTAGAGAAATGATCACCACTCATCATTGCTTTACCCATCTTATATGATTTAACCATGTTAGCGTAAAGTAGCTTATCTAAATCAACTTCATTAGCATTTTTAACTGAGTCATGAAATAGAACAGTCAACCATTCTTGGATCGTTTCATGCATAGCTGTACCAAAGCAGGTATAGATATTCTGCGTAAACGGAATTATCTTCTGTCTATATTGAAGATCCCATAGCTTAGGACATTTAAGATATGTACTAATAGAGCTATAAGATAAATGAGTATACTTTGAAGGCTTCTGTTTGATCTTACTTTCCCAGATCTTTTTAACAGGCCCTTTTAATTTTTTAGCCAAAACCGTTTATTTTATTTCCAGAGATCATCATTGACTATCTGTGCAATGATTCCATAATTAACTATATCTTGAAAGGTATCTACTAAAGTCTCATTCTGAGCTTTACGTTTAGATATAATCATATTTTTCCATCTATTAATTTTATCAGATATTCTATACCAAAGACCAGTCATAGCAAATTCTGTCTCTTGATCAGTACTTAAAGAAGTACCGGCAGCTATATTGCCCATACCGTAGTCAAGATGTTTCTTTGCAAATAATTCGAACTGCTCTTCTATAACGTTAGAATAAGCTTGATAAATGTTAGGGTATTCTTTCTTAAGAATCTCCCTTGCTGTAGGTTGTTTATAAGTCTTCTTAGGTGCTATCATATAGATTAATATATGAAGAAAGATTCAGACTAGCAACTATAAATAAATAATTCTATTGTCGTCTCCCCTATTTATTTTACCTTTTCGACCGTCAGCTAAAGTTACTTCTATAGTTCTAGCTTTAGTTTCAAATGTAGGCTTTTCATCAAGAAAAGTTCTGTTACCGTCTTTATCAACGATCATATACTTAGCATAGTTTTTATCAAAGTCTTTATAGTCTCCTGGAGCTTCTTCATCAACTATAGTCCAATCTTCTTCATAATGCTGTCCATCATTACCATTTTGACCGATAATATTCATCCTATCTTCATCATAGTCCTCTGGGAATATACTAGTAGAAGGTTCTTTTACTTCTTCTAATTCTCCATATAAGTTTTCTTCTTTTCTAGGATAAGCTTTATCAAAAGCAAAGTTAGCAGCTACTACTAATGATATTGCTAAAGGATCGAATACAAATATAATTACTAATAGTAGAACGTTAATAATAACATCCATAGGAGTACCAGTAAGCCCTGATAAATATTTTAAAGGACCTAACTCTCCAACTGTTTCTGAGTTATTATTTAATTCTAAGATTTCTAGTTTATAAGTTTGTAAGCTATCGGCTGCTACTTGTCTTTTTTCTTGAACAGCTTTTCTATTCTCTTCTTCAACCGATATACGATTTTGAGCCAAACGTAACTCAGCCGTGCTGATGGTGTTTCGAACGCCTCCAACCACAGAGGTGTCCTTGACCTGTATAGACTGCGACTTGGCATTAGAAAGAGTAGTAATATTTGATAATATTTGCTCAAGCTCTTTATCGTATCTTTGTATATCGTCTTCATAAAACTTTGCTTTTTCTTCTAAGAATTCTATTTTATTTTCGTTTACTAATAAGTTAGCATAAGTATCTTGGTATGCTGCTGATAAGAAACCATATATACCCATACTAGTAATTAATACTAATATAGTAGCAGCTATTGTAAGATATAGTCTAAGAAGTTTATTTATTGTATCCCAGTATTGATATAAAAGAGAAGCTATAACTAGCTTTGCTACTTCTAATGAACCAGCCATTATAATAACTTCAAACTGTGCTCCGGCAAATAATTTACTTAAACCGAATACAGAATAGAATGCAGCTGACCCTGATACTGATAGAGCAGAAAACGCAATTATAAAAGGAAATAACCCTTTCTTAATATTTTTCCACATAAGATGAGTTTAATATAAATAGTTAAGTTACTTACCTAACACATTAAGAAGTATAGCAGCAGCACCAATAGCAGAACCTATTTGATATATTTTTTTTGTACGATTAGCTTTTTTCAATGCTTTTTCTAAATCTTTTGAAAGCTCTTGTTGAGTTTTAAATTGCTCATCTTTCTGAGAGATAATCCCATTATAGGTACTAACTTGCATTTTAAGATTAGCAACCAAATCTGATTGAGTTAGTAGCTTATCATTAGTTGCTGATAAAATCTTTTGCATAGTTTTAACCTCATCAGAAGCTGCATCACCTTTTATAAGGTCTTTTACTACTAATCTAGCGATTGGGTTAGTTAATTGAATCGTTTTCGATGAGTCTATTTCTGTATCTGTCTGCGAAAAACTGCTCCAGCTGATCATCACCGAAAAAATCAATAGCATCAAGTTGCTCTTTTGTTTGTTTTTTAATAACATTTATTGTTCCTTTTAAATTATCTATAACAACATCATAACCGGCTAACTTCTTTTCAAGTTCAACTGATTCTGATTTTAAACTATCATTAACACTCTCAAGCATAATTATTTGCTGCTGGAGAATATTGATTTGAGTTTCATATTTTTCAATATCAATCTCAGGTTTCTTATCTATAATATAGAATATTGCTAACGCGGTTAAACATAACAATATAACATTTACTCTATTCATTCGATATAATTTATGAAAGTTTTTTCAATTAAGCAACTAGTGCCTCTTGAAAACGCTTCCAATCAAATGCTGATCCAGGATCAGTCTTACCTTTACCTTTACCTCTTACATCATCTCCAGATACATCTGAGTGTCTTACAACTTTAGATGCAGGAAATTTATATTCATTCATCCACCACTTACACACTTCTACTGCTCTATCAAATTGAGCTTCAGTATAAGTTCCAGGAGTTTCGATTGCTTTAGAAAAAGAACCAAAGTCATGTTTACCAGGTACTAATAATTCAAAGCCTAAATAATGAGAGTTTAACCCTGATAGCCCTTCATGTAGTGATTTACCTGCATGAGAAGCTCTACCAGGAGACTCTATCATTTTTTCATAAGTTCCGTCTGGATGTATAAATCCATGTACTGATAATTTTAATTCTTTTAGAAAATCATGAGCTGTTATCCACTCTCCTTCCCAGAAGAGATATTCACCCATACTATGAACTACAATTCCTTTAGGTACTATTGCCATAATTTACTCTTTTTTTCCTCCAAATATTTTACCTGCTTCAGCGATTCCAAATGCACCTAATACAATTACTACAAAAGAATCGTAAATAAATTCGTTGATAACTAAATCTTTACCAACATAACCAGTTACTAGGTCTACTATTGCAAAAAGAACCATAATAACAAAGGCTGCGAAACCAACTACTGATTTTTCGTTGATATCATTTTCATCTTTAAAAATGTCTTTAAAAGCCATCCATTTAAGTTTTAAATAGTTTAACATAATAAAACAGTTTTAGTGTAACGTTCTTTTGTATAAATAGTTTTAAAATGCGAATCTTGCACCTATTGTTGCTGCAAATGTTAAAGGTATAATAGGATCTGTGTTTCCTATTACGTTAATACCTAAATTAGCAACAAACCTTTGAGTAAGCTGAAAGTTAGTTGAGTTACCTAAAATATAAGTAAAATTTTCAGCTGGTGTTATTCTAAGATTTAATGGTTCAATTTTGATAGGAATTGATATTGCTACCATTGGAGAGAAAGACCATCTTGGTAATTTTTCAAAAGTAAAAGGTTTAGTACCAAATCCTGTTAATGAGTTAGTTGATAAGGTTTGACCAAATGATCTTATTACTCCTGTTGATGCTGCATAACCACCTACAAATCCTTTCCAAAAATTATCTTTTTGTCCCATAAATACTTTACTATAAGAATAAGATAACATAGTAGTACCGTACATATACATAAAGTTAACAGCATTTGAATCTACTGAAGATATGGTTCCTTTATCGTAATATGTTCCAATATTAATTTTACCGCCAGTAAAAGGATCATCAAGTAGTACTGGAACTTCTCTATCATAATTAAAATAAACTGTACTTACAGAAGCTCCTAACATAAACTGTTGAAGATTAGACCATACCATTGTATTCAATGAGTATGTATTTACTCCAGTTAATGATGATTGCGATATTCCAAATGAAGCAGCAGTGCTTATGGTACCATCAATCATCTGCATTGTCATAAGATTTGCTGAAATAATTGGAGGAGCAAGTCTTTTCTCTTTTTCCTCATCTTCTTCCTCTTCATCTTCGTTGTCGCTTTCCTCTTCTGAGTCTTCTTCTTCATCATCTTCAGAATCTTCTTCTTCAGACTCCTCTTCCTCAGATTCTTCTTCTTGTTCCTCCTCTGACTCCTCGTCAGATTCTTCTTTCTCTTCTTCTTTATTTTCATCTTCTTCTTTTTTTTCTTCCTCTTTGTTTTCCTCTTCACTAGATTCTTCTTTCTTCTCTTCACCATCACCTCCATCTCCTTCATCTCCATCACCACCGTCTCCGTCTCCATCTCCTCCATCACCAGAACCATCATCACCATCTCCTCCGTCTCCAGAACCTCCATCGTCACCTCCGTCACCTCCATCACCGGAACCACCATCACCTCCATCACCACCGTCGCCTCCATCACCGGACCCACTATCACCTGATCCATTATCACCTGAACCTGAATCTCCTCCATCACCGGAGCCTCCTCCACTATCGCCACCAGAGTCGCCACCTCCATCAGATCCGCCTCCTCCAGATCCTCCACTATCAGAACCACTTCCTCCGGAGTCACCTCCACCGCTACCGCTACCACCGCTATCTCCTCCTCCTGATCCAGATCCACCAGAAGAACCTGATGATCCAGATGATCCGCTATCACTGCCGGTATTACCACCAGAGCTAGAGCCTGAAGAAGTATTAGATGATGAAGTGTTGGTAGAAGAAGAGTTATTATTAGTAGCGTTATTAGCTGCGTTGGTAGAGTTAGTAGTAGTTGTTGTTGTGCTAGTCTGTGTAGATGTAGAATTTGATTGATTAGCAGAACATGGGCTTAAGTTTTTCCACCATTGATAGGTTTCTTCTAACCATGCCTTCAATGTTCCGTTTGTAAATTCAGCTGAAGTGAAAACTCTAGATTTATTATAGAACGTTACTACAGTAGAGCTATTGTAAGCTACTGTAAAAGTATAAACAGCTCCAGTACATCTATCTGTGTAGGTTTGTACTACTTGCTGTGAGTAACTCTTTGCAAATACTAAAAAAAATAATATGAATAATAATTTTTTCACTCTACTACTATCTCTGTTGTTATTTCTTCTATTGAATTTTTTAATGTAAGTTTTAGCTTTTCTTTAGGAAGAGCTTTTGTATAAATTTTTCTTGTATTTAAACCAACTTCAGGCACAAATGATTCTTTTGTAATAATTGAACCGTTGTTTTCTATTAAAAGGTAATGCTCTTCAGATAATGTAACATCAAATGAAAATTCTTGCCCATCAACTACTTTATATATTGATTCCTCAAATATCATCTCATATTGTGGATATGGTTCAACAACCATTAATTCATCCTTTTGACAAGAAAACAAAATTAGTAATATGAATGTTAAACTCTTTCTCATTTTATTACACTTTCTATTATCGTTCCATTTTTAATAACCAATTCTGATTTAGTAACTGATATTAATCCTAATATAGAATCAAAAGTTTGTTGTGGTGAAAAGTAAACCTTATACTCTACACCACCATTTAGATTCAGCGAACCATCGGTAGATATAGAACCTAACTTAATATAATCACTTCTTTCTACATCAAAGTTATTTAAGTTAGAAGTAGTTTCTATTCTATCATAAGAAACTCTTTCGTTATCAAATCTAATTCTAAATTCTGAACCAATAATGTTTAGATTATTTTCTGGTATACATAATGTTACAATTATATTCTCATTTGTTTTTTCAATATCTAAATCAACTTCAAATATAGTATTGTTTTGAGTAGATGAATTTCTTACACTCATTATTCTTGCTGCTGGTGAACTTGTTGTTTGTGCTGGAGAATGTGAAAAATTTATATCACCCAAAAATGTAACTTTAAATTGAGGTTGTTGAATTGAATCATAAATCAAATCGAAATCAACTCCACTTTTACGGCCTTTATTTGGTTGTGTTTTCCAATTAGAAGTGGTTGTTCCATCGTATTCTGATTTAGGTATAACCCTCATAATATCTGATGTTCTTTGGTAGGTAGGAAAATTTTCCTCACCTTGTAAAAACTTTAATAACTTAAAGGTATCTTGGAAATCAAAATTACCATCTTGATTCACATCAGCGTTTTGTAACTGAACACCATTCAAATCTCCCTTATATCCACCATTGATTCCACCACCAGATAATTCAGAGAAAGCAGAAACTACATCTGCAACTGTTACATAATCATCTATGAATAATGATGGACTCCATAAATCTTGTGAGTGTACAAAAAGTAATCTATGTTTTTTATATATTTCAACATCTTCAAATGAGAACTCTGCTCTCATTCCATAGAATCCATTTGCATCTCTTATATAAGATGAAAAGGTTGAATTTGTAAAATCTAATTGAGTATCAGTATAGATGTAATACTCAGCCCAATAAATATCATTAGATTTATAAGTTACATCACCATCCCATACATCAAATAGTTTTAGTTTTTTTATACTCTGAAAGAGAGAAGTTGGAGCACCACTAGCGAAACCACTATATCCAAAAGTATTAAATTCTCTTTTATCAATACCAACTCTATATCTTTTATTATTTGAATCATAATCGTAAATTACACACCACTCTACTGAACCACCAGTTGTGGTTGCCGTCTTACCATTTGATATTTTATCCAAGTGTAAATA
>Ga0070750_10002080_pt1 | contig 11127 bp, 13 predicted proteins | sample VirMetDEL_Nov_24_FD_77013 | JGI IMG/M metagenome (GOLD analysis project Ga0070750, IMG submission 77013) | Aqueous microbial communities from the Delaware River and Bay under freshwater to marine salinity gradient to study organic matter... | ecosystem: Environmental > Aquatic > Marine >...
ATTTCTTTAGATTCGTTAAATGTATTTGATACCTTTTGCCAACCTATTATAATTACATCAACATCATTTTCTATTTGCTTAATAGAACCTTTTAATAATTCTAATCCATCAAATATTGTATATAAAGCAGCTAATTTCATCTTATATTACTTCTTAATTCCTTACAAGGATTACCAACATAACAGTAGTTATTTCTTAGCTTAGATTTTTTAGTTACTATTGTACCCATTCCAAACATACAACCAGAAGGAATTTCTAATCCTTGATGAATCATAACACCCATTCCAATATTTGTATTTTCTTTAATTGTAACTTCTCCACCTATTGAGCTATTTGGAGAAATAGTAACATTACTTTCGAGTAAACAATCGTGTCCGATATGAACACCTTTCATAATAAAGCAGTTATTACCTACAATAGTATCTTGATAAGTTCCAGCATCTATTGAACAATTACCATTTATAACAGAACCACTTTTAATAATAACAGAATATTTACTTTCTGTATTCCAAAATCTTTTATGTTCTGCTTTAGCTCCAATTATAGAATTAGCACCAATATAAACATTATCTTCAATTATAACATTAGGATAAATTACCGCTGATTTGTGAATGAATTTGCTCATAAAATTTAAAACTATCTTTTGTTATTTCTTTTAAGTATTCAAAGTTTGAATCTTTGTTATTGTATCTAAATCTATTAGAGTGAGCTTTGCCACCACAATTACCAACACCGTGTTTAATTCCTAAACAAATAGGATTAATAGTATTAAATGTTTCTCCTTTGTAGTTTTTCCAAAGGTATAAATCTAAAAATACTTCTTCGTCGTTTGGGTAATCAATATCTAAATCTTTAGTTATCATTGTTGAGAATAACGAAGCTCTACCTTTATGAATCATTTTAGTGTATTCTAAAGACCTTAAACTATAATATATAGTATTATCTAAGCCAAATAATTTAGGTTGATTACAAGCGTTCCAATAACTTAAAAATACTTCTAAATAAATAGGCGAATAGTAATCGTCATTTTCCCAGAAAAATATAACATCAGCACCTTTATTTTTTAAGCTTTGAATACCTAATTTACATCTTAGAGTTAAATCAGTTTTTAAAGTACTTTCAAAATTCACTACCTCAACAAAATCAGCTTTAACTGTTTGTTGTTTCAACATCAATAAACTATGTTTTAAAAACATAGGTCTATCGTTTCTATCTGGTATTAATATTCCTATTTTCAACTTCTCATTGATTTAATAGCGTTGTAAACTGTTCCCTCTGCTACTTTGCAATCCATAGCCGTAAAGGTTAAAGCATCCATTTTGCTTATATCAGACTTTAAATAAGTGTTGTAAGTTTCAAAAATATCATAGTAAAAATCTACTTTCAAAGATATTAAACCACTTGCTAACATTTGTTTGTAAATACCAGCTTTCTTTAAATAATCTATTTGTTCTTTCATAATTACAAATATAATATTTTTTATTATATTGTTGCAGCTACTTCAACAGAACTTACATCGTTTTGTTTTTCATTAATATCTTGAACCACAACAACTGGACTTGGCATACTTGATACTAAGCTAAGTATTTGTTTTTGACTTTGTATTTGAGCATCAATACCACTTGAAAGATTTGAGGTAACTAATCCACCATCAGCATAACCGTTTTGTCTTACAGATTCTAAAGCTGAAATAGCACCACTATATTTAGGATTGGAAACAATATGCTTTGGTACTACATATTCGCCTCTATGAACAACCCCAGCGACATCATATTTACCACCATCTCCAGTATAACCACCTTCAGCAAAACCAGAAGAATTAATTATACTTTTAGCTTGAGCAATATTACCTAAGATACGAGCTAAACCAGCAACGAATTGACCAACTCCAGCACCACCAAAAGTAACAGCATTTGCTGGATTAGCTTCAGAAGCAGCAGTTAAACTCGAAATAGCTCGAGCAGTATCTATTGCAACTTCTCCTAAAGCAAAAGACTTTTGTAAAGCAGCACCAGCACCAGCTAAATTTGCTATACCCATAGACAAGTTTTTAAAGTTGTTATATCTTGCTTGGTTTTCTGCTTTGTTTATTTCTGTTAGTTTCTTTTCATTGTTTGCAATCTGGTCATTATACTTTTTTTCTATTGCTAATTTTTGTACTCCAGTAGCATCTGTATTTTTTATCTCAGCATCTCTTTTAGCTTTCAATAATAAGTTAGTAGCTTTTAAATCTTCTTGAGCTAAAAATATTTCAGCATCTAAATTAGCTTGTCTTTGTTCTGCTTTCTTTTCTTCATCTTCAATTCTAAAAGCTTCATTCATTTCATATAAAGCAGCTCTTTTTTCTTCTTCTAATTGAAAAGCTAATTCTATTTCTGCTTCGTTATCTTGTTTTAATTTAGCAATCTTATCATTAAACTTATTAACTAATTCTTGTTGTTGTCTTTCTCTATCGTCTGCAATTCTTGAAACTTCTAAATCTCTTAATTCTTCTTGAGCTGCAACTTCACGTTTCAACCTTTCTTCAATTATTTTTTGTTGTTCTGCTAATTCTGTTTCTCTCGCTGCTTTTCTCTCTTTAGCTAAAGCGTTTTCTTCATTTCTTAAAGAATTTAAGTTAGCTAATTGCTCAGATTGTTGTCCAGCTATTCTTTCGTTAATATCAATAATTACAAATTCAGCTTCTGCTTTAGCATCTAATAAGTCTGGGGTTTCCCCTTCTAGTTCTAGTTTTTGTTTAACTAAACTAAGCTCTTTTTCTGCTATGCTTAATTCTCTTTTGCTTTGTTCTTCTAATACTTTAGCTAAATCTTCATTTGCTTTCTTTCTTACAGCCATAGAGTTGGCTTCGTCATCTCTTATTTGTCTTAATTTTTCAGCATCTAATTGAGCTTGATATTGTATTTTTTTCTGCTCACGTCTTAATACTAATAATTCAGCTTCAGAATCAGCCATCCTATTTGAGGCTTCAACTAAAGAATTTGTACTATTAACAAAATTATCAACACTTGCAGCAGCTTCATCAAAACCTAAAAAGCTTAAAGCATCAGATACTAAATTACTTGCTGCTGTTGCTACTTCTCCAAGATGTTCAAAAGCACCTATTAAAGTATCAACTATAAATTCAGCAATTGGTTCTATTACTTTCATTAAAGCACTAAATACATTGCTTAATAAAGTCATTCCTTTATTTAATGTATTACTTCCTTTTTCAGTTCTTGCAAATGATTTATACAATAAAGTTAAAGCTCCAACAATAGCAGTAACAACTAAAACAACTGGATTAGCTAATAATGCTATTAAACTTTTTGACATTGCTTTAATGCTTTGTATAGAACTACCTACGGCATTATCCATTTCTCCAAGTCCTTTAGCATAATCTCCAACGCTTCTTCTATTGTTACCTACTGCTTCTTCACTACCTTTTAAACTATTAGTAATATCTAATATTTGCTTTTCTAATTTCTTGCCTTCTTCTGTATTCTCTCTTTGCTCCTTACTTAGTAAATCATACTGTTTAGTCAATACACTTAATTGTGCTTTCTGTTGTTCTAAACTTCCAGTCTGTGCTTTGTTAGCTTTTGTTAAGTTGTTTATTATTTTGTTAGAATCGTTATATTCTCTTTTTAATTCTGCTAACTTTTCTTTATTCTTTTGAAATTCTAAGCTTCCTTCTTGACCAGTCTTTTTTAAATTCTTTTGCTCATTATTTAGCTTTACAATTTCGCCATTTAATTGAGCGGCTGCCTTACTAAAATCTTCAATATCGAAATCAATCTTTAGTAATATTTCTTTTTCTTCTGCCATTTTTTATAATCTTATTAGAGTGCATTTTGTTGATTGTCCAGCTTTGTAATTACTTACTTGTAATAAATAAAAGTTATCGTTCATTCTATCGTTTATAATTGTTTTAGGTTTTCCAAAATCTAAGTTTACAATATCCAAAGGAGTTAAATCTAAATACAAAGATACTACTTTAACCTTTTGAAACATATCTGAAATTGGTTGATAATAAGTATTAACTAAACTTTGAAAGTCTAAGCTTACACTTTCAGAAGTGTTATTAAATACTGTTAAAGGGCAACCAGTATCATAATCTAAACCAGTAGTTAAAAGAGTATTCCCGGGACTTGAAAGAATATTAGGAAACCCTATTAAGCTTGGAACGTGAGAACTACTAAATGTTGCTATTGTGTTTTGATTTGATAACCTTAAAAAATAACATTTATTTTGTCCGTTCTGCTTTTCTATTCTATCAGTTTGATAAGCTCCAAACGGCGAACTTGTACCAGCTGTATTATTTTCATTATCTCTATTTGCTATCCTACCTTCGTTTTCAAAAATAGGTACTTTAGGATTAGAATAATTTGAACCAGTAGCTATAATAGTATAACTATAATAATCGTTTATAGCATCAACTGAAACCTTAACTACATCTCCTTCATTACCTAAAGTCAAATCTGGAATAGTTATAAAGCCATTGTAATCTGTTTCATTAGCATAAACGAAATTAGATTTTTGATAGTAGTTACCATATTTGTAGCTTAAAGAAATTCCTTTATCTAAGTTTACTTTGCTACTCCAATCTTCTGGAGTTTCAGTTACTAAGTCATTGAAATAATTTAAGCTTAAAGTTTTAGTTAAATTGTTAGCTTGTAAATTTAAGCCGTACATTAAAATTAAATCTTTTAAAAAAGTATCTATTTGATAGTCGTATAATTCAGTACAATCAACAGTATCTAAAGGATAGATAGTTGAAGTTTGGTTAAAAGTATAGTTGCTACCTTGTAACATTTCAACAGTTGAAACATAATTAGAACCAGTTGAGCCAGTAGTATCTTCATCATAATAAAGAAACGGCTTGTAATATTTACCAGCTTCTAAGTAATAAGTACATTTAACAGTCTTAGCTATTTCTATTGTTTCAGTTGCTGTTGTTGTTCTTGTAGCATCATAACCAGAATCATATAAGTATGTGTAATCTTGACTTCTATAAGCTGCTTCAGCTACATAAGTCCCACTAATATCTGTTTCACATAGTCTTATAGCATAAGCTAATCTTCTACCTTTAGGAGCTGTTAAAGTTAAGTTTAAATTAAAGTCAAACTCATAGGTAGCCGTTCTTTTATTATTTATCTTTATTATATCTCCATTAAAAGTTGCTACTGATGAACTTGAGTTATTATAAGGCATATTAAATACCGTTCTTGCAAAGTTCCCTACATTAGCTCCTAAAGGTTGTGAACCAGCAGTATAAAAAACATTGTCCGAAGTAATACGTTCATCTGTACTTTCAGAATCAAAGAAATCTTTTTCATACTTATTGCAAGTAAATATACTCTTTAAAAATTCTGTGTTGCTAAATACATTACCGTCAATAGTCCAACCAGTATAATCTGCAATCTTTTGTAATAAGCTATAAGAATAAATTGATGGCATAACACCACCCATCATATTCAACTTGTTATTTATTATGTTTTCAGTTCCACCAGTTGCATCTAATACTTGACCTTTTCCCCAATCTGCAAAAGCATAAACTAAGCCGCCAGTTGTAGCTTTAGAGTAAGTCATAAAATCAGTCGCATTTAAAGTATGCTCGTAGTCTGAAAAATCTAAGTCATTTAAATTAACTCCTTTAATTAAATTAAAGAAATCAGAGTTGCCACTTAAAATATTAACTGTAAAGCTATCATCTCCAGTTGTTTCTATTACTGCTATTCCATCAGCTAAAACTTCAACACCATCTATAAATATTGAAGCTCTATTAAAAGCATAAGGATAATTAGAATCTGAATTTACTATATGAGTATTATCTAATATTGTTTTATTGTTAGCTGTTAATGGTACTTTAAATTTATTTGTAAAGCTTCCACCACGTGCATTTAGATTGGTTAAGTTAGCTGTTTGATAAGTTATACCAACCCCAATATTAGGGTACAAATCTATTCTACTATCGTTTATAAATAATTCTGTCATTTACTCGCTTATTACATATTGTTTAGGTAATATAATATCCATTTCAATTTCAAAGTTTTGTTTATTTGTACGCTTATATATAAAGCTTCCAGTATCTATTCTTACATCGTGCCATTTAGCTCCTTCTGTTGTCCAAGTTGTTGGGTTAGTTAGCATCTTTACTTTAGGACTTTCAAACAAACCTCTTAAGCCGTCCATATCTGATTCTTCAACAAAAGAACCAACTGTAATAGTCTTTTCATTTGTCTTACTTATTATTCCATCATTACCTTGAGTTGTTTCTAAGTCAGAAACATATCTTTCAAAATAACCAACCTCTTTAGTCTTTGTTATATAATTGTTTAACTTACCAAACAACCAATAAGAAGTTCCACCAAAACGGTTTAACCAGCTTAAATATATAGGGTCGTTAATACAACTATTGTTTAATTTTATTATTTTGTGTTCGCTTACTTCGTCTGCTAAAGCCATATCTTATTGTTTTTAAATTAACCTACTGAAACTTTTTCCAACCATACGTCTAAAGTGTCTTCTGTATAGCCACCGTTTAACTTCATTCTATTGATATATCCTTTGCCACTATTTGAAAGAATGTAATCAGTAGAACCAGAAGAAACTCCATTAATATTATAAGGTTCTTCTAATTTCTTTAAAGCAAAAGAACCAGTTGCAAAATCATTATTAAATATAAAGTCTAAGCTAAATGGATAGCCTTCAAAATAACTTGGTGTTTCAAAGTCTGATAAAAATAATGCTCTTGGGTCTGCAATATCATAATTACTAAAGATTGTATAATCTCCCATATTACCATTATAAGGGTCACCTAATTGTCTTACTGAATTAGTAAAGAAATAGCTGCCAGTTCCTTCAGCATCATAAGCTCCGTCATAACTTGCCCAGCTTTCAGCAAATTCCAAAGTAAATATATTGCTTTTATCAGTATCTTTTAAGTTCAAAGTTGTAAAGTCGTAATTCTCAATATAACTTAACGAACCTTTTAAGAATGCTGAAACATCTGTTGTAGTTTGGTAACTTGTATCTAATTTATTAACGGCTGTCCCAACAACAGAACCAGCAACAGAAATACGAGTTTTAACTCGATAATTTAATCTTACTATTTTCAAGTCGCCACCAGTAAAAGAATCAGCAGCAGTGTAACCCATTCCAGTTATATCTATTGTAAAGCTATTTGAACCTATTAAAATATCAGAAGTTACTGTATAAGTTCCTTCGGCAATATCTGAGCCAGTTATTTCAATTTCAAAATCTACTCCAGCTGTTACCGTATCATACCAAGCAGCACCGAAGCCAGTTGCCGTAACTGTTGCTACTGTTGTTGAATTACAATTTATTGCTGTAAAAGCAAAGTCTGCATCTCTTTGAATACCAAATAATATAGGTCTATTTACTGAAAAGTATTTGCCAACAGTATTTGAATTACTATTAACATCTACTTCTGGAGTACTTATAATTGATAAAGGCATTTAATCTAATTTATTTAATTGTTCACTTAATTCTTTTAATTTTTGGTTAACTACTAAGCCAGTTAAGTCTGCTATTGTTCTATCGTTTATTAAGTCTTTAAAGAAGTTACCTTTACCTTTATAACCGTTCTTATGTATTGACTTACTAATAGCCCAGCTTAAAGCTTCTTGGCTCATTGAAGATTCTTTAGGTTGAATACTCATTACTTTAATCCACTCTAAAATACTTTGCTGAACTGTTTTTGCTCCACGTTTTGGGCTTGAGCTTGTTGGCTTTCTACCATTTATTAAAGCTCCTATTTGAGCATCTGCTTGTATTGTTAAACTATCTTTAGTTATTATTGCTTCAATACTTTCTGCAGTCTTACCACTCGCTTTAGGAGTTACTGCTTTCATCTGATTAACTAATTTATCAGTTGCAGCCTTAATAATATTTTCTAAAGATTCATTCACTATACGCAAGTAGAATAAGTATTATTTAATTGAAGTGTTATACTTAAAGTTTTACCAGAAACATTACAATCAAATAAGTTAATAAATTCAGTTGAAGAAATATTAGTTATTAAATCAATACCAGAATGTAATTCACATCTATTTATAAACTCTCTTATTTTTAATTCTGCTAATTGAATGCAATTTGTATCGTGTTGTTCTGGTGTCCAGTCTAATTCTGATTTGAATAAAAATAAAACATTAATAGGATAAGTTGCTGAAGTATATCCAGATTGAGAAAGGTTATAATTCGCTGTTATTGGTTGGTCTAAATAAATAGCTGGTAACGTTTGTTCATCAGCTATTAAGTTTTGAAATTGAGTAGTACCGTGGTAAAACGGTAAACTCATATCGGTAACTATTTCGTTAACTATTGATATAATCATTTTTTCTTACTCATTATTTTAGCGTAATTCTCTTTATATTGACTTGCAAATTTAAGCATTTTTAACTTAATAAATACAGTATTATAATCTATTTCTAAAACTTTTTCATAATTTAATATATTACCACCAGCTAAAGAATCTATTGTATTCATTACTTCAAACTCGTTAAACATATCTATTCCAGCCCTTTTCTGTTCGCTCGTTACATCAGATTTTAAATGCTCTGCTTCTATTTCACATATCTTACCAAGTTGTTCTATGTAGTTTAAACCTAAACAATAAACGTATGTAAAAGGCAATTCAAAGACTTCTAACAAACTTTCTTCTAATTCCTTATAGTTATATTCATAAATTGCTAAAGCAACTCCTAATACTCTCATTTGACTTAATTCTTTAGCTTTCTGTTGGAATACTATCTTTTGACCAAATGAGCTTTCTCTTATATCTTTAGCTTCAACTTCTTCACTTGGTAGTTCTTGCATAAAAGACAAACAAGCAGTTAACTTGTTTAAGCTTTCTTCATCCATTCTCATAAGATAATCTACTGGAATACCACTAAGAATTGATACGCTTGTTAATTCGTCTTCTGCTTCAACTATGTTTAAATATTCTCCATAGCTTAATTCACTCCATCTTGTTTTAATAGAATATTCAACTTTGTTAATCTTAACTTTAATCATTTCATTTTATTTAAACGAGCTTTTGGAGCTGACTTTTTAACACCTACTAATCTATCGTGAGCATAGCGTATTCCGTCAATACTATGATTGTAGTCATCAATAGGAATATTAGATAACTTGTTATTCCAAACGTAATTAGAAAACTCTCTATAAATGTTTGTTGAATTTTCAGTTATGATAATTTCTTTTGAAGTCATTTTAGCAAGTCCGTTCTTAATTGAGTCTTGACCTTTAATACAAGGCTGTATATTAAAACCAGCTAACTTTATTTCAGCTATTAAACGAGGCTCTGCATTATCTGCTATTATCAAATCTCTTTTAGAAACTAAACCATTTAAAGCTTCAATTATATCTGTTGTGCTCATACCTTTTTTATAAAGCAATTCATCGCAATAAATAGTTTCTTCTGTTGTTGCTATCTTAGTTAAGGTTGTCGGGTCTGTTACATATCCAAAATCCATTCCATAAATGTATGGTAACGAGTTGTTAAATTCGCCATAACTGAAATCTTCAAATATAACTCCTTCAGCTTTATCTAACCAGCCACCTAAAACTATATGGTTGTATCTCGTTGGCTTTTTAATTTGCATCTGCTCAAATGACCTTACAATGTCATATGGTACAAAGTCCAAACAATCTAAATAGCTTGTATGAATATAACAAACATTATCTTTAACACCATTAAAACCAGCTTCAACTCCTTTATCAATAAAAAAGTTTTCATATATCCAATGTTCTTTAGTTGTTGGATTAAGTATAAGCATCTTAATATTTGGTTCTTCAGAATCTACTCCATTACCTCTTATTGATAGAGCTACTTTTTCAAAAGTATCATAGTCTGGTATTTCTTCAGCTTCTTCAACTATTAAACAACTAAAATCTGTTAACGATTTTAAGTTAGCTGTTTGAGTATTACTACCAGCTTTAAAACCTTTAAAGATTATCTTTGAATCATTATGTTTGCCTTCAATTCTGTTTTGGTTAACATCAAAGAACTGCTCAAAGTTTAGGAGCTTTATCTTTTCATCTACTTCTGGAAATGTACTATCTTTACTTGAAACGTTTGTATATCTACCATACAAAATTCTATGGTTTCTTGTTGCAGCCATTACAACAGCAGCTATTGCAACAGTATAAGACTTGGAGCTAAAACGACCACCAGTAATAATATAAGTATTTACTCCTTCGGGTCGTTTAAATAACGGTTCGTACTTAGGACTAAGATTTATTTCCAAAGCTTACAATAGGTATTTGAAATAATGGCTCTCCAGTACTATGAATGTCAACTGTTTGATTAGGTTTACCGAATTTATAATTCATAAGTAATTCTAAATGTTTGATACTTCCATCTTTAGCTTTGTTATAAGCTACTTCAAAAAGCTTTAGCCATTTATCTTCTGTCATTACTTCATTCATTAACATAGGTAAACCAAGCTCTTCAGCTCTTGACTTCCTACCAGCTCCTATTCTTGAGCCTCCGTGTTTCTTTATATTTGTCATAATCTTGAAAAACTTGAATAATCAAGTTACAAATATAAGCATTATTATTAATATATATATTTATTATTTATTGAAATAATGTTTAATAATTATTTTTTACTATTCATTGAATAAAGCCAAGCATCAAATTGTTTATCAGCTCTTTTATCTTTATTTATTTTTTCTATTAACTTATCTCTTGTCATTCCTTTTAATTCGAAATAAACATCTTCTCCTTTTGGAGTATCGAAAACAAAAACAAAATTTTTATCTAATTTATCTCTTATAATATCAGACATTTCCCAATCTTTATTTTGTCTTGCTATTTTTCTTTTATCAAGTAATTCGTGTACTAACATAATTGTTTATTTATTAATTCATCTGCTTTTTTAAATGCTTCTTTGTATGCTTCGTTTCTTGTTTTCCAAGAACCAGGAACATCAACTGAAAGTCCAATTTTTTCTCTTAACTCTTTATTGTTAATATAGATACCAGCTTGGTTGAAAGTTAGTTCTTCTTGATTTACATCAATATCGATTCCCAAACTATCATAATAAGCTAAGTAAACACCTATTTGCATTTCAAAGGGAAAATCATTAAATTCTGACCATATTTCTACATTCAGAATGA
>Ga0070750_10002082_pt1 | contig 11120 bp, 11 predicted proteins | sample VirMetDEL_Nov_24_FD_77013 | JGI IMG/M metagenome (GOLD analysis project Ga0070750, IMG submission 77013) | Aqueous microbial communities from the Delaware River and Bay under freshwater to marine salinity gradient to study organic matter... | ecosystem: Environmental > Aquatic > Marine >...
AGCCGGGCATTATAATCTGCCATTGCCTGTTGCTGTCTTCCCGCCTGATATTGCCCAAACGCTTTTAGCCCTGTACCAGCAGCCGCAAGTCCTAAGAATGCCCCCATCATCTCGCAACCTCCAATTTAGGGATCATGGCAAGCACGGTGCATGGCATTTGATCGCTGTTCACTATATAGCATGTTAGAAGGAAGTCGCTTCCGTTGTCGAAGTAGGCTTCCGCATCGTCGTTATAAAGGGCTGTATCGTCGCCGTCAAAGCGTACGGACTCCACATCTGATACTGACTGCCCAACAGAGGCTGAATAGGTGTCCTTGAAGCGTATGATGGCCTTAGAGCATCCGACCTGACTTCCACGACTAGTGCCATACTGACTCTCTGAGTTCAGATAGATCGGAGCAAGGGTTGCGGTGAATGGCGGGCCCACAACAATAGTAGTATAAGCGGCAGAATCAACAGTGATCTCCCCACTCGTTACAACTGCATTAGCCTTCGGAACACCATCGGCAACAACGCTAACCGTTTTTCCTTCTAAATAACCCAAACCCGTAAGGGTTGCTGACCCCGGACTCGAAAATACTGTGTAAAGGTCTGACCCCCTCCACTCGGTTGTATAATCCGTTCCCCATTCTCGGTCGTCGAACCTTCCTATATAACGCTTTGTAAGACCGTCTATCTCCGCTTTTATCGAAACCCAAACCTGATCCTCCTCATTAATACTAGGGATTACAGCAACAGATTCAAAACTAAATGAATAATCTTCGCTTCCCCAAAACGTCGTTGAGCCAATAACCACTCCATCATTTGCCCCTGTAATATCGGAAACCACAGTTCCAGTGGCATCATCAAATGAAAATGTAAATTGCTTAACCCCTCCAAGAGAGAGAGATGCGTGTGAAATGTCTGCTTTCACAGGGGCATACGGTACTGTTCCTACGCCATAGGCTCTTGCCGCACCAAGCACCGCATTGTAAGTTGAATTATCATAAACGCACGTACTGCAATCTGCATCAAATGGACTGCCAGTGGCATGAACCCCATCAATAGTAATTGAAAGATTTCCAGTTGTAACAGTTGGATCAAGTTCAACACGAAGATTGTGCCACTCACCATCATCAAAGTCTGATGTAAAATTGCCGGACTGATTAATTACAAACGAACCTCCGGGCTGAGCATCACGACCAACAATAACCCGAATGGTATTTTCATCAGTAAGTTCAACCTCAAAATCACCAGCTTGATTATAGATAAAATCAGATGATGGAGCCGTTGATGTTTTAAACGAACACCGGAAATCAATTTCACCAGCAGAAGTGTTTGCATGAGTGAAGGCTGTTTCTAAATCAACATAGTCATCAGAGCCATCAAAGATTCCATAGTTCTTGGTTGTGTCATTAACAACATGCCTATGCCATCCCGTTACATTCTGGTCACGCTCGTAGGTGAATCCAAGAAGCGTTCCATCTCCACGGATGCTCCATAGGATATTGTCAGGCTGTTGCTGATAGTCCCATTGGGTGATCCCGCCGTTGGTAATGTGTTCCGACAAAATTGTAACATCCTGAGCCGCTTCCTTTGTGTCATACTGCATGAACCACTCACGAATCTTTCTGTTCTGACGCATCGGGAATAACACAGCATTATTAACAAGCAACCCCTGAACACCGGATGTTCCGTAGGTTGACTTCTGCTTTAGATTATAATCTGTCGGCGTTACAGGTTGGTTGTCTGCAACTGGCCCTAATGCCCACTCACCACCTGACGTTCCAATAACAAGAATCTCCTGCGGAACAAGCCACTTAATCTCATCTTGTCTACCTGAGTTTAGAATCAAGTCCATTGCGCCAGTAGCAAGATTAGTAACCTGAAAATTCTGATAATCATCAATCTGAGAAAGCCAAATCCTGTTTGGGTTTGTTAATGTTCCGGCGAAGCATAGGCGGTTTTCAAACATTGCCACAGAAGATGGAAACCCATTCGCGGAAGAAAACGCACCCTCACTCCACATCTTGGTTCTTTTTGATAATGTATTTGGAACTCCACCACTTGCCGCAACACCAGTGACGCTAGTTCCAAGTTCCTTCTGAACATCAGAAATCACCTCTACAGTAACGGTGTTTGTATCTGTCCAACCTGTAATTTCTACAATACCATCCATTCTAGCATCATCAAGAGTTAGGTTAATTGAAACGGTTGTTGCGACAAATGATACCACTTTCCATCTAATCCAAGAACCAGATGGTTCCTCAGACTCCGAAGCTGCGGAAAATGCCTTGCCCTGTGCTGTGGCAACATCACCTATAATTACATAGTCTTCCCATGTGTCCCCAAGATCGAGAGAACGCTCTATTGTTACAGTTCCAGAAAATGCAGTGGCAGTAAAATCGAAAGACCAATTAGAAAAGGAAGCATTTAATGGCTGTCCCACATGCGTTGTAGTTGCCCCAAGTGCAGGGGTTGATATAATCCCAGCGGTTCTTTCTGAAAACTTCTGTGACAAATAAAAGCCATCAAGTGTTGCTGGATTGAACGGGCCTTTAGTGCCGCCAGATTCAAGGATCTTTCCGTTTCTTGTGTTACCTAAGAAATAGCGATCCCCAATAACCGAGTTGTCTGGGAACAGAGCGTATGCGCTCCCGCCACTAGCGGCATCCCATGCCTCAAGCGTTGCTGTTAACCCTTCATTGGTTGCTTGCCAATGACCGTCTGCATAGGCGGTTTGAAATGCTTCTAGGTTTGTGTACAAACTACCGCTCTGGTCAAATAAGCATTTATAGGTAATGCCATCGGATATAACCCTATCGCCTTGGCTGTAAGCCGTAGACGGCGCCCATGCTGTCCCACTAAAGGTTAGGTCTAAAAAGATGTCTTCTTCGTTCTCATCAAGAGATGGCTGATAATCCCATTCTACATCGGCAATGCTCCATGATGTAGCGGAAGCTCGCTCTAGCCGTTGCACTGCATAGCTTGGATGTGTGAACCACATAACATCAGCAGATTGAACCCACTTCAAATCATCAAGTTCTGTATCCGCCCACACAGCAGTTACGGTGTCTTTTAAAGTTCCATCCTGATAGATGTTGATCTCACCATCACCAATAGCAAGGAGATATGTTTCTTCTGTAGAGAATGCAAATGTAACCAATCTAACTTTGTCATCATCAACAGAGGCAAACTTATACTCAATAGCAGGACGGCGCGTAGCACCACCATACGGCAGCGGTACGAAGTTCTCCATAGTTAAACACCCGCTATGATATTTGTCTAAATCAGAACGGGCGTACAGGTAGGGGGAAAGCTCCCCTGCGTTGAAACTATTGATAACTTTCTTAGCCATTCAACAGGTGTCTCCATTTCCATGCATTAGATTTGTTGCCAGAAACACGAATGCTTAATTCGATCTGCTCAACTGTAAACGGACAATCCTCTTTTTTCTCTAAAACTTCAGGAGCAACTACAGCAACCTCTTCTGCTGTATCAACAACCGCCGCTTCCTCTTGTCGGGCTTCCTTGATTTTTTTTTCACCGCCAAGATACTCAGCGACAACCTCATCAGAAAGTTTTACAAAGTGGGACTTTTGCCCAAGCTCTTTCTTTAAATCCTTCACGGACATACCTGTAACTTCTGCAAGTTCATATAATTTCATAATTCTCCTACCAGCTAAATGTTCCGTAGTCTATGCCACTAGCAAATGGTGGCCAAGAGTTTGCGCCTGATGTGCTGTCAAATGTCGCAGATAAATAATCGCTATAAATTTGGTCGTCTAAGTTCTCTTCAAATCCATCAACGCGCCGGGCTTCCGGCATAATCATGTTAAGGAACTCGTCAAGCAGAGCGCGTTTAACATCGTAGCCACCGTCTCCCATAACAGGGACAGCCAGCTTTGATGCAAGTAAGGTGTATAGTGCCTGAGAAAACAACGAATCCATGTTCGCAGGTTCAGGCTCTTTCATGTATAGAATGTAGGGGTCTTCGTGATTTGTGCGAATGTTACCGTTTTCAACAACCCATTCTGAGTTTGGAACAAGTAGACGCGTTGATGTGCTTGATGTTGCAAGAGCAATAACCCGGAGTGAGCCTGTCGGGATTGTCGCTGTATAGTCCCATCCATGCCCTGTGTAAGCACTTGTAGTTAGTTGTGTACGAAACTGAGCGCAGTTCCAAGTGTGCATACGAACAAGCTCCTCTACCGCTCTTGGGTAGTGGAGTTGGCATTGAACCGCAACGCTGTTGGTGTCGGTGTCAAAGTCTGTCAGTTGATTCCGGTAGTTACCGATTTCAGACAGAGCAAGATTGCATATTACTGTTTTGGTAAGTGCCATAAGAAGTCAGGAGAAGGGGGTTTAACCCCCCCCAACTCCCATCCCTAATTACTGTGCGGTAGCAACCATCAACCATCCGTAGAGGTCAACGGTATCAGACCAATCAGCACCGCCGACGGTGAGCTTAATAACAGCTCCGCCTACATCGGTGTTTTTCAGCGAAAGAACATTACAAGCACCATTGGTGTCTGTAGATGTTACATAAGTCGCTGATGTGGTCAGCACGGTAGTTCCAGCCGTTACAGCAATAGTCGTGCTTCCAGCAAGACCATCTGTACCATCGTGACACAGGCCAAGAGCAATGGCGCGAGTCTTAGGTGGCAAAGCCTTCGTAATGACGATTTCGTCACCACTGTCTACAAGGGCTTCTGAAGCGTCAATGAAGAACGGAATAATCTTGCTCGTTCCCATATAAACTTCTGGTTCTGCAATCGCGGGATTAGCCGCATCAATTGCTGTAACAATATCACTTTTAATAGTAGCCATGATTTATCTCCTAGTTAATTATGCAGGGCTTTGGTCACAAGGAATAGCGATGACCTTCTCTTCTTCCATGCGAACTGCGCCGAAGCCCATTTCCATGTAAGCGTACCAGCGGTTGGACTTATCCTTACGCTGACAAACATCAGTCATGATATCCGGCTTGACTTCAAACATCGTCGCATTCTTAACAGTAGCGATTGCAACACGAACGTCAGAGCTGTCAGTATCTTTCCACACACCAGCGGTGGGGTAAGTTCCAGCAGCTTGCTCAGCATCGGTGGTAACGTCTGTATCGAGATCGATATTGAACGTAGTTCCGGCACTAGAGGTGGCGTAAGGCAGGATATTGGTAACAACCCAGTTGCAACCCATATAACCCTGAATACCTTTCCATCCGTTGTTCACCAAGGAACTGTTGATATAATCGCGATTGATGAACTTGTCATCATTCAGCATATCATTCAGCTGTGCTCCACTGATGTAGATAACAGGCATGTTGCTCATGTCTTCCATGTCAACATTGTTATCAGACAGCGTCTGGATGGTTTTGGTCAACTTCTCATAAGTAAACCCGGCATTGGTAAGACCTGAGCCAGCACCAAGACCAACAGGAATGATGTTTCCTGAAGCGAAGTTTACTGTAGTTGCACCAAGTGCTCCACCAAGTGCATCACCAAGCATTTTGCTCTGGATAAGCAAGTCTTCTTCGCGCCGGAACTTAGCAGTCATAATGCTTAGTTTAGGATCGCGAGGATCAACCACCATACGGTCTAGGTCTGCACGGTCTGCAAACTGACCATCATGGTAATCCTGACGGGTTACTGAACGGTTTCCATAAGAAACTTCCGAAGTCGGAGAGTCAGGGAAACGTGTGGTAATTCTTGTTGGTCGTCCACCACCAGTGATTCGTGGATAGATCCCCTTTTCGCGGTATAGGTCGCCGGATGCCAGTTGGCACACCTGACGCATCTTTCCGCCTGTCGCTTCGACTGTACGCAAAATATTACGATTAAAGCCTGTGGCGTTAAAATTGTCAATAGACATTATAATTCCTCCATTAAGGTTGATTTTATACTCATTTTAATTTTCGGTTGGCCTGAGTATCCCTGTGAAGGGGTCGTTGCCTAGATTTAATGGCTCTCGCCATTGGTTATCTCGCTAGGCTCCTTAATGGAGGTATCTATCTCTAACCTTGTTGCCTCTATCTATACTACATATTTGTAACTTGTCAAGCTATTTTTTCAAGAAGCTGTTTACGCTCGTTAATTTTCAGCTTGTATTTCTCAGAATTGAGTTCGTCAGCAGGGAATGCCCATATCTCATCATCAAGAAGTCTTAGGCGATCCTCGATTGTGGACAGGGATTGCGTCTGACGGGCTTCGATGATCTCGTCGTTATCAATCAGTGGCACAATCTTATCAAATACCTGCTCTGCGAACTTCACAGCTTCAGGGCTAACTAAGTTGCCCACATCTTCTGCCAAGTCATCAAGCCCAAGGTAAGTAAGCGCATCAACAGCCTTTGATAGGTTGTAATCCTTATCGTTCTTCCACTTCCCGTCTAGACCTTTAACTGCTTCTTCTGTGGTTTCGCGATATTCCTGCTCGCGCTGTTCAATCACGGACTGTGCGCTCTGGATGTCAAACTTCAGTAACGCCTCTGCCTTATCCTTGGACAGCCCGATTTCCTTGGCATACTCTTTGAATGCCTGAATGCGCTCATCACTAACAGGAACATTCTCAGGAATCTCAACATTGAAGTCATACCCGGAAGCATCTGCCGGAACTCCCATGAGTTCGTTGCGCTTGGCTGAAATCTCTGGATCGTCGCTTAACCAGAAGTCCTCAACCTTCTTTCCGATAACATGATCCTTGTTAATCAGTGCCTTCATTGTTTCTGCTGGTGTCTTGTATTTCTGAACAGCAGAATGTTCTTTTAGATCGCCGAAAGCTTCAGCATTCCATGTTCCATCTTCGTTAACCCAAGATGAAGTTGTCTCTGTTACAGGCTGAGTCTGTGTCTGCTCTACGGCAGGAGTATCAGGTGTCTGTACTTCTTCGCTCATTACTCGCTCCTAGTGTTGATTTCATTTGCAAGAGACAGAATGTATTTAACAACATCCTGCGTCCCGTTTCGATAGTTGGCTTCCGACTCACCTAAACAGTTTGACGGATCATCCAACTCAAATCTTTCAATCAAATGATTAAACAGAATTTCCCCGCTTGGGGTTCTTGAGATTGTGTGTGCGGCATCGATAACAACTTCCACATCACTCTTTTGCAGAGGACGCTTGAAACGCTCTAAGATTTTCATATTAACCTTGTGCTAGTATGGATTCGGGATCTACTTTGCCACTGACTTTCTGTACTGCATCTGCCACAGGAGCAAGATTATCAACCATCTGTTGCTTGGCGGCGGCTTCTGCCTGTGCAGCTCGTCCCTCTTCAACCTCTTCAATTGGCTTGAGGGCATTCATTGAACTGCTGTTGGAATACCAAACTTCCTTAAACAGCTTGTCCGGGTCTACGTTGTCAACGGTCTGCATCATCTGCGGGGCAATCTGACCAATCTCACCGAAGATGCGGAGCGTGTTGATTGCACCCATAGTCTCAAAACTCTTTGTTGCCAACGAAAGGCGACCAACGAAATCAATCTCATAGTCCGGCGAATCAGCAAGTTCCTGCGGAATCTGCGGTAACAGGTTACGCTTCTGCATGATATAGAAAACGTGGTTCATCACAGGGGACACATGCTCTTCTAGATAGCGAGAAACAAACGGAGCCAAGGTCATCATGTCTGTGGTTGAACGCTCCTGCGCTTCCCATGCTGTCATGTTCTGCTTGTCTTCAAGCGGACGGAACAGGTGATTAAAGAACATACGTCGAATCTGCTCACCATGAAGCTTGTACATCTCAAATGAGGTTGTAGGCTCCCCATTAGGCTGTAGACGCTCTGGCTTGCCGTTAGGGTTCGTTGCGCGATACTTGATGTAGTAGCGACCGAACTTAGTGCTGTCGTCGTCAGGGATCAACCAGCGTGGTTTAGCGTGTTCCTCTGCACTAACCAGCATGTCGCGGTAGATTACATTGGTTCTGCGAGCTGTTGATAGAAGCATCGACATCGGGCCACGACCATAAATCTCATCATTGCCAACTGAAAACCGACCGGTCTTGTAAGGGTTAATATCATAACCGCTTTCTTTCACAATCTCACCGTTCTCTTTGCACACATAGTAAGAGGCAAACGGCTTGTTCTTAATATCTTTCTTGGTCTTATCATATTCCATACGAGGGCAAACAAGGTGGATGAACTTGTATTTAGAGTTCTTCCCATTCTCCGCATCGTATACAATCTGCTCTAAGCCCTTCTCTTTCAGGACTTTAAGACCAAACTGCTGAACTGCCTGCCGTGGCCCAAGTTCAAATTCACGACCACCTGTGTCAACCTCGCCAAGATGGTTCACATCTAAATGCACGTTGCCAACAACGAAGTTACGGAAGCGGACAATCTTCTCCTTGTCCTCCTCAACACTTAGGCAGTTAGTGCCGAAACAACCCATTGCTAAAAGAGCCTGAAACTCCTCCTGAGCGAAGTTAGACCCGATTAGCAATTGGTGTACGTTTCGACTGACACGCTCGAAATAATCAGCTACGGCAGGGATTGCCATCATCATTGGATCTGGATGACGGAACTTAGCCCACACCGTATTAGGCGGGAACATATGAGAGAAGAACCCTGAAGCAAAGTTGTAGTTCGCCTCAATGCAATCATCTATCATGCGCTGTGGCGGCTTCTCTTCGCCGGGGGTTCGTACACGGTTGATGTTGTCGTTAAGAGGCCAACACCAATCCGCACACTCCTGCCACAACTGTTCCCAATTACCACGGGCATAATCACCCATGGAATTGTACCTTTTGATTATCTCTTGTCCTGTCATATTAGGCTACAGTAATTCCCTGTACAACTGCCCAACCATTTGTGGTATATCTTAGAATGGCGGCATCTCCTCCTGTAAATGTAATAACATCAGCCCCAGCTGCAACTGGATTTGCAATCGTTATTGTACAAGCCGAAATATTTCCAGAACACGAAGCAAAAATTTCCTGTCCAAGAAATAACCCTGCTGCAAGCGTCAATTCACAGGCTGCTGATACAGAGTTCATTACAATGCTTTTATCTTTTAGAGATATTGCCCCGCTTGCCGCATAGGTAGTTTCCGTTCCTGTACATATTCCTCTAAGAACATTCTGGGCGTTCTCAAACCAGTTTCCGTATTTTGCCATGATGGTTCCTCCGTTGTATGGCTAAGGGTTGGTTCAACCGAGAACCTCTTTTTTACCCTGATTAGTGGAACCCATTCGTTGCGATCCCAAAATAGTTGAGCGACGACCTTTGCGTTCTGCCGCCTTCTTCTTTGTGTATTGCTTCTGACCAGCTACATCAACTGCTTCGACAGGTGGTGGTATGGCAGGAGCAACGGGCATCTTTGGCTTATCGCCTCCAAAGAACATGCTTGTTCCTCCGGTAATTGCCGCAAGCCCCCAGTCCTTACTGTCCATTCCGCCTGTTCCCATATCGCCTCCGGTACTTCTCGTAATCAAAAATCCTTATCCGCTTGTCGAATCGTTCGTATGCAAGAAACTTCATTGGTTTCGCAACCTCCAAAACTCTTTTTATGTTTCCTGCCGCTATATATACATACCAAGTGTCCGCTTTGTCAAGACATTTATGTAACTTATCTAGGATTTGCGACGAATGTGTAGGGAATGCACATAAAAACACGTCTGATTCACTGAAAACAACCCCGTTATTGCGAATGCAATACAGCATAATCCACGCAATCTCTTCTTCTGAATAGTGCTCTAGTGCAAATTCAAACGGACTCATACAATAAAATCATCGTAGCCAAGATCCGGCTCTTGATGGTTGTTCCACCAGCCGTCATGTGCCACGGTTCCAAGTAAATAAGGTTCTACCAGCTTCAAATAAATTGCCATGTGCATGTATCGGAAGGCATCGGCAGCATGACTTGCACCGTTACACTCACGACAACTCTCTCTATGGCATGGAGTTCCCGTCCCTTCGTTCTCATGGTAGTGACCAAGTGCATCAATCAGAACTTCCACGCCATCGCTATCAGCGTTAAACTGACAATTAGCAAACTGGCGACGCACAACTTCAATATCATTGGCCGTATTGTTTGTCTTGGTAACATACCTAAGTTCTATGCCAAACTCACGCTCTGCTGTGTCGGCAGAAGTTTCACCCGTCCACTCATTCGTCCTCTTACCGTCGTGTGGATAGTAGTGACCGCCGTAATTATATGCCTTATCGTGAATCACATTCCAGTAATGCCCACGTAACTTCCCTCTGTTCTCATAATAATCTACAATTTTGTAACATTTGCTCTCAATGTCAATCTGCGCAAACACAATCGTCGTCTTATCGGTCTGACTCTTTGCCCCGCCTAAGTCCCAAAACGTGTAAACCGGATCTGAAAAAGGATTAAGCGACTTCAATCTAAGATCCCTGTTCATCTTCTTCAGCTCATATCCGTAATATCCACCGTATACATCGCTGTCTGCCCGGTTCAAATACTCCTGCAAGGCCAAAGACATGCTGATTTCGCCAGCATCAACAATTTCTTGGATGTTCTGAAACTTCCTGAATGTGTCGGGGTGCTTCATTCCAACAAGCTCTGGATTCACAAAGATGTCTTCTTCGGGGTTAATCCAGTAATAATCCTTGGTGTCTTCGGGTTTAAGCCACTGAGAAAACCAGCTATCAATGCTCGCCGTCTTCTGAATGTCTTGGTATAGGTGGTTCTTCTTGCCACGCATAGTCCCGTTAAACAATGCCCACCCACCATTCTCACGCAAAATCGGGGAGATATAGCCAAAAGCCTCTTTCTTCTGCGACTGCCACTCAGAAAAAACGTAACCATAGCCATTCATACCAATGACGCTTAGATTGTCCGTACCACCAATCTTAATCACGCTGCCGTTAACAAGCTCAAGGAAGTAGTCGGAGTTATTCCTTCGCTTCCTAACTTCAGGAGGGCATAGAATATCAATCATATTCCCAGAAGCCACAACCTCACCGCTCTTATAAAACTCAACGATGTTGTCCCATAAAGCTTTCTTGGCAAGTTCAAGCGTGGGGAAGTAGTAGTAGTACGTTCCGCGCCGTTTTAAGGCACTTCTGACCATGAACTGGAAGTCTGTGATATCTTTACCAGCTCGACGATGCCAGCTCTTCACGGCCCTGTTACAGCCGTTGTCCATCGCTTTCCAAAAGGGGAATTGATAATGTCG
>Ga0070750_10002085_pt1 | contig 11109 bp, 14 predicted proteins | sample VirMetDEL_Nov_24_FD_77013 | JGI IMG/M metagenome (GOLD analysis project Ga0070750, IMG submission 77013) | Aqueous microbial communities from the Delaware River and Bay under freshwater to marine salinity gradient to study organic matter... | ecosystem: Environmental > Aquatic > Marine >...
AATACCATGATTAGCTTGATTACTTGTACGATGATTTGAAAGCAACCATCCAGTTAAATAATTGGCTGTACCCGCCCCATCTGTATTGCCTCCACCTTTATCTTTCTTCCATTGAAAGGTGGGTCTATCTGTAACTGTAGAGGTCGTATCAATAGTTATACCTGATGCATCTCCAGTAGATGTAGAGCTAGAACCAGTAGAAGGAACACCTAATGTTAGAATCTTATCTTCAATTTCAACATTTTGAGTTTTTAAAGTGGTTGTGGTTCCAGTAACTGTTAAGTCAACACAAGTAACAGTACCAGTAAAACTAGGGTCGGCAATTGGTGCTTTTGCATTCATTTGAGTTTGAATAGCTGAACTAACACCATCGAGGTATCCTAATTCTGTGCTAGTTACCGCAGATACTTCTACTTTACCACTACCATTTGAAGTTAACGCTCTGCTTGCAGTAAGGTCAGAACTAGCAATAGTAGTAGCTCCACCTGTAATGGTTGCTTGGACTCCAGCTTCTGAGGCTGACATATTCAACCATTTACTAGTTCCACTATCATATGCTAATACATCGTGGTCCGCTATAGATGTTATGGTTGTATCACCTAATTCTGAAACGCTATCAGCAGTGTCCACTTGTGCATCTACATATGTTTTTACCGCTAACTGCGATGGAACTAATGCATTTGAAGCACTCCCAAATGTTGTATCCGTGTCTATTTGTGCTTCGGTCAGCACTTTCTTCCATTCTGCCATAATACTCTCCTATTGTTTGGCTATATACAATTCATCATTAATGAAAGCCAAATCTCCAACTGTAGGATTGCTTGGTGCTGATGAATATTCTTTTAAGTTTAAAATTCCGTCTACTTGGAGCATATTGGTACTCATCCACAATGGGCTTCCTGTACCATCTCCATCAAAAATTCTTTTTGCAGAACTTGTAATGCCTTCGTTGGATGTAGACCCTGACACGGTTAATAAATCCTTATAAGTATTAGATATGGTCTTACTAGTTAAGGTAGACATTAGGTTATCCTTTGTAATGCAGAGGTTTGATTATAAATAGGTTTTAACCCTGACCCTCCTGGATTCGTAGATTGTAATGTGTTAGCCGATATTGCTAATTTTTTTAAAGAAGATGATGAAACTAATAAGCTTTTAATAATTTCACTAGTTACCCATCCAGTAGCAAATTGCCATTTTATAGTTTGGTCTTCCCAAACAACATTTGAAGAGTACGTTTTTTGAGGACTGTAACGTAAATCCACTAAAACTCCCTCCCTTGTACAATAATAGAGTTCTCCTCTGTCTTATGAGAATTCGCTTCTTGTTTTCCTTCAGCACAAGCTATTGCAAATTTATTATGAAAGTATTCAGCTTGTTTTATTTCGCCTCTTTTTTCATACCCATGAGCAATTGCTTTGTAAGTCAACGCTTCATGATATTCCACTGGTATAACAGGAGATTCTTTCATGCCTATAGCTATTCGTACAGGAGGGTCTTCTGTGTTATTTCCACCGTTTTCCAATGATACAAATGGACCATCATGTCTAGAGCAATGCAAGCTCAAGGTACCAGCAGTTGGTCCTGAAAGCGTTTTATTGTTTCCACTTAGGTCAGCAACTGCTAATGCATCTTTATCTACCCACCATACTTTTGCCATTAGGTCACATCCAAATCTTCGGTGTCAGGAGTGCTTATCAATCTGTCAATAGCTTTTCCATTAAAATAAACTGCATTAATTGAAACTATTTCATCATCAATCTGATACCAACGTACTCCATTGACAATTGATTTTTGAAACACTCCTCTTAAAATCTTTGTTTTTTTAGTAAACTCCCTAAGAGCTTGATTTAAAAAGACCCTAGCTTCAGCTTCTAACATATTTGGATGATGTACTCTTACTAAATCAATTAACTGCTCTTGAGTTAATCCAAAACCAAATGAAGGTCCGCCAGCTACTGTAAAATTACTTTGTGCCATTTATTCCCTTTCTGGTGCTGGCTGTGCCATTACACCTAATTGCCCATTCAACCTTGAAATCTCATCTTGATACATAGTCTGTATCATTGCCATTTCTTGCTGAGCAACGGAAGCAAGCTCTATGTCTTCTTCCTCGTGAATCATTTTATTTACTTTATGTTGCAATACTCTCATAGAAGCCCCTATGACTACTGCGTATTCTGCCAAATCTGGAAAATTACTAATGCTAATATGTGACCATAACGGAGTAGGGAATTCATTGTAATGAACATACCCTTTTGTGCTTGCATCAGTGCTTTGAGGGTCAGGCTTAATAAATAGTTTTCCTCCAGTAGCGGATTGACCTTCAATGTAATAAACTGGAGTTCGTACTGCTGGCTCCATTAAACTGCCAGAACTAGCCTGGACTTGTGCTTTTAACTCTAAAGGAATTTCAATTGCTCCATAATTTCCCCTTAAGACCTTTACAATCTTTTTATCTGTAATGTCTAATCCAGTAGCATCCGTCAAATCCGCCTTAATCGAATCTCTTATAAGTACATCATCAGGCATTGCATCCAAAACAGCCCTAGCTGACTGCTTTAAAAAGTTATTAAGCATTGCATTGTAACTGGAAATCCCTGCGTTGGTCGTTACTGACTTGACTCCAGTTAGATTTTCTATTTGTGTTTTAAAGTTTGACATAGTTTAAGGTGGGGGCTATCCGAAGACAGCCCCCTTAGCATTATTCCTTTTAATTAACCAGCAGAGACTTTTACAGTACCACTATCAGCCCAAAGTTGCCCAGCACTTGATGGGTCACTTGTAGGTAAATTAAGTTTTACTGTACCGCCACTTTTTAACTCAAAGTCAACAGCGACATCACCTGAAACAGCCTTGACAACATGGTCAAGATTTTCTTTGGTTCTGCCATCTGCTGTGGAATTGGTTACTCCTGCACTTACTTTAGCCATTCGTCACCTCCTATGGTGTTACCATCAATGCATGAGACTCAATAAGACTTATGCCAATACCTTCATCTGACATATACTGGTCTTTAACACCATCATAGTCATTTGCTTGTATAGAAGCCTGAAACTGAGGTCGTCTATATTGTGCATGAAACAAGTTCTCATCTGAAACGATAAGCATATGCTTGTTGTAAGGTCCACGTAGAACTGGAGTTGGAATCAACTGCAACATTCCATGAGGTGTTTCAAGGACTCTGTAATTAAATCCAAGACTATCTCTCTTCATGTCACCAAGGTTAACTGTCCATCCAGAATCCCCAGAAAAAGAACCAGCGTTTCCGCCTTGCTTAGACCAGTAGCCTAAGGCTCCTGCTCCAACAAAAGCACGCTTCATTCCTGATGTTGGAACGTATTGGAAGACTTTTTCCATTGCGTCTACAAACTCAGAGTAAGTATCTACAGCACTTGATGCGAATACATTCTGATATTCACCACTAGAATTACCGTGCTTGTTCAAAGCAGGAATAATACCCATAGTGGTACGCAAAGTGTTTCCATCCACATCGCCAAGATTCTCACTACTAGACCAAGCTCCTGTAATTCCAGCCAAGTTAGAGCCAAATAAGAAAGCTCTTTCTTTCTGAATCTTATGCTCTTGGGACTTCATGTCACGTAAACGAGCCAATTCTTTAGATTCTCCACGTAGAGAAGCTTCAAGAAGTGTACCTGTTACCTCAACTGGTGTCTTAAAAATCTGACATTGATTGTAAACAACAGATAAATCGTTGCTCCATGCAGTTGGAGAAGTTGTACCTTCACCAAATGCACTACCAATTACCATTGCGTAGTCAGTAGCTACAAAAGCATGACTGCCTAAAGCTTCTAGTAGCTTTACCTTAATGGTATTAGCAGATGGGTATGAAGTAACCACACATTTAAACTTTGAAGCGTCTGCACTGTCAAAAATCTCAAGCTCTAAGCCTATTAGATTTGCACCAGCTTCAAGACCTTCAGGAGCTGAAATGGTTATGTTACTAGTTTCAACATTCTCTGCTGGCATAGAACCATTAGCGATTGCTGTATCAATTTGAAACTTCTGTTTAACCCAAGGGTTACGGTGTTCAAACATTTTGAAAGTAGGGTCCGCCATACCAGAGATTGTGCTCTGATTGGCAACAACGGTAGTAAAAGGAGTTACATCTGTCCAAAGTTCCTTAACGATATTTGGACGAATGTAGAAATCTCTTCTATCACTGTAGAGGACACCTGAGGAGCCTAAATTCTTTGCTCCTACGACTGTTGTGTCGGATTGTGCCATTTATATCCTCCTAAGATATTTATTTTCTATTCGACATCAAGCCCAAGTTGAACAAGTCATCCTCAGAAAGATTCGGTTCTGGATTGCCTGTCTGTATTGCAGTAGGCGTTGGAACCTTCATTCTCTGTTTTTGATTATTCATAGCTTGAACTTTCTGCTGTGTCGCAACCTCTTGCTGACTAGGAGAATTCCTGAACTTATCAAGTTGAACTAGGTTATCAAGTGTAATTGAATCTGGAGAACTATAAAAACTCAAGAACTCATCTGCTTTATCCCCAGCGTATCCAAATTCATTGACTAAACGAGATTTCATGCCATCAACAGCTTGTGCTTGTTGGTATTCTTCTTGTTTTTGTTGAATTTGCAATTCCTGTTGACGCAATTGTTCCATCCTTGCGGTTTCTAAGTTTTCCTGATAATCAATCATACTATCTCGATAGTTATCTAACTCAGCTCGATATTTAAAAGAACTACTATCCTGGTCCATGTATGCTTCGGTTGCATCGTAATTAGTAGGTTTGGTTGGACGTTCGGGTTTCTTTAGTGATTCCTGCGATTTCTCTTGCGAGGGAACCGTAGGTGCATCACCAGAAAGTGACCTTGCTACATTTTTAAGAACATCTGGATTTTCTTGAATGTACTCCGCTATAGGAGCAACCTTCTCATACCTAGCTATCTTCTCACTCATGCTATCAAATTCACTTGCCTTTTGGTCATACCGTGATTGCCAATACTGATAACGATTTTGCTCGTCCCCAGTATTCTCTGGCGTTTCCTGCGCTCCTTGGCTTTTTTTTGCAACTTCATGCTCAAAAGCATCTAGCTCAGGAACTTGAGACTGTTCTACAGGAGCCTCAGCCTGTGGGGTTGACTCAACATTTGTCTCATCTCCCCAATAACTCGTAGCATTATCTACAAGAGTTGGGTCTGATGTTTCAGCAATGTTAGGGTCGGTTGTTAATTCAGCCATTTCTTCTCCTTCCCAATTTGTCTATCCGACAGCAACTGGGTTTATTTGTTGTGACTTGATTTCCCTATTTTCTTCTTTGACCTTACCAAGTTCATCGTTCAACCTTGCCTCATACAATTGAGACGCTTTTTGTGTTTTGTTGGCTGAATCCGTTAGCTTAGTCTTGAATTTTTCTATTTCTACACGCTTCCTATCAGACACTGATTCTCTTTGCGATGTCTGTAGGTCGCCTTCTAATTCTTTAATTTTTTCTTCTTGAGCTTCTACCTGTTGTTGCAATTGCATTATCATGCTGGTTCTCTTTAATACACCCTCAGTGTCTGCAACCTCTGTTTGCTCTAATACCTCTTGTTGGTCAATAATGCCTTTTTCGTATAGGCTCATATAGTAATCGAACCTTGCCCATCTATTTGATGGTAGCGTACTTCCACTTATAACAATTAAATCGTATTGCCCAATGGTCACATCATTCATCCTGCCCAAGACCTCTCCAGTGAAGTCATCATACATAGGTTGATTCATTGTTGCTTCAGATACGACCCCATCTGGTTTCATTAATCGAATGGTCTTTTCATCTGTATAAGTTTCTTGTATTAATTTGACAACAACCTTTCCCATTTGATTAAGCATAGCGTCAATGTCATCCAATTTTGACTTAATCCTACGTTGTGCATACTCATCAATAGCCACTGTACCTTTATAAGTACTTGGTGCAGAAGAAGGGTCTCCGCTCTGCAATGGATGAATTCCCAGAATGTGATATATACTTGTTTTTGCATCTTCTCTATTCTTATATAATTCATTGGGCAGAGGGACAGGTCCAGCAACGATTGGTTGCCCTAGTTCTGGGTCGTATTCAATCACACCAGTTCCAGCTCTAGACCATTCTTCCTCCAATTGCTTTCTATTCATTGAACCTCTAGGTATCAATAGCTTTGTGTTAGTAGAAGAACTAGCATGAGCTATGATAAGCGAAGTAATCTTATTTATATATTCCTGTATGGGTTTAATGAAACGCACATCGCTCATTGGATATGGGTTTCTATTATGCCTATTCATCAGAGTCACGATAGGATATTCTTCAATATCCATTATCTGTACTGCCAACATAACTCTCCCTACAGAAAGCACACGCTTTATTCTATCTACTAGAACCTTATTGCAAACAACGATTCCCTCTGCCTCTAACTCTGCCATAGAAACGATAGTGATTTTAGTAGTAGAACCTGGCACAGCACCTTCATGCTCTTCACCAGGCATTGGCATTGGTTGACCTGTCTGCTGGTCAATCATCATATGGAACACTTCCCCTATCTGCTCCACCATTCCTATTAATTCTTGAACTTTATATTTATCCGTAACGTGTTCTATGCCTTGAGAATTCTTTACTATACACGCTGGTGACTCCAAGAACCCTTTATATTCTGCATCTGCATGGATAAACTCATTGCCATTGGTTGTATCAATGCAATGCCAAAAGGGTAATTGCACTTTTTCATACCTGTCGATGACTTGAAATGTCTTGCTGTCTGTAATATTGCTATCGTTTATCGGACCAATTTGTTGGTCCAACAAAGAAGAATCCCTATTGCTTGTTGGGTAATACTCACCAGTGTTTTCAACCATTTGAGATAAAAGAGTACCGCCTCCTTCCCCACTGCTTTTTACTACTTGAGGATACGCATTGCGTACTTGCTCACCAGTTAGGGTCTTAGAAATAATAATATTGCTTGCATCTCTACAGAACGTGTCCCTTGAAGAAGGGTCAATGTATAAATCAAAAGGGTCTACGGATTTAAAGCACACTTCCCCTCTTCCAAAATCCATCATAGGGTCTATGTACGCAATCAATGCACCCATTCCCTTTACGTAATAATCATCAATAACTTGTTTTAATTCAGTATTGCCATTGGATATATCCCAGATGTAGGACATAATATCAGAAAAGATTCTACCAACTTTTGTATCGCTATCTTCTCTACCAGTAGACTGGAATTTTGGTTTGTTTGCAGTCAGAAGTGCTTTTGCCTGTTCAACTGCTGGGTGAACAACGTTATCAATAATAGGGCTTTGTGCTCGCCCCTTAAGAATCTTTACTTGGTCAGCAGTCCATTGGGAACTGTTCCTGAACTCATCATCTTCCATAGCCTGAGTAGCCCAATCTGAACGCTGTCCGTGGAATTCTCTAAGTAGGTCTTCTGACCTTTGTACCTCTGGATGAACATTTATTGGCATAAAATTGAGATAAAACTATCCTCGTGCACAAGGGGGGTCACAAGCTATTTATGCTAAGCAGTCATCCAATCCACTACTTTTCTTACAGACATACCCAATACTGGGGTTTGTTCATCTCTTGTTTCATGGTAAGGAGTGTATGAACCTTTATTGGCATAATACATTCCATCTAAAAGGTCATCGTGCTTTCCTCTAGGAAATAACAATAGTTCATTAATGAAGTCTTGCATATCTCTATCCATATGAACTTGCCCTCTGGCAAAAATAGGCTGAAGGCTTTCCAGTCTCCTACTTTTTGAATTGCGTGGATTCTCTTTAACGTTCAAGCCAGGAATGAACAAATTCTCATCTTCACATCTTTTAATCACATACTCTCTCAACATTTCCTGATACCCCACACTTTCAATGCGAGTCTTTTGAGAACGATATTTTCTAAAATTGTCAACAATTGCCTCAGCTAAGTTCAGTGGAGTAGCTCTTTTTCGATAATAAGGCAACACATACCTATTGCCTTCAGCATCAACCCCAATATTAAATATAACGCTATAGTCTGCTGTTTGTTTTGTGCTAGAGGCAGGGTCTACGCCTGTAAATATATTAATGGGAATCTGTTTCTTTTCAGGTTCGGTCATTTCAATGTAGGCGTTCTTATCGTTATCCAACCAGACCTCACCTTTAAAATATCGAAAATCATCTGCTCTAAACAATTGGTCTTCATCGCCTACTATCTCGCACATATATTCACGATAAAAAACAGATAGGCGATTAATAGACTCTAATTCTTCTTTCTTTTGTATCAACTTCTTTATTGACCACCAGTCTTCCCATAAGGCTACATTCTTTTCTAGGTCTGGTTTGTATGAAAGGTTCTTCCAGCCCTTCATATCTTTCAATGTTTCCACCATGCAACGTTCATGTTGCGGTGTCCCAATCACAATTATTCTACCTTTTCGTGGGTCAACTGAAGGAACAGCCGATTGTAGTAACCATCTAAGATTGGATTCCATTGCCTCGGCTGTTTTGGTGTTATTTTCATCCTCAGGGTCATCAATGATAATAAGCGTTGGACGTTGGTTCCCTATTTTTATTCCTCGTAACTGCTGACCTGTCCCTTTGCAAATTACCATAGACCCATCCTTCAGTTCTATCTCAGCCTTTGCCCAGCTTTTTGCTGAATGAGACCCCCAATACCCAAACAACTGTCTACATTGTTCGCTATAATCAAGTGTATCTTTTATAAGCCCCAATAACTTGACTGCGTGGTCCTGCGTTCTTGAGCATAAGACTATTAATTTTTTTCCTTCTCCAAAAAACAGATGATGCATAGGCAAGATACCACCTACTATAGAAGACTTAGCGTGACCTCGAGGAGCAATAATATTTATTTGCTTGTTATCGTGGTCCATGATGTGCTTTGTAAGGTCGTAATGAAAGTCTGGAGATTTAGCAGAAAACATATTAGGAATACATACTTTCCCAAACAGCATCATATCGTCCTTTAGTTTCTGTAATACCTTTTTATGCTCTGCTTTTTCCATTCTTTTCTAATAATCCTTTCCAATTAGGTAATCCGTAGTGTCCAAATAAGCCCTTAAGCCCATATCTTCCGCTACATCCTTCATTACTATCACAAAAGAATCCAATTTCTTAGTATCCTTTTCGCTTGCTTCGACCACTACGTGTCTTTTTTCGCTTCTTTCTGGTCTTTGGCTTAATTTTTCTGGAACGAGTTCTAATTTCATTTTGCATCCTGTTTCCTTTCTAGCTTAACCTGACGAGATTCTTCAGTCTCTATCTCATCTAAAATCTTTTTGGTCACATCAATCTGGACTGTATCTGTTACTTGGCTCTTATTGGGCAACATATCCATTATTCGTATGTATTGCTCTGCCCCACGTAGCATATTACTAGGGTCTGAGTTATTCTTAGCCAATTCAATGGCTTCTGAGATAATATCAAGCACATCGCCTTGATTCATATCTCTGTCATCTAAGTAATCTTGTATCTTTTTATCAACCATTCTCTTTATAGTCTCCGTTTTAAATAATCTCTTTGCTGTCAGGTCTGGATGAGCCTGGTCTTTTCTGTAAACATCCCCCAATTTGTGCCAATCTATCTTTCCAGTTTGCATCATCATCTGAACATAGAGGTTTACAGCGTTTTTTGTACGTGTCCTGCGACTTTCTCTGTCTTCCCATGATAGAGTCCCACATTGACCATATTCGCCTGAATCTCGGTGATTTTCATAGGTAAGTTTGGCTCGGTCACTAATCCACATTCTGGCGTATGGCGTAACAATTTGCTCTGAGTCCTTGTATTTCTTTCGTTGAATGCATTCTGCCACGTATCCATCGTCAGAAAGACACAATTCACCCTCTTTTGCCTCTTTCCAGTAGACATAGTCCAACTCCCTGTCCTTTGCTTCCTGTTTTGAGTGAACAAAATAGGTAACATCGTTCCAATCGTTAACTTTTAAACGTCTTGTTATCAGGTCCATGAGGTATCTTGTACTTTTTAAGGGTTTCTGGGCACATACGCCCTTTTAAACAAATTTCAATAAATGCCTTTAATAGATAATATCCACCTTGAAAGCGTGGTCTGGGGTAAATACGTTCCTCGTTAAGAAAGAACTGCAAGCCCATGAGCATCCAATCGTAATAGGTCATTGCAACCTTGTTGTAAAACACTATTTTATCTTCGGGGTGCTTGCTTCCAGGCTTAAAGGTTACTTTGTGGGACATTACTTACCCACCTACTGCTGTGTATACATGACTGTATGTATACATACTGTAGTAAATAAATATTGACAGTAGTATTACTACAGTAATGTATACATTACTGTAAAAAAACAACCATTGGGGGGTATAAAGCAAGTCTTTTTTAATCATAATTTGGATAATTTTCTAAAATATGAGTAATTAGCTCTTTATCTCTAAGTCCTAATGTATTCAAATCTTCGATTCTAGATTCTATTTCCACTTCTGCCTGTACAATAGCAAATCCCAACAACAGTTCATCGTATTCCTCAGGTGACATTGTTACCATCTCGAATTGATTGGTGTCTTTATTCCATTGTTCAAATTTCATAGGGTAATAATACAATCCTGGATGGGGGAGCTCTCAAGTCAATTTTGAAAACTGGTTTTAGAATGGGAGTGGGAGATATATAGTAATCCCACCCCCCCACGTAAGGTTGCCTAGGGGGGTGACTTTAGGTTGAAACTTTCGTTTCAACCACACAGCAGTCCCCCCAGCTCAGGCAACTTAGTGGCTCCCCTACAGTATCCTATGTCTATGACAGTCAGAATCTCTGGCGAGAGCTTTAACGGCAAGCGTGAAACGCTTAATGCTAAGCCTCTTACAGAGTACTCTGCCGACGAAGTCCAAGCCATGGTAGACTCTAGCGTGTCTTGCTCAATCTTTCTGAAAGACGAAAGTAGAGCAGACGAGGCTAGGTCTATCCTGTCTGACTTCTTCAGTCATTACAAAGGTACTGTCATCTCGAAAGCGACAGAATTCGGTTGGGTGGTCACCCAATCTCTTCTGCCAACAAGAGATGACTCGGTTGCATTCGCTGGCTTACGCCAGTCGAAGGCATCCTAGTACCTCGGTAATGCTGAGGCGGAGTCAAGTGCTGAGCAATCTCCAATCACGCT
>Ga0070750_10002088_pt1 | contig 11104 bp, 10 predicted proteins | sample VirMetDEL_Nov_24_FD_77013 | JGI IMG/M metagenome (GOLD analysis project Ga0070750, IMG submission 77013) | Aqueous microbial communities from the Delaware River and Bay under freshwater to marine salinity gradient to study organic matter... | ecosystem: Environmental > Aquatic > Marine >...
CTTTTCATTTTTTTATCACTTAATCCATATCTCAGATCATGACCTGGTCGGTCAGAGTGAAAATCAACCATTTCGTAATTCAATTCTTTATCCATAATTTTAGCTATCATTTGTGCCATTTCTAAATTACTAATTTCTCTCTCGCCAGTTAAATTATAACTTTCGCCGATCTTACCATTTTTAATCAAAAATAATACCCCAGCTGCAATATTCCTGGCATGAATATAAAATCTAGTACCTGAAGTTTTACCGTCAGGGTAACTATGAATTTCTACCTTTTCTCCTCTCAAAACTTTACCAATAACTTTGGGTATAAATTTTTCATCATGTTGCATTTCGCCAAAAGCATTCATTACATTAATTCTCATGACCGGCACTTTATAAGTATTATGATAGGACATGCATATCATTTCAGCCGAAGACTTAGAAGCAGAGTAAGGATTAGTTGGATTATGTCTTTCATCTTCGCTAAACATTTTATCTCCTAACGCCGGACCATAGACTTCGTCGGTACTAAAATAGAAGAAGATTTCTAGATTATTTAATTTTCTAGCATATTCTAATAATTGCACCGTGGACATAACATTATTTTTAATAAAAGACAAAGGCGTGGAAATACTATTATCAACATGTGTTTCCGCGGCCATATGAACAATATAATTTATATCTCCTATTTCTTTCATCAAAGAGTCGCTTATTTGAACACATAAATCCCATGTTATTATCTTTACTCTGGGATTATCAATAGCTTTAATTTCTCTTAATCTATCAAAACCAAAACTAGCATAGGTCAATTTATCGATGATAACTAGATTCCAATCTGTATTTTTTAGAACATGTTCAACGAAATGACTTCCTATAAAACCGCAACCTCCTGTTATTAAAATAGTTTTCATTTTAATAACGTTAATCATTAAAATGAATTTATGTTCTGGTTATGAATTTATGAAAATAGCAGATATATGTATATGTGAAAATAATATAAATGATAAGTTAAAACCTGACATTAAAAAATTATATAGTTATAATAATGTAGATAAACAAGAGTTAAAAAAAGCTAAAAATATATTTATCAAGACAGATTATATAGATTATTTTTTTAGAAAATATTATAAATTTTTATCAGAAGATATAATCATTATAACTCATAATAGTGATTATGAAATAAACAAAAAATATAAAAATATCTTAGACTTGCCTAAGATAAAAAAATGGTATGCGCAAAATGTAAAATTTGAACATTCAAAATTAAATTCGATACCTATTGGTATTGCTAATCCCCAATATAAACATGGTAATAAATTATTATTAGAAAAAATAAAAAATAATAATTTAACGAAGAGTAATTTACTATATATTAATTTCAATACTAATACTAATCCTGGACAAAGAAATCATATTTATAATATTTTTAAAGATCTACCAAATGATTGTAATAAAAATTTAACGCAGGAAGAATACTTAGAAAATATAGCTAAATCAAAATTTTGTATAAGTCCGCCTGGTAATGGTACAGATTGTCATAGGATATGGGAATGTATTTATATGGACACAGTGCCAATAGTAAAAAGGGATATAGCTTTTGCACAATTTGAAGATTTGCCAATATTATTTATTGATAATTGGGAAGAAATTAATAATAAATATTTATTAGATAAATATAATAAAATAATTAACGAAGGAAAAAAAGATAAAATATATATTGAATATTGGATTAAACAGCTAAACTTGAATAAATAAAAAAGATTTACTATGCGAAGGAGGTGTTTTAAACCATTGGAAATTTTTAACTTTTTTATTTTAGAAGATTATCAATCAATATTTATTGTTTATAATTTATTAGATTCGTTTTAAAAAAAAAGAATATCAAAAATGAATATTCTTATAACAGGATCGGCTGGACTAATAGGTTCTAACTTTAGCGAATGGATATTAAAAAATAAACCAGAAATTAATATAATTGGTATAGATGATTTATCGGGAGGATATAAAGAAAATGTTCCCAAACAAATTAATTTTTTTAGGCTAAATTTATTAGATTACGAAAAAGTAGAAGATATTTTTAAAAATTTTAATATAGATTATATCTACCATTTTTCAGCATATGCCGCAGAAGGCTTGTCCCCTTTTATTAGAAAATATAATTATAATAATAATCTGTTAGTAACGACAAATCTAATTAATTTAGCTATAAAGTACAAGATAAAAAAATTTGTTTTCACCTCAAGTATGGCCGTATATGGGAAAGGAAATGCTCCTTTTAACGAAAAGGACTTACCTAGACCAATCGATCCATACGGTATAGCAAAGCTAGCATGCGAAATGGATTTAAAAATTGCTAAAGACCAACACGGCCTCGAATACTGTATTATTAGACCTCACAATGTATATGGGGTTAATCAAAATATCTGGGATAAATATAGGAATGTTTTGGGTATTTGGATTAATCAATATTTAAATAATCAAGCAATTACTATATACGGAGACGGTGAGCAAGAAAGAGCTTTTACTTATATCTCTGATATTATGGAACCCCTATGGAATGCTATAGTAAAGAAGGAATCGTCGGGAGAAATAATTAATTTAGGAGGTATTGAAGAATCCACACTGAATAACGCTAAAGATATTTTATTAGAAATTATAGGAGATAAGAATTATCCAGTTGAATATTTAAAAGAAAGACATGAAGTCAAAAAAGCATGGAGTACCTATCAAAAATCAATAGATATTCTTAATTTTAAACATCAAACAGAATTAAAAGATGGTTTATTAATAATGTTAGATTGGGCGAAAAAACAGCCTAAACGAGAAATTAAAAAATGGAAAAATTATGAATTAGAAAATAATATCTATGACTATTGGAAATAAATTATAGTAGCAAATTTTTTATTCTTTCTTTAATATCTTTTTTAATTCCAATCCACCATTCTTTTTGGATATTAATTCTATTTTTAATATCTTCTTCGTTCATAATTTTAATTTTTTCAAGTATTTCTTCCCAATTTTTCCCCTTTATTAAAGGGGGAACACAATCTTGAAAACAGATATTTTTTTCTTTTTCTTCCCCGGCTACTAATGGTATAGCCCCTGATACTATTGCGTCGTAAATTCTATTATTATCTTGATAGACAGGTTCTTCAATAAAAGGGTGATTAATTTTACCACTAAGTAAATTTCTTCCAGAAGGAATAAATATCGTATCATGATAGATTTCGTATACTTTATTATAAGGAATATTTTCTGAAACGAAGAAATTATTACTATAATTTTTAAAATTTTTTATCATTGTTTCTCTATCTAATCTCTCTTTTACAAATTTATTTTTAATATTCCCAATAAATGCCCAATTATATTTTTTATCATCTTTATATTCTATTTTGTCGCTATTGGATGTGAATTTTTTCATAAAACCAAAAGGTATTCTTTTAACGTTATTTCCTTCATAATTATAATAATACATGGTATGTTGTCTCAGAACAAGGTCAAACTGAGGATATAATTTAGAAACTAAATCTTTACAAATTAAATATTCATCTGATAAATGGACAAGGATTTTAGGTTTATATTTGGTAATAAATTTTTGATACTCTGATTCTCGATTCTGTAGACCGTCTTCGTTAATAACAAAGGCTAAAATTTTTTTATCTAAGTCAAGGTTATTTTTTTTATTTAGATATATATGACGACAATTGAAATCTGAAAATAGTTCTGTAATATAATCTTTTTCCCACATATGGTCCCCGTCAAACCAACAAATATAATTTAAAGATAATTTTTCGATTTGTAAAGATTTAATAATTCTTCTTCTTCTATTAGATTTTTCCATTTTAATAAATTTTAATTATAAACAGTTACTCAGAAATTTATCGATATCCGTCACATATAGTCTCTCTTCCAATGGCATTAGCGGTCCTGTCAATTTTTTATCTATAATTCTTCTCCTTCTATGCATTTTAAATATTTATTGTTTAAAATGAGAAATATAATTTTATTAGATTCTTGTATTAAATCTCAAAATTATCATATTAATAGGATTGAACAGTATAAAAATGGTTTAAAATCAATATTAAAATATAAAGATTTTTTTATAGACAAAGGTTTTGATATTATTTTTATTGATAATTCTATAGACGATTTAAAACAATTTCCTTTTATTAAAGATTTATTACCAAATGATATAAAAATAATATGTAAAAAATTAAACAAAAACGGACCTAATAAAGCAGGAGGTGTTATTGAACATTGGTTAATGTCAAAAGATATATGGAAGGATTATGACTATTTAATACATCTTGAAATAAGACAGATATTAATTGATAATTCCTTTTTTGAAGAATTTTTAAAAGATCCTATTTCTATTTTTGGATGGGGGTCTGATAATAGATTAATAAAAGGATTATTTCCATATGGTAAATTTAAAAAGAATGATAAAAGATTTGAAATAGATAGATATAATAGACATAATAGACATAATAGACATAGTAATAAAAGAACTAATGATTTTTATACAGGCCTTATGTCATTAGAAATTAAATCTTTTTTACCGTTCATTGAGAATTATGATTATAAATCAATAAATGAAATTATTCCAGACAAAGGGCCCAAATCATTAGAAAAAATAATAATGTCTTTTGCTTATGATAATTTAGAAAATTTTAAAGTTATAGAAAAATTAAATATTAAGAGATACTCTTCTTATGATAATTTAGATAAGTTTGACAATGAATATTAAACACCAGTCCAGCCTTTATTAGTAAACATTCCAAGTGGACACCAAGCTGGTTTATAATTAGGATAATAAACATTTGAAAAAAAAGATAAATAACCTATAACAGAAGAAAAACTTCCATGAGATAAAATAACATGTTTACAAGTACTACCAAAATGTATTGTTTCTCTTTCATTATTTATAAATATAATAATATTTGGAAAAATTTCTTTTAATTTGGTTATTATATAATGCGACGGACTATCCGAAGAAACATAAATATTATCGTAATCTATTTTTTCAATACATTTTTTATAATAATTGATACCAGGATTCCATTGACTTGCGTCTGATAATCTTATATGAATAAAAATATCATTATTTTTTTCATACCTATCTCTGTAATTATTTACACTGATAATATTTAGTTTTACTGATTTAATATGATCATATATTAAATCAGTTATTTTTTCATCTTGAAAATATTCATTATTTGGATTTAAATTATATTCTAACTTATTTCCTAATAAAATTTCAAAATAATTATTATTATTCAAATCTATAATATCTGAATAATAATTTTTCCCTTTATATAAATCTAGACCCAATGATTCTACTAATTCTTGATTAAAATATTTTACAAATAAATCATGTTTTTTTGCTATTAAACTAACGGCTAAATTTCTTATTACTTGATTACAAAGTCGACCATTGTTAGTGGTATATGTATATTTTTTTAAATTTTTTCTATGCAATCTTCGAGCCATTTTTATAATTATTTTGTTTAATATTTTTAATACCATAATCTAAATCTTGAAAAATTTTAGGATCTTTGAATATTTTTTGATTTTTAATTTCTTTTAATTTTTCTTTATTCAGACTTAAATTATAAATATAATCACTAGCTTCTTCTAAGGAAGAAAAATCCTTTACATCTATATAGCTTTCTTTATTAAAAAAGAATTCTGCACTTTTTGAATCACCCCAAAATATAGGTATAGCTCCTGAATTATAAATATTTAAAATTTTTTCAGTAATATAACCTTCTAGATCACAATTTTCCATAGCAAACCCAAAAATATAATTTTCGTAGATATTATCTAATATAGTAAAATCACCATCTATTTTTTTATGATTATTAGAGCATTTACCCATAGCATGAGCAGTATTACTCTTTTTCTCTAAAAGTTTAAATAAATTATCTCGTTTATCGACACAATTGCTTGCTATATAAGCTACTAAATTTTTCCTATTTTCTATTGGGGTGTAATTTTTATTCAAGATTTTATCTATCCCCTTTTTCATTTCATAATTAGCTGTTAAAATATATGGCCACCATATATCTTCCTTTTTTTCTGGTTTTTGAGATAGTATATTGTATAAAGCTGAATTATAATTTTTAACTTTTTGTGGCTCCCCGGACCAAGTTATATAGGGAACCTTTTTATCAGTATATAATAAACTATCGTTCCAATCAAAGAAATGAGAAACTAATAATAGATCAGGATTAGAAATATTGGTATATATTATTTCTTTATTAGGATATTCTATTTCTAGAAATTTATTAAAAAAAAGTTTATTCCATTCCGATGCTTTGCCTTTACTGGAAACATATAATTTATTTTTGTTTTTTTTTACATATTTATAACGATTATAATATAATACTGATATAGAAATTAATAGTAAAATGATTAATATTATAACATAAGTATTAATCATTTTATAAATGTTAGTTTTTATACTCCTTCTTAGACTTGGTATATTTATAAACAATCTACTATTTTTTCATTAATTTCTTTATTTTTTCCTTCATTAGGTCTAAGCATATGATAATCAGTATATATACCTTTATTTATATTATCAAATAAAACATTATCTAATTTAGGAAAACTAGCACGACATAATCTTTTATATCTAGTAATACTATCATTTAACATTACGAAATGTGTATCTTTTTTATTCCAATTATTAATATAAATATATAAATCTTCTTGATCTCTGCACCAAAAATCAGTAAATCTTTCTTTGAGTCTAGTTTCTATATCTTCTATACTATTTATATTAAATACTTCGGACCATGTTTTACTAGTTGCTATATGATAACACATCATATATTGTTTTGGTGTAGGATATATATAATCTTTATAATATATGAATTTATTTTTATCAATATTTTTAATATATTCTGTATAATAATCTTTATTCATAGGTATCATATCAATATCTGTAATCAAAACTCCATCGTTTGATTTTAATAAAGCAGGGTATAATAATCTAATGTATTGGGAAGTAAAAGAAGTTGTTATATTTTCTAAAGGTTTAAATAAGATTAAATATTTTTCATAATCTCTATATTCTTCTGGTATTTCATCAGCTATCAAAATAATTTTTATTTTGATAGCTGGAATTAATTTTTTCCATGCTCTTATAAATATAGGAATAAAATCCGAATACAATTTATTAGTATTACAGCTAGTTAAAACATATTCTAATTCCATATTTTTTACAAAAGGCTTTATAAAAATTTCTTTAAATATTTTCATTACTTTTTCTGGTGTATATTCTTTGTAAGCATTCCAGTCTTTTTTTGATTCTTTTTCGGGGTCAAAATTAAGTAAAATATTAGTTAAATCTTTTTCATTATTATACCACAATGCTTTACTACCTAATAAATTAACATGACCTCTATCTCTAACATTTTTAGTAGCTATAATAGGTTTATTATTTATAGAAAACTCTCCTATTGATATTCCAAATGTTTCTCCTACATCTCTCCCCCAAATCATAGCATTACATGTATTTATAAATTTTACTTTTTCTTCTAAATCATATATTGTCGGTAAATATATAATATTTTTAAGTTCTTGACAAAATGGCTTAAAATTAGCAAATATAAAATAAATATTTGGATTTTCTTTTGCTATTTTATAAATTGCTTTATGAACAAATGGTATATCAAAACTATCTTTTCCTCCATAACCACCAAATACTTTGGCTTTTTTTGGTATATTTAAAATATCTCTTAAATTTTCATCATTTGAAGGTAAATTTATCATATGCGGTACAACTGGATACTGTCCGTTATTACCGGTGACGTCAGGATGTATAGTGGAATAAACTTTACCATGTTTGAAATTAGCATTAAAAACACAATGCACTACTGTATTACAACTATTACTTATTTTACCGTCTAATTCTCCTGATTTAATAACGTATAATATATCTATATTTTCTTTCTCTATAATATTATCTATTTTATTAAAATTATCTACTCCGTATACTTTAAATTTATCTTGAAATTTTTTTATAATAGATTTATTATTATTTCTATGAGTTGTATCATAAAAAATAATAGATTTATTATCTAATAATTTTTCATTATAATAAGCATAATCATATATAGAAACTGTAGTTCCTCTCTCGCATAAACAATTATCCCAAAAGGCTATTTTTAAATCTTTATCTTTATTTAAAATTTTAAAATTTTTATTATTATATATTATGTTTCTTTTTTTAATCCGTCGTCGACGTTCCATTTTTTATATTTTATTGATTAAATAATTATTTTTGCGTTTCTGTGTTTTTAGAACTAAATCTATAATAATGGAGAATTTTATTAATTTTTACCTCTTTTTTAATTCTATCGCTTTCACGAACATGTTTTAACCAAAATGCGTCTTCTCCATAATTTATTTTCCCCATATCATTATAAAGAAAAATATCTACTTTTTCTTTTCTCCATGCACACCAAATCCAAGGATACCTATGTATTACTCCTTTGATATTAGTACCTGTCAAAGAATTATTTATATCAGGTTCAACATAAAATTCTTTACCATCACAATTACAATGTTGCTTAAAAGTGATCACATCAGCATCTAAATTATTTCTTATAGCTTCTACAATACTCATAATATAATCATCAGCTACGTCATCGTCATCATCAAGACTAGCTACAAATTTGCCACCAGCCGTTCTCAGCATATTAGTTCTTTTATAGCTTAATCCTACGGTTTTATTATCAAAATGAGCTATTATTTCTACTAAATCTTCTAAATCATTTTCTTTTATTTGTTTCATTAATTTTTCTGTTATTGTAAAGAATTTATCTTTTCTACTTATGATGGTTGGTATCATAATAGTTAATAATATTCCATGGTTTTCTTTTAATATTGTCAACTCTTTCCTCCCATTAGTTTTATCTCTGATTCTTAATCTTCTCATTCTATTACTCATTTTTAGTTATTTTGCTCTTATAGCCCAGATGGGATATTTCCAACTTTCCTTGCTTCCGAAAGAACTAAAATAAGTTTCATCTTTTATTTCTATACCTCCTTCTAATTTTAAGAGAACACTGGATATACTTTGATCATGTCGATTATCTTTAAAATCATCCCTTGTAGTTAATCTATTATAATAATCAGAATATAATAGATTATCTTCGTCTGCAATTTCTAATAGTTTTTTAAATAAATTAACAGTAAAATCACATTTTTTAATTATCTTGACAGTACCTATTAATTGACCACTATTACCTATTTCTGAATTACTAGATAATTTGAAATATTTAAATATATTATCATTGGTCCAATGTTTTTCTGGTAAATGTTCCATTTTGAAAGAAATAATAGGTTTTTCATTATTTTCCAATAATTTAAAATACTCCAAAAATCTTAAAAATCCTAATTTATTAAATCTACAGCCAGCATCTGTATATAATAAATATTCGTTATTTTTTATTTCTGATAATTTTTTATCTATAATATATGGTTTCCACAACCAATATCCTCCCCCCTTTTGTTGTGTTAAAATATTTTTATGTTTTTCTTTAAATTTTTCATCTAAATCATTTGGAGAATAAGCTGAGATACTTTCGAAAGGATAGAATTCTTTGGCCTGTTTACATATAATCTTTTTAGAATTTTCATATTTTTCATTGCCATAAGTTATAAAATGAATAATATATCTTTTTATTAATATTTTTTCTAATTTTTCTTTATCTCTTTTTAATATTTTTTTGAAATTAGCTTTATTATTTTTTACAGTATATCTAGGCGGACCACCGCTATTTTTAACACTAATAGATATCATCTTTTTTCCCGGATAAATATCATTCATCCAATCATCTATATACCAATTTTCTATTTCTGGTGGAAAATAATAATTAAATAATTTAAGATGAGTAGTATGTACAAAACTTTGAGTTATCAAACTAGGATTATTTATATCATTAGGACCTACTGCTCCGATAAAATCAACCGAGGCTAAATAGTTTATAAATAGATCTTCCCATTCAGGTGTTAATAATCTAATATCATCCCCGATTTGATAAAGAAAATCATTATTTTCTGCTGCTTGAAAAGCTAATTTAGTCCAAATTTGTCCTACTTTTCCTTTCAAATTTTCCATAGGTATTAAAAATAATTGATCTTCGTTATTAAAGGAATTAAAATGTTCTTTAATTTTATCTAAATTATTAACATAGAACTTATCATCATGGTCATAACCTAAATAAAAACTATAACTATATTTTTCCCTTTTGGCTGTTTTCAAAAAACTATCATATAATATAGCAAAAAAATCCATATCTTCGCATTTTTGATAGTTCCTTCTATTACTAGTAGTAGGGATAATAAAAGCTATATTATTATTAACATCATTGATAGATATATTAGAAAAAAATCTATTTTCTCTATATATTTTATCTATTTCCCGTTTCTTCACCACCCTCCTTCTACGATGCATTTTTTATATATCTTAGTATATAAACAAATAATTTAATCATAATATGTTGATTCAATGCGAGGAAATCTTTTTTTATATAATTCCATAGCCTTGTTCGCAGAAGGCATTAATTCATTTTTAATTAATAATTTAATATCATAATCATCAATAGTTTTATCAATAATATTAAAGATTAGATAAAACCAACAAAACATATTTCTTTTGCGTACATCTTCTAAATAAGAAATAGCCTGATTCATATCAGACCAAATAAAAATATGTCTCTTGTTATTACTAGCACAAACATACATTATTTTTTCCAATAAATCCTTTTCTTTATTAATTGACACGAGGCATTTAATAAACGCCGGGCTATCATTATTCAAGTCAATATAAATTGCCTCCATGATTGTTTTATCATCGTTTTATTTTTCCTTTTTCAATTTCAAAAAAATTGAAAATTAAGAAATAATTATAGCTAATATATCCTGTCCAAAGATGTCGTTTAACGACTCTTTTGAAGATTTCGTAGATCATTTAATACCCCCAATGGTAAAAAATTTTACCATTGAAAATATGGAAGGCAAAATTTTACAGGAGGAGGAGGAAAAACCTCCCAAAACTTCAACATGGAAGAAGGTGTTAAAAACACTGTTTGGGAAAAAACCTTCC
>Ga0070750_10002091_pt1 | contig 11094 bp, 10 predicted proteins | sample VirMetDEL_Nov_24_FD_77013 | JGI IMG/M metagenome (GOLD analysis project Ga0070750, IMG submission 77013) | Aqueous microbial communities from the Delaware River and Bay under freshwater to marine salinity gradient to study organic matter... | ecosystem: Environmental > Aquatic > Marine >...
AATGTTTTTAGTATATCTTTCATTATTCTGATGCTAATTGTGCGTTATTTATTATTGCGTTTTCAATCTTACTTAGATTTCTGTCTAAATATCCATCATACAATGAAAAGTGATATAATGTTCCGTTAAAAGATGGAGATGTTGAGCTACCTATTATTCCAAATTGGTCAAATGTAAAATCTGAAGTTGGAACTGTTGTGGTATAAACCTGAACTCCATTTTCTCTTATATACAATGTGCTATCCTTTCTTTGTACTGTTATCAATAGCTTTTTGCTACTTGGTTGCCAATATCCTGATACAGGTGCAGTAACCGAACTTATTGAAGAAAAACTTAGTTTATATGATTCATTAATAGCTTCACCTATTGTTAAATACATATCGGCATTAGCACTATTTCCTAATAAACGATAATTCTTATGCAATGGATTTGCTATTGGTTGTATGTAGAAAAACATTGTAAAGTCGTTTCTAACCAATATGCTTGAGTTTAAACTAAGATATTTTGATTCATAGGAGTTAAAGTATAATGGTGCATATCCGTTGATTCCTGTGCCTTTAAATCCTAACTGTGGCTTGTTTGCAGATGTTGATTGTGATAAGTTTAAATTATCAACTGAACTTCCCCAATATTCTACAAGTTTGCTTCTTTCGATAATTAGTTTAGAATAATCAAAAATACAAGTTGGATATATTGTTGTAGCTGCTTCAAGTTGCGATATATTGAATGATGGTTGAGAAGATGCTGATTGTTGCAGTCTAAGTCTTGTTTGTTTGGTCAATCTCACATTCTCGTAATATTGTACTTGATTCTCGTTGACCTTAGAATAAACTACTTCTTGTAGAACACCATCAACAGTACAATAAACTTTTTCGCCTTCTTTCTTTTGAAGTATTGCCTTTTGATTAGAAAAATCTGCTATTATTTTCATTATAAGTTTATATCGTTAACTAAATCCATAACATCTCCAACGCTTTGAGCATCATAACCCAAGTTGTAATACTCAACTAACTCAATCTTTGTAGATTGCTTTTTGTGTGGTTGAAAATCTACTATCTTATTTATTCTATGATAAACACCATCTATTACAACTAACTTACTAAAATCTATATTAGTTACATCAGCATAAGTCAAATTAACGTAAACAACCTTTATTCTTGGTTTTTGTTTTAGCTGTTTAATCATTTTGCTGTAAAAATTACTAAATAATCCTTTTTGTATTATTGTAGGATTAGTAGCTCCACCTGCATCTTTCAAGTATAATTTTTGACTTACATCTGAAAAAGATAGATTGTTATCTACAAATACTTCTGTTCCATTGTAAGTTCCAATACTTAAATATTTTCTTGTTCTATATGTAGTAGATTCATCATAATCAGATGCACTTAAATTTATAAATGCAGCTTTTGTAAACAAAAACTTATTTGTACTATCAGCAGCCAAATCATTATTAGTTGCTTGATGGTATCTTTGCCAAGAACCATTTTGTCCTACATTCTTTGTCTTATTAGCTATTGACATATATTGATTAGGTGGATTTAACAATAAAACTCTTGAGCCAATATCAAACGATTTCTCTGCTCTTTCTGCTGTTGGTGCATTATTATTTATATTGCTAAACTCTTTATGGTAAATTGGTATCAGAGGAGTATTTGAAACACTAAAAGAAGGAGCTGTATCATCTATATAGTCAGGCTCATACCAATTAAATGTTGGTGAAAAATATTTGTTTTCAACTATATATTCCCCTTCTAAAAACTCTCCTGTTTCATTAAGCTCTTTGTAAGCACCCCATTCAACATCGTTTTTCTTATTATATCTTTCAAGAAAAGCATCATTACTCGCATCTTTATATTTGAATATTATTTTAGACTTTATATCGTATATAAATTCTTCATTAATATTTTTTGAGTAATCTATCTTGTTAGTCCAATCATAAGCATCATTAAATGAATAGAAGTAGTCGTAAGGCTCTATGTGAACTATTTTAGATGCTGCATCAGTTCTAAATTGTAAATTGAACATTTGTGCTACACCTGAAACAAAATCAGACTGTTTTCCTTTTGGTAGCATATATTGTATTTCAGGTATATCTTCTCCTATGGAAAATTGAGATGCTCCTGTTACCTCAAAAGTACCACCAAGATATTTAGTAATCATACTACCTGCTGTACCTGCTGCGTAGTCAACTAATCTTGGAACTACTACAAATAAATATGATTCAGAAGTATTAGTTGGTATTGTGATAAAATCACCTGAAAAGTTTTCTTCAAAAGTTTTTTGCTCATCGTTTTCGTGAATATCGTGTATTCTTGTTGTACTTTTCCAAATAAGTCTTGAACCTGTTTCTCTTGTTAACGCTTCATCTATATCATCATAATAAAGGTCAGATGGGTCATCTGTAAGATTAGTTTTCCAAACTTCAGCGTGTATTTGTATTTTAACAGTTGGGTCAAGAACACCTGCATTAAAATCAGCAGAACCTATCTCAACATCTATATTCCAATTCAAATTATGAAAACCACTATTATTAACTACAACCATAGTGTTATCAAATCCACTATCGCCACCCCTTACATTTCCTTCATATTTATCATCTATATTTGGATTTGTGTCAGCGGGGTCAACATAATCATTTCCGTAAAACGCATATCTCGCATATTGGGCAGTTGATATAGTAACATTTGGAACATCAATACTTGAACCACCAACAACATTACCGTTTCTTTTATTTATTGTTGGATTACCAACTGCTCTTGGTTCAACTTCTGAAGTTGATTGGCTACCAAAGTAATTTGTTATTTGCTCATCAATATCATCATTCTTCTCAATCTTACCACTTCTAAGATTTATTTGCTCACCATTCTTTTCAAACTCTAAAGGAATGATTAATGATTTGAAAAATTGACTATCGCAAAATTCACTACTAACCTCATAACCCTGACCTTGAAATATCTTATCCCACACATTTTTTAAATAAACACAAGGAACAAACTCCAAGTCCGTAACGTGGTCTTTTGGACTGATACCTTCACCAACTGAAAGCAATGGATATATAAGTTTATCTTGATTTTTTACATAATCAGTAGAGAAACTTGGGTTTTGAGTAACATCTTGAACATCTACAAATGTTTGATATGTTGGAGTTATAGTTCCATTCAATAAACTAAGGTAGCTTGAATATTGAGTGCTACTGAATTTCATATCTTTCAGTTCCAAACTCTTAATTCCATTTGCCCAATCCATATTATCACCTAAGAATATGCAATCGTATTCCAACACATCTTTATCCTTAGTGATTGCACTCATTCTAAGTGTTCCGTACAATATTGGAATATTATCAGAGTATATACAGGCAGGTATATCTTTTCTAACCGTTTTTACATCAATGTTTCCATCTTTGTATATGTGATTGAAAAGTCTATTATTTTTCTTTGTTGCAGGAATCTTAAAAGTTTTACTAAAACTACCATTTCTTGAGCTAATATCTCTAACATCAAAGTTTTGATAAGTTAAAGACAATGGAAAATTCTCACTTGTAGTAATATCTACATCACCTAATATGCTATCAGTAAAATCTCTTAATTCAATTCTTATTTCTGCCATTATTCTATGGTTCTTTTAGCTTTACTTTCTATATAATTTAAAGTACATCTCTGTAATCCTTCATTATCAAATGTTGTTACTGTCGCATCTTTAATAACAACAGGAACATAATAGTTTCTGTTAAGAGTAGAATACCAACCTTTTGAATTAGGTATATTTGATATGTATTCTCTAACAACAATGTAATCTATTTGTGAAATATCATTAACATCATTATAGTTTACTAAAAACATTGGAGAAATATACTCAATACCTGTATATGCTGTAACAGCAGTATTTATATTATTTGATTGTGTAGCAGCAGTTGTAGAATGACCTGTAACATAACCTCTGTAAGTTTCCCATTTATCATTAGCTGTTTGGTTATAACCAAGCAATGTTACATAATGTTGATTTGCTGTGTCATCAGCACCAAGAGTATTTATTTTGGTGGTTTTGTCTGAAGCATATCCAACAAATCCTGCATATTGCAAAGCATTACCACTTCCACTACTTTTAATTCTTATTTCTATTTCATATATGCTTTTTGGATTGTATTTAATGAAATTTTTAGAATATCCGTAAACCTCATCATTTCCAACATTATTACCAATAACTATTGTCTTAGTACCTGCTAAATGCCCATCTATTGAACTAAAAGTTATATCTCCTGTTCCGCCACCTAAACTATTCCAAGTTACATCAAATGCAGTTTTGTCTGCATAACTAAAATCTTCTCTAAATACCTCTTTGCCAATCCAACCTTTTTCTATCCATACATTTGGCGAAGCAAGTAAATCTTCAAACATATCTTGCTCTCCAAATCCATAAGGTCTTGATATTGCTGTTCCTTCTTTTACAGCTTTTACTTTTGACTTTCTAACTGAAGGATATTTGTCATCAGTAAGACCTGCTACTCTTGGAACTAATGCACCATAATCTGTTGCGTATAATGGATTATCACCAATAAATAAATTTGTATCGCTTGTGATTTGACCTAACTGACTTCTAAATTCAGGATATATGCTTTGTTCGTAAGACATAGAAGATATATTGATTCCCTCGCTATAAGCACCATCAAAAGTATAACTATCTATACCACCTAATCTGTTCTGCCAATGAAATCTAACACCATTGATTCTTTCTCTTGTATGGTCTATGTAATATCTAACAGTTTCGCCTATTTGGTCGCTTCCACTATATTCTGTATATACATCATAGTATTTAATGTTTGAGAAGTCAGTAACAGCACAATCATCATTAAATCTTATTGCTGTCGCTTCTTTTATATTTCTTGTTCCAACACCAACTTGACAAACAGATGTTGTTTCATTTGTACTTCCACTATTTGCCCAAGAATTTAAGTTACTTCCAACATTACCATTACCATCAGTTGTTTTATCAATGATTAATGTGTATGAATTACCTAAACTCGTGTTTATAAGGCTTCCGTTAAAATCTCTAAATCTTACTAAAACTCTAACATCGTTAACTCCATCATCTTTGTGTAAGAATGATAAATATTCACTTTCATCAGTTCCTATAATTCTATATTGAGTTGGTTTTGTTGTAAGATACTTTTGTCTGCCTTTTGTGTAGCCACTTTCTGCTGTATGCAAATATTGAACAGTTAAATCACCACCTTGTTCTTGTGTAGCAGAACCATCAAATAAATTATCAGATATATTAAGATAATGTTCTTCTTCGTGCAATAATGCTGTATTTGTTGCTACAAATGAACCACTATCAGTTCCACCACTTGCAACATCAATCAACTCACCATCGCTATCTATTTCCTCTAATTGAAAATCTACATCAAACTTCTTGTAAACATTGTTAGATATTTCTGCAAGTGTAATATCTCTTTTAACAAGATTTCCTATATCTTGAGTACAAGGTCTTAAATCATAAGATAAGAAATCTCTACATATTGAAGATACATCTATTGTGTAATATAAATATGTACTTGCTGCCGAAAGATTAGGAACATCAATACTTGGCTGAACTCTTATTGTTACAGCACTTGAAGTCAAAGCACTATCGCTAATATTGTCGTAAGGAGTTATTGTTATCTTACAGCTAACATATTTATCTCTATTTGTACTATTAAATATTGCAGAAAACTTTATAGGCTTATATACGCTTTGAAAACTATCTACTAATGGTTGGTCAACTATTTCTAATGCCATTATATTTTGTATTTATGTTGTAAGTATTTTTGTATTTGTTGTATTCTTTCGTGCGAGAAGTCATTATTAATTATTATTAACTCTTGAATTTGCCCATCAAAACCGTTTGTTATTGATGTTGCAGAATTACTACCCAATGCTAATGGCTTTTCAGTTCCGTAGTTGCTTACAACATCCCAAGCACTTTCATTATCATTACCATCTTCTATTTGATTAATAAAAATATGAATACCTTTGTTGTGTAAATCATATCCTAATGCTGCTGTTGTTGTAGAATCTCCATCTACCGCTATTAAAGAATCATTTTGTGCATCATAGTGAGTTACAGTCCAAACATAATCCGAGCCTGACAATGAACTTTGTATAGAAAATCTTTTTGTGTTTGTTGCATCAAACTTCTTTGAAAGTAATGCTCCTCTTGCTTCATCGGACTTAGCTACCCAAATAATTGCGTGTTCTGTATTTAATCCAACTCCATTATTAACACCATTGTTGATGCAAGTCATAAAGTTGTTAGTGCCATCAAACTCAATATAAGGATAATCATTAACTGTGTTTTCGTATTTATATAATGGTTTGTTGATGTTTGTGTTCTGAATAAAATGATTTCCATTACCACTTTGGTCAATCCACTTCTTAACCACCTCGTTACCACCGTAAAACTCGGTATTAACACCCATATCGCTTCTTAACCATACGACAGGATTTAAACTTGATACAACAGCATCATCAATAGCAGTAAAATTGTGTGAGAAAGCATTTAAAGTAAAAGTAAGCCTGACTTGTATCAACTTGTCGTTATACATTTCTTTTTCTCGTTCAACAGATATACTGTCAGGACTTAAAATCACTTCTTTATTTGCATAGCTATCTAATACTCTTTGTAGCCAAGTTAATGCTTCCTGCTCTAATAAGCTAAAAACCACATCAAGAGAGCCTAATTGGTTCTGATAGTATGGCTTAACTATTAAACACTCAAAAGTGTACTCCTCTTGACTACTGCCTTCTGTTGCAGGTAGTTCTGATGTTGGTGGCAAAACCAATAACAATGGGTAGTCGCTATTATGATTTTCGTTTATCTCGTTTTCATAACCAAAAATAAAACTACCGTTTATCCATTTTTGCTCAAACCTATCTCTTAATTCTCTAAGTTTAGTAAAACTCATTATTTTATTTGTTTTCGCTGTTCTTCATTAACAGCCAATTCATAATCACCTTTAGCAGTTTTCCAAGACAGGTATGTCAGAACCTTATACAATTTTTCATCTTTTACACTTTGCATAGCATCTTTACCATCTTTTGTAAATACTCCATCAAGTGCTATGTCGTATAAGGTATTCAGCCAACCAAATGGCTTCATTATCTTACTCGCCTTTGCTACTGCGATACTTTTTGTTCCACCATTTCTGAAAAGGTTTTTATAACGTTTATTGATGCCAAAGTTCGTTTGTTCAAAAAAAAACTGAACTCCCAAACGATGTCCATAGTCAATCTACGAAACTTCTTCGCCTTTTCATCTATGTTGTCTAAATCAACTTCCTCATCCACTTGTTTACACAATATTGCCATTTGTTCAGGTAAAATATCAAATCTACCATTTTTTAGGTATTGTGTATTCAATTCCAACTGCTGACTTTCAATATAATCACCAAAAGTTCCTGTTCTTAGGAAATCCATAGGAAAATAGTAAATATCTCCTTCAAATTCAAAATAATCCATTCCTTTTGGTTTGTACTCCTCCATAATCTCGTTAAGACACTCAATTACTGCCGTAACATCCTTCATAGGTACTTTTTCCATTGTTTCACCATCAATGCCTGTCATATAGATGAATAATTCCTTATACATCTTATTTTCTTGCATTATATGATATTTTGTGAGGTCATTCTCACTATTGGCTTCTTCTTCGGTAATCTGATACTTTTTTATTATCTCATATATACCACAATAGTAATCAACGGTCATCTCACACCATTTATTAGGGATGTTGTACTCTTTTTTATTTATTTCTATATTTAACATTGTTTCTCTAAATTATTAGCTTCTTCAATATCTTTTATCATATCAGACAACTGCCCAACAACTTCCATAGTTGCAGAGTGTATATTTGTTGCGTGAAAATTCAAAGAATCTTCATTATTATCATTTTTTAATCCTGCAAAGAACCCTAATGTAGTAAACATAGCTAAATTTGGTATTGTAAACAACCATTCACTAAAACTATCTACTTTTAAGCCGAAATCAGAGAAATCATTGTGATACATCAATATATCGCTTAATATTTCTTGAAAATCTGTAAATTTTCCATTATTACAGCTTTCAGTAGCTTCATACACTTGTTTTTTAACATAAGTCAAGTAATTCTCTACTATTTTCTCGTGCAATTCATTTATGTATATGATTTCACTCATTTTTGCAAAATTATCTATTATTATCATTTTTCTGTCGCAGTTTTTGTGCAAATTTCAATTTTATAAGTCATTTATCCGAAAAATACTATTTTTTTACCTCTAAAGTGTTGATTTAGTGCCATAACAAGGCAATCGACCATATCATCGTGTCTTGCAGCAGGAAATTGCTGACATTGCATTAAAAATTCTTCATTCCAAGCACCTTTAAGCAAAGTAACTCTACCTACCTCAAGAGTTGGACTAACATCCTGCACTCTTGCTACCTTATCTTTAGTAGGTGGCTTATCTTCTTTTACATTCAGACCTGTTTCTCTAACCAATGTTTGTACTATCGACTTACCACTTGCTTTAGGTTCAACATATATTTTTGATTGACTTGTATATCCATTCTTCTCTACAAACTTAATTATATGCTTAATTAAATCAGGAAATTCTAATCTAACATTTTGTACTGATATTATTTGCCAAGTATTGTCTGCAAATATGTATGCCATTAGTGCTGAAGGGTCATTTTTCTCACTTGCTGTATATGCAGGGTCGATTATAAAATTGACTACCCCTTCTTTTTTGTCATCTTCTATCTTAAACCAAGATTTCTTAATCATCCCACTATTTGCAGGAGTTGGTCGCTGTTGTAGTTGTCCTGCGTAGCCATAAGAGCCAAGAGCAGACTTATAATCATCCAAAACATCTTGTGAGAATCTTTCTTTCCAAAATAAACCATCTTGATATTCACTTGCAAGATTTGATGGCTTTAAATCATCAGAAAGTTCAGCAGGTATGCAAATGTGTCTATGTTTGTCAGGTGAGTTAAACAAAAGATAGCCACTAAGGTCATCTTCGTGTACTCTTTGCATAATAATGATACGCACACCTGTTGTTGGGTTGTTAAGTCGTGAATATAGGGTTGACTTATACCATTCGTTTGCATTTTCTCTTTCTATCTGCGAAGCTGCGTTTTTTGGTGATGTAGGGTCATCGACAAGAATTATATCTCCACCCTGTCCTGTTACCGAACCACCAACTGATGTTGCTCTCCTAACACCTAAATAAGTATTCTCATATCTTGCTTTTAGGTTTTGGTCTTTTTTAATTTGGAAAACTTCACCCCAATGTTTCTGATACCATTCGCTATTTATAATATCTCTTGACTTGGTTGCGTGTTCTATACTAATATCTGCCGAATATGATGCTGTGATAAATCTCATTTTTGGATATACTGCCCAACACCAAGCAGGAAATAGAACTGTAACAAGAAGTGATTTACTGCTACGGAACGGAATGTTTATGATTATGTCTTTATCCTTTGGTTTGTTATCTCTAATTCTTTCGGCTTCGGCTTGTAGAATATCGCAAAGGTATTTATGATGAAAGTTTACTGATATAGGAACAGATGGTTCTGCAATTTCAAATGCTCTGATAAAAAACTCATAGAATGACTTTTCGCAAATTGCTTTCTCCATTGCTTGGAGTAGTTGCTTTTTCTGTGCCTTATCCATCTATCTCAATGTAATCTGATAAATCATCATCATCATCCTCATTATCTCTTTCGAGATTCTCCATCTTTGCTTTTAGGTCATCAAGACTAATATTGTCATCTAACTTAATCTCAATTTTTCTGCTGTTCTCTGCTTTGATTTCCGTTGATTGAAGTTTTGGCATTGCGTAGTTAAGCAACTTGGCAATAGCATTTATGTATGCTTCAGGGTTCTTAGCAGATAGCTTTTCAAGGGCATCCATAATATTTATTTCTTGCCCACTAAGAGCATTGGCAAGTATTTCTCTTGTTATCTTTGTTGTCTTAGTAATACTACCCTTTCTTCTTCCTGTTCCGTTATGATGCCCGAAGGTTCTCTTAGGAATATAACTTTCCTTATTTGGATTTTTATCTTCTTCCTTTTTATCATTCATAATGCAAATATATAAAAAAAAGTAAAACTAAAAAATATATATATCTTATACCTTAGCTTTAGCTTTATTATGTAGGGTATATTATACCCTTCACGTACCCTTCATTTATAAAATAGGCTTTTAAAATTTTTTTATAATTTTTTGGGGTCTAAAAACACATTTTTAATAATATTTTAGCAATTCGTAATGCTTTTGCGAAACATTGTCATCTATTTTAACTAACTTGCGAAGGTTTCAAGCAACGCTGATTAAACGTATCCCCAAATAACATATTTTATTGCATAACAATACCAATAATACTACTAAATTATAAAATTGGATTACATTTTGTTGTGGTTATGTAGATTTGCATAAGTATAGTTATATATATAATTGACGGAATTTATAAAAATACCCTTCAAATTACACATTTTTCAACAAATGTTAACAAGTTTTACTAATAAATTAGAGGTAATGAAAAAAAAGTACTTGTATATCAAAAAAAAGTGCTATCTAATTAATAGATAACACTTCTTTAAAAATTTATTCTAATTTAACTAATTAGCACCCACCAAATAAGGAACAAATAAAAACAATTATCAACCAAAATGTGCTAAGATTTGTATCTTCTAATCGTTTATTATTGCTCATAATTTATATATCTAAGGAGTTAATAATTTCTTCTTCTAGTTCTTCGCTTTCTATCATATCATAGTACAAATCTGTTATGTCTGTATTTCCATTTAATATAACTTTTTCAATTTCTAGTTCTTCGTAGTTGGTAGCTTCTTCGCTGTAATACTCATAAAATATTTCCATTGTGTAATGGTCTTGCTCTATATAATATGAGTCTCTAATTTTTATATTTGCTTTCATCGTTTTTTATTTTAAATTGTTAATATTATTCTGAACACTTAGCCATAAAATAGCCTGATATTCAAAGCCTTGCAAACCTAATTTGTTTGCTTTTTTTATTGTAAGCTCTTTAATTTGCTTATATGCTAGTTTACCTATCTGAG
>Ga0070750_10002099_pt1 | contig 11073 bp, 3 predicted proteins | sample VirMetDEL_Nov_24_FD_77013 | JGI IMG/M metagenome (GOLD analysis project Ga0070750, IMG submission 77013) | Aqueous microbial communities from the Delaware River and Bay under freshwater to marine salinity gradient to study organic matter... | ecosystem: Environmental > Aquatic > Marine > Coastal...
TAACGCCGTCGTATACTGAATATTATTCTCCTACACAAACCCCTACTCAAACTAGAACTAAATCAACTTACGCTACACCAACAAGAACGAATACACAAACAAGAACACAAACACCTACTAGAACGAGAACACCAACCCAAACTCGTACAAGCTCTGTTACAAGAACCCACACTAGATCAATGTACGCTACACCAACAAGAACAAGAACAAATACTGCAACTCAGACAGCAACTAGAACCAAAACACAAACACCAACACAAACAAGAACACGTACTCAAACAACAACTTATACACAAACCCCTACACAGACAAAAACAAAAACCCAAACTCGCACACAGACAAGAACAAAAACACAATCACGCACACAAACACAAACTAGAACTCAAACCCCCACATATACCGGTGGTGTACCGGATGCAGGTTATTACTTTGTAAGTGTTGTAGTTAATAATGGAAGCGCTGTATGTGATTCTAATATATCATCAGTTACAGTAAACCCTAATTTTGATATTGAAGCTGCAGATGGTTATACCGAACAAGCAGCTTTATATGCAGATACAACAACTTCGGATAATACCACGGTCCCTGCAGCCGGACAAGTACAATTAGCGTTAGTAAAAGTTAATTTTAAATTTGGTGATAGTACTGAAGATGATGGAGAATGGTTAGATACTGCAGTTTCGTCGTTTTATGTACAAAAAAGCGCATCATTAGGTGGTTGTGATCCCGGAGTTACATCTTTCTATACTTTTGAAATAAGTTACAACCAAATAAAGAGCAGAATTCAACAAACGGTGACAGAATTCGGAGGAAATGGGTCGTATGCAGGTACAAGAATAGACCCCGTAATTTATGAAAACGTACCATCTTAATCAATAAATTAAACATAAAGGAATAAATAATATTGTGGCTTCAATAACAAATCAAGGTGATAACGGCAATAATGGTCAAAATATAAATCGTAGAAGACCAGCTAAGCCTGATTCAATATATAATCCTAATCCAAGGACTGTTAGAAGTAATGCATCTAGTTTTTTATTAAGAAGAAGAGCTGGATCACCTGTTTTGAGAGTCGATTCCGGTGGTTCTTTTGACGTCACTCCTACTAAAACAAGAACCAGAACACCAACTAAAACAGGTACCCCTAATATAACACCCACACCAAACGCATCACCTACAAATACATTAACGGTAACAAGAACAAAAACCCAGACAGTAACCCCTTCACTTACACAAGGATCTACTTCAACACAAACACCGACTTTAACAAGAACAAAAACTCAAACACCGACTCAATCATCTACCCAAACACCAACACCATCACAGACAAAAACTTCGACTCAAACACCAACAGGAACACCTCAAGTTTCTCCTACACAAACAACCACACGATCTTCGACTCAAACACCAACAGGGACACCTACAAGGACTCAAACACCTACAAGTACACCTACAAGAACTACCAGCAAAACTGTTACTCAGTCTGGAACACCTAGCGTTACTACAACTCAAACACCAACACTGACAATAACAAATACACCAACGCAAACAGGCACACCAGCTGTAACACCAACACCCACTAGTACAATTACACAAACTCCAACTACCACGGCATCAAACACACCGGGAACTACCCCCACACAAACACCAACACAATCTAAAACTCAAACACCTACTCAGACAAGAACAAATACTATTACAGCTACTAGGTCTCAGACACCTACTCAAACGCAAACACCTACCCAAACAAGTACAAACACTAATACACCTACACAATCGCCTACCCAGACTCCAACTCAAACAAGAACACGTACACTAACCAGGACTTCTACCCAAACACCAACTAACACCGCTACGGTAACAGTAACTAGAACATCATCTAAAACACCTACTCAAACTAGGACACCTACTAGAACTGCTTCTGGAACCAGAACACAAACACCTACGCAAACAACTACTAGAACACAATCTCCAACTCCAACACAGACACCAACTCAAACTCAAACACCTACTAATACCCCTACTAGAACATCTACCCAGACCCCGACAAATACACCAACACCTACTAGAACATCTACCCAGACTCCTACACAAACAAGAACACCAACTTATACCCCCACTCAAACAAGTACACCACCGGTTACATATAATACCATTTTAACAGGTACAGGTTCAGCACCACACCCTTCAGCAAGTGGCGTTACATTCCAATCAGCAGCAGGGGATATATTTGAATTTGATTCCACTTCTAGCGGTTCGCCAGTACTTGCAACAATGTTTATCAGTGTCGATGGTACAATTAGATCTGTAGTACCTTACTCAACAAGCGGTTATACCGGAACGAATTTTAAAGTTACTTATAATAATGGTGACGGTCCATTTACCGGTGCCTTTGCGGACAGTACAGTAAGTTTCAATACTTAATATGAATACAATTTACGCAGAACTTACCGGTATAGGCAAGGAACCACATTCAAGTACTGATGGTTTAACATTTCAGGCTGCTGCAGGAGATAGGTTAAAATTTCATAAATTAAATGATGATACTCCGTCTCCAAGTTTAATTACATGTGATATCTACATTGAAAATCAAATTGTAGCTCTCATCAATTTAACATACGATGATTATCTAGAAAAGCCTTTTGAGTATTATAATAACAATTTAGATAAAAAATTTACGTTTATATTAACAAAAGGTAAAATTACGTTGTTGTAAATTAATAAATATTATTAATGGCAACGGTTCAATTCTCTGGGCAAACCCTTAAATTTGTAGGGGCTAATACGATTAGTATTAGCAATACACCTTTATCCGCGTCTGATAACATAAGATATATTTTTGCTGCTACTGCTACTACAAGTAATGCATTCTTAAGATATCAAGTAGGACTACCGGACTTTTTGCAAGGGTTCACTACTTTCGCACCTAATAGTTCATATCAGTTTTATATTGCTAGTACTAGTGTATTACCACTATCTACAGGAAATTCAGCTGATTTTATACCACCTATAGGGGCATTCGCTGGTGTGAATGCGAAAATGTATTCTGGTTTATCTTTTTATCTGCATACTTCAGGTAACCCTAATTTAGATTCTGGAGCAGGATTTCCATATACTGCATATAATACACTTTCTACCATTACTAAAACTTTAAGAATACTTAGACCTAATTACCAAACAGGGTCTATAAATGCATCATTTGCTGCTTATGTTCCCGGTAACCCACCTTTCTTGCAAGGGTTTACAAGTTTTGCAGAACAAAGTTCTTATATTACATTCTTTAAAAATAATATGTTGAGTTCGGTATCAACTAATCCGTTGCCATTGGAAATAGTTGCACCAGCCTCAACACCTACACAAACCCCTACTAGAACAGTAACTAGAACAGCAACTCAGACAGCAACACCTACTAGTACTAGAACAATAACATCAACCCAAACAGCTACTGTTACTAAATCTAGTACTACTACCAGAACACCAACACAGACTGCAACACACACCACTACTAGGACCAGTACACAAACACACACACAAACACCAACTCAAACAAGAACAGCTACACAAACTCAAACAGCTACTAATACTAGAACACCAACATCTTCTGCAACTGCTGCAGTTACACCAACACAAACCCCTACTAACACGGTAACTAGAACATCAACTCAAACATCAACACAAACATCAACACCTACTCAGACAAGAACACGCACACAAACCCCTACACAGACAAGAACAGCTACTCATACAAGAACATCGTATAGAACACCTACTCAAACAGCCACTAGAACTAGAACACAAACTCCTACTCAAACAGAAACACCTGGGGTAACACAAACTAGAACCACAACTCAATCCAGGACACGTACACAAACACAAACACCTACTCAAACAGCTTCATCAACTAGTACTCCTACCCCTTCAGTAACTAACTGCTACCCAAACAAGAACATCTACCCAAACACCTACCAAAACTAAGTCCAGTACACAAACAAGAACACCAACTAATACAAGAACACAAACCCCTACCCAAACTAAAACAGCATCAAGAACAGTAACACAAACATCTACAAGAACGTCTACTCAAACAAATACACAAACAGGTACATCTGCTATAACACCTACTCATACTAGAACTGCAACCAATACTGCTACCCATACCCAAACAGCTACTAATACTAGAACACCTACTCAAACCTCTACAAGATCTCAAACACCCACTAATACAAGAACATCAACTCAAACAAAGACAAGTTCTCAAACACCAACCCAAACTAGAACAGCTACTCAAACCCAATCAGCAACTAATACTAGAACACCTACTCAAACCCCTACCCAGACAAAAACAAATACACAAACCCCCACTAGATCTCAAACACCAACAAATACACAAACCTCCACTAGAACTAGAACTCAATCTGCTACTCAAACACCAACTAGAACAACTACCAGAACCAGAACACAAACACGAACATCTACACAAACACCTACACAAACTGTAACACCTTCTAATACCGAAACACCTGGAGCTACCCGAACTAGAACACCAACCCAGACTAGAACAGCAACTAATACACCTACTGCTACATCTACTATAACGTCATCTCAGACCAGAACTGCTACTCAGACAAGAACACATACCCAGACAGCAACATCTACCCAATCACCAACACCAACAGCTACACCTACAGCCACCGCTACTTTAACTAGAACAAGAACTCAGACTAGAACATCTACTAATACTAAAACAAGAACGCAAACACCAACACAAACAGCTACATCAACTCAGACCCCAACTCAAACTAGAACATCAACTCAATCAGCTACTGTTACACAAACACCGACCCAGACAATAACAGCCACATTTACTAGAACACCAACTAATACTAAAACCAATTCTAGAACACCAACCCAAACTGCTACTAGAACTCAGACCCCAACTCAAACAGCCACACCAACAACATCTCAAACACCCACACAATCTCCAACACAAACTCAAACACCAACCCAAACAACAACACAAACTTTAACTCAAACGCCAACGCAAACGGGTACCCCAGCTGTAACAGTTACACCCACTAATACAAGAACACGTACCCAAAGTAGAACCCGAACACAAACAAGAACACCCACTAATACAACTACATCAACAAATACTAGAACACCAACCCAAACAAGAACAAGAACTCAAACCGGAACACAAACCAGAACCCCTACTTTTACACCAACATCAACTAGAACAATTACATCAACTCAAACCAGAACACAGACACCTACTAATACTAGAACAGGTACACAAACACGGACAAGAACACAAACAGGTACAGCTGGGGTTACACCTACACAAACATCTACTAGAACACCAACACAAACACAGACACCAACATCTACTCAAACTCAAACCCCAACCCAGACAAGAACATCTACTCAAACACGTACTAGTACACAAACATCAACCCAAACAAGGACAGCTACTAATACAAGAACACCTACTCAAACAGCTTCTCCGACACAAACACCAACGCAAACAAGAACATCTACACAAACTCAAACACCAACGCAAACAACATCTCAAACCCCAACACAAACAATAACTAGAACTCAGACACCAACTCAAACCCAAACACCTACACAAACAGCAACTCAAACCAGAACTCAAACCAGAACTCAAACCAGAACTCAAACAAGAACAAGAACTCAAACACCTACTCAAACAAGAACCTCAACTCAAACCGGTACACCGGAAACGACATCAACACCTACATCAACTCAAACACCAACACAAACTAGAACCAGAACTAGAACAGCAACTCAAACATCAACCCCTACAAATACAGCTACTAGAACAAGAACACAATCCCCTACCAGAACGAGAACAAGAACTAGAACAAGATCACAAACACCTACACAATCAGCAACCTCAGCATTAACACCCACTCAAACAGCTACCCAAACCCCTACACAGTCTAACACACCAACACAAACGTTAACACGAACAGCGTCTCAATCACCTACTCAAACAGCAACACTGACTAACACTAGAACATCTACTCAAACACAAACACCAACTAACACTAGAACATCTACTCAAACCCCAACACCAACAGCAACAGGTCCAATTACATCAAATCTCATAGCATATTACGACGCTGCTAATCAAACCACTACCGGAGATCTTTCGGATACTTATTACTCAGACGTTTCGTTACTATTACATATGAACGGGACTGACGGTTCTACAACGTTTACTGATAGTAGTAGTGCTAGTAGAACAGTTTCGAGTACCGGGAATGCGGCAATCAGTACTGATGAATTTAAGTTCGGTGGTAGTAGTTTAGAACTTGATGGTAACGGAGATTTGTTAACAATAGCAGATAATAATGCTTTTGATTTTGGTTCTGGAGATTTTACAATCGAAGCATGGATCAAAACAGACGGTAATTCGGTAGATAATACTGATTATCAAACTATTTTAAGTAAAGGTATATCTAGCGGGGGTGGTTCATCTTCTTGGTTATTTTTGTTGTATCCTGGTTCTGGTGGGAGTTCAACAAATGGTAGTTTATGGTTTTACTTTACAAATAATGGTAGTTGGACAACAGGTAATTATATACAATATGATTTAGATTTAAATGATAATGACTGGCATCATGTTGCTGCAACAAGATCAGGTAATACTATAAGAGTGTTTGTGGATGGTGATGTTTCAACAGACGTAGGTACCTTATCTGGTTCTATGTACGATTCATCTTATGATGTATTAGTAGGTGCATGCGCTTCTGGAAGTACTAGAAATTATTTCCAAGGAAACATTGACGAAGTTCGTATTACTAAAGGTACAGCTAGATACACGAGTAGCTTTACACCACAATCTAGAGAGTTTTATCCAGCTACTGGTGTAGGAGATATTACTAATAATAGTGTTGATTCATTTATTAACGGTAATGTTAGTTTAAATCAAACAAACCCTAAGAGTTATCTTTGGAATAGTGATTCAAATAATTCAAATTATATTCAACAAAATAGTAACACCGGTACATTACCGACATTAAATGATGATTTTACTATTATTTCCTGGGTTAAATTTCCTTCTAGCGCTTTAGCTAATACCAATGACAAATATTACCATATTAATGTTTTAGGTGATACATCGGTAAGTAGTAGTACTACCCCTGATAATACATTATCGTTAACAAAATGGAGAGCTGATGATGTTACTGATGGTAATAAATTATCAACTTTTGTTAAACTAAGCGGTTCTGGTTATAGTGATAAAACTTCATTTACTTTCAGTGCTGATGAATGGGTACAAATAGCAGTTACTGTATCTGGTACTCAAATGAAGACGTTTATTAATGCTGATTTAGATAATACTGTTACTATACCTTCTTCGAGAAGTACTGATGATTGTAATTTATCTATTGGTAGACCTTCTCGTATCTCATCACAAAGTAATGATATGTTTGGTGAAATTGCTATCGTTAAAGTATACGATACTGCATTAACTGAGAATCAAATTGAAACTAGTTATAATAGTTTAAGACAGAGATTTAGTTTACCTCAGTTAACACCAACCAGAACAGCTACTCAAACTAAATCACAGACACCAACTAATACAAGGACCCCCACCCAAACAATAACACAGACCCCTAGTAACACAAAAACATCTACTAATACAAGGACCCCTACTCAGACAAAAACACAAACAAGAACATCAACACAAACTGCCACATCAGCTTTAACTCAAACAAGAACCTCTACTAGAACGTCAACTCAAACTGCTACACAAACACCAACCCAAACTACCACCCAAACTAGAACTCAGACCCCAACCCAAACAGCCACACCTACTAAAACAGTTACTCGTACTGCAACAAATACCTCTACTAGAACATCAACATTAACAAGAACTGCTACTAGAACAAGATCACAAACACCTACCCTAACACAAACACCTACTAATACAAGAACTTCTAGTAGAACAGCCACACAAACACCATCAAGAACAAGTACACTAACACAGACCCCTACTAACACAAGAACACCTACAGTAACTAAAACGGTAACAACTTCTCAAGCTGTATTTACTGATTTAATATCTTACTTGGATGCAGATAATCCAAGCAGTTATAGTGGAACCGGAAATACGTGGAATGATTTAACAACTAACAATGTTGATGGTACATTATCCGGAGCTCAATTTTCTACAACAAATGGTATTAAAAATTTCTTATTTGAAGATCCAGATTATGTCACTTATGATAATATAGATGGTAATGCAGATACTGCAAATATTACCATGTTAGCATGGGTGAACGTTGGTGATTTTTCAAGCCACGACCATTATTTAATGGTAATAGGTAACACCGGGTCTCAAGAAGAACGAAGCATTCGATTCAATACAGCCGGTCAAGTTGTATTTGATACTAATGGTGGGGGAACGGTAACCACATCATCAACTTTAAATAACCAAACATGGTACCAGCTCGGTTTAACATTAACTTCAGGAGGAAGTGCTAAAATTTATGTTAATGCAGATGAAAAAGCATCTGGCTCAGTAACTTTAGCAACTCCAACTACAGTAAAAGGTGTTATAGGTAATACATTAGACTATGATGCAGACCATTCATTACATGGTAGAATAGGTTTAGTTAAAATTTACAATACAGTATTAACTGAAACTCAAATAGAACAAAGTTATTCACAATTAAGAGCAAGATTTGGATTACCTCAATTAACCGGTACGCCGACTCAAACAAGAACAGCTACACAAACAGGTACACCAACCCAGACTCCAACTCAGACCAGAAGCCAAACACCTACTCAAACAAAAACATCAACTCAATCACCAACACAAACTAGTACTAGAACACCGACTCAAACCGGAACAGTTACTCAAACTGCAGGAACTACTAGTACACGAACACCGACTCAAACAAGAACATCAACCCAATCACCAACAAGAACAGCTACCAGAACATCAACTCAAACCGGAACAGTTACTCAAACAGCTACAAGAACAAGAACACAAACACCAACCCAAACTAGTACTAGAACAAAAACAAGAACAAGAACACAAACACCTACACAGACAAGAACATCAACACAAACACTTACTCAAACACCTACAAGCACATCTACTCAAACACCTACACAGACATCTACACAGACTAGAACCAGTACCCAAACTCGCACTAGAACGCAGACATCTACCCAAACCCGCACTAGGACGCAAACAAGAACACGTACACAAACACCAACCCAGACTAGAACACCTAGTCAAACACACACCCAAACACCAACCAGTACTTCAACTCAAACTCCAACCCAAACAGCAACACAAACCCGTACTAGCACCCAAACACGTACTAGAACACAAACACCTACCCAAACAGCTACTAGAACGTCTACCCAGACTAGGACACAAACACCTACGCAGACTAGAACATCAACACAAACACCAACACAAACTAGAACAGCTACAAGAACTGATACCCCAGGAGTAACAAGAACAAGAACACCAACCCAAACTCAAACACCAACCCAAACAAGGACATTAACTCAAACAAGAACATCTACCCAATCATCTACAAGAACTCAAACACCAACCCAAACAAGAACATCTACTCAGACGAGTACACGTACACAAACACCTACACAGACAAGAACATCAACACAAACACCTACTCAAACACCTACGCAGACAGCCACTCAAACAAGAACACAAACCTCAACACAGACCAGAACATCTACTCAAACATCTACAATTACCCAAACACCAACACAAACACGTACTAGTACGCAAACAAAAACAAGTACTCAAACACCCACACAGACAAGAACATCAACACAAACACCTACTCAAACATCAACTCAAACAGCCACCCAAACAATTACTCAAACACCTACCCAAACAAGGACATCAACTCAAACACGTACTAGAACACAAACACCTACCCAAACAAGGACATCAACTCAAACACGTACTAGAACACAAACACCAACACAGACCAGAACATCTACTCAAACAAGAACAAGTACTCAAACATCAACCCAAACGGTTACCAAAACTCGCACCCAAACAGCTACAAACACAAGAGCTGTAACACCTACCAATACTAGAACGTCAACTCAAACAAGGACACGTACCCAAACTCCAACACATACGGCTACTAGAACAAAAACTCAAACCTCAACTCAAACCCTTACTCAAACGCCAACGAAAACAAGAACACCAACCTATACAAGGACACGTACCCAAACACCAACACAAACCATAACAAGTACTGCGACAGAAACACGTACTCAAACACCAACACAAACAAAAACAAAAACTTCTACAAGAACAGCAACTAGAACAAGAACTCAAACACCAACCCAAACAAATACTCAAACAAGTACACCTACCCAAACAAATACTCAAACAAGTACACCAACACCTACAGCTACTTCAACTAGAACTAATACACCAACCGCTACTTCAACTAATACAAGAACCCGTACACAGACATCAACACAAACCAGAACATCTACTCAAACAAGAACACGTACGCAGACCCCAACTGCAACTAACACAGCTGCAGTGACTCAAACACCTACCCAAACAAGAACACCTACCCAAACAAGTACAAATACCCAAACATCTACAAGAACGCGTACAGCAACGCAAACAAGAACGAGAACACAAACAGCTACTCGTACAAGAACAGCATCTCAAACACCAACCCAAACAAAAACATCAACAAATACACCTACTAACACTAGAACAGCTACTCAAACACCAACACCAACAGCTACAGGCCCGATTACATCTAATCTTATTGCATATTACGATGCGGCTAATCAAACCACTACCGGAGATCTTTCGGATACCTATTATAGCGACGTTCAGTTACTATTACATATGAATGGAGCTGACGGTTCTACCACATTTACTGATAGTAGTAGTGCTAATAGAACAGCATCCAATACAGGTGTATCTATTGAAACTGATCAGTTTAAGTTTGGTGGTAGTAGTGCTTATTTTGATGGAAATGATTATTTAACATATAGTAGTTTTCCTAATTTTGGTAGTAA
>Ga0070750_10002101_pt1 | contig 11071 bp, 16 predicted proteins | sample VirMetDEL_Nov_24_FD_77013 | JGI IMG/M metagenome (GOLD analysis project Ga0070750, IMG submission 77013) | Aqueous microbial communities from the Delaware River and Bay under freshwater to marine salinity gradient to study organic matter... | ecosystem: Environmental > Aquatic > Marine >...
AACATTTTGACTTAGAAGGGGAGACTTACAATCTCCCCAATGGGTCTACATTAGTAACAGATGATGTTACAACATATAATAAAATAAAAGAAGTATTACAAGAGCCTAAAGTAAAGAAGCTAAGTGGTTTTAAAAAGGCTTTTATACTACCCGGTTGTCCTATTACACAGGACAGACTTAAGAGTGCTTTAAAAGAACATAAGATTACTGTTACAAATGATTATGAATTAGCAGATGTAATCATAACGCATAATGATTTTTACTCTACATTAAGCAACAGTGAGAAGATTAAATCAACTCTTTGTATGGCTCGTTTAGATAACTTTTCTTCTTATGAAGATAATGGTAAACGCCATATATATCAGGAAGATAGTTGTGGATACAGTAGTTGGAATTTACCTAATGAAGAAAGTCTCTATGATGAAAGGTTTATAACCGGAATGGCTGTAAACTTAGCATTTCTTATAGAGTCAGGTGAGGTTAGTACTATTAGTGCTGATTCAGCATTACACTGTTCTAGTAACAGGACAGTCCTAACTTTAGATATAGTAAAACAAATTGAAGATTTATATTTATCGTATAACAATGATGATAGAGAAATAGCTAATCAGTTAATAGTATCAGTTGATTATGATACAAATCCTCATTTGTTTTGGAAGCTTTCACAGAATATATATAGCTCAATGAACGTAGGGAGAAATAAAGACCTTAAGTATTATATAGATGCAAGCAAAATGTATAAAAATTATTGCATGAGTGCAGAACAAAAAATACTAGATCTTGAACAAAAGGGTAAGCTTACGACTGAATCTTTTAGGTTCCTTGAAAAAATATGTAGACAAGAAATCCACATAGCTAATAGGGAGTTATATGTATTTAAAGTAAATGTAAAAAAAGAATATAGAAAATATTTAAAACTAAGTAAATGAAATTTTTTAAGATAACAACTATAGAAATACAGGCAGGAAGAAATAGTATGGTGACAACATCAGATATTATAACAAAAAAAGTACGTGATATACTTGCTATATCTAATAGGTTAAGTTTTCATCAAGATTATGGTGATTTAACAGATAAGGTTATAAAAATAAAAGGTTCTACTATAAAGGATAAAACTTTTTATAGATATCCAAATCTATCATTACCAAGAAATAAGGTTGATCTTTTAAAGGAGAAGTATAATATATCAGTAACAAGAAATAAAGCTGCTGCAGATTTTAAAGTAGTAAGCTATGATACTGTAAGACGTTTAGGAGATATATTTTATTCTTCAATAAACGGATTTAATGATAAGGCCACTTTAATGAAGTATTTAAACCCATTAAGAGGTTATTTTACAGATTCAGCTTGGTCTGAGATGTTAGAAGTAGCAGATAACATTGATAAAGATAAATGGGTAAGTATAAGTGTTCCATATGTGTATAATTGTGCTTTCCCTATTATGTATAATGCTATAAGAGAAATAAAGCATGCAAAAAGCACCCGCTCTTTGTCTAATTTAAAAGATCATGATTTTATTTCAGTTAAAGACAAAGATCTTATTGAGGATATTTTTAATTCTCAAAACTTAGTGCTTGATTCTAATATGTTAGAAATTTGCAATGAGGATTCTATTGTAGTTGATGCTAGTCAATTTCAAAATATACTTGGGATGATTAAGTCTAATGATATTGATGATACTTCAGTTGCGTTAGAGATAATGGCAGCATGTAATCTTACTAAGTCTAGAGGTTCTATTGCATATATGTTTGAGTTCTATCATGACTATTTAAAGATGGCAAGTAATTGGAATCATATTAGCGTAAAGGCTCTAAGAAAAGCAACATCAAAGTATCATGGATATGGAGATAATAACCGTGCATTTAAGTACTCAAACTTTATAAAAAAGATTGCTGAAGATGACTCTCTTGATGAGTTTGTGTTTAAGCAGGTTGCTAAGGATATCTTTGATAAAATAATTAATGCAAAGTTTCCAGGTGAGAGATCTCCTTTTGATTTCAAACTAAGTGATATAAGACTTAAGGATAACTATAAAGAGTTGCTTAAAAAGCCTGAACTTCAATTAGAAGATTTAGGAGATTTACCGTTTTAGGGGTAGCCATAATTGATTGTTATTGGGTGTGTGTAAAAGCACACCCACCCCTTTTAATTACTGTGCAATCGTTGCACACAATCTTTTTAATATGAGTAAAGAATATATTTGCAGTATTTGCAATGAAGAATTTGAACCTATTGGGCATAATGCTCAACCTATAAATAATGGTAGATGTTGCAGTAAATGTAACTATGGAGTTGTATTACCTGAAAGATTAAGACTAATATATGATCAAAGAGCAGAAGACCAAGACTCTAGTAACAAAGGATAACAACAATAGTGCAAACTGTATAGCACCAAACCTAGTATATGGTTGTTTTGGTGGCTGTGTAGACACTTATTGTTACATGTCACGGTACAATGGTAAGAGAGTATTTGTAAATACTAATGTAGATGACATATTTGAATCTGTTGTAGAGTGGGAGAAAGGATTTACCAAGGTTCCTGATCAACAGGATCCTGTATATACAATGGTAGATATTGCATGCAATACTGATTTAGTTCTAATGCAGAAACATTTACCAGAACCGCTGATAGATTATCTTAAAAGATATGATAATCATCCAAGATTAAATACAACTATGGCAACTAAGTATCCTAGTCTATTAAATCTAGATGTTAGTCATTTTGACAAGGAACCTAGAGTAAGAGTTAGTCTCATGCCTCAAAGGTTTGCTGATGTACTAGAACCTAAGATGCAAAAAACTATTGATAGAATACATGAAATCAATAGACTTAAGAATCTAGGATGGGAAGTTCATATTAACTATAGCCCTGTTGTATTTAGTAAAGGTTGGGAAGAAGCTTATGATGAACTATTTAGAATGGTAAAGTCTATAGCTGGTGAAAATAAATGTGAGGTAATTGCATTAACTAATCACCCTAACCAAATGGCTAAGGCTTCAGATGAGGCTAAGAAGTTAATGAAGGACTCATGTGAGGTTAAAAGTAAGTCAGGAGTGATGCGTTATCCTCTTGTATATAAAAAGGGATGGTTAGACCATTGGGTGTTTTTATACACCGGTTATTTTAATAGTAATACAATTAGATATATATTTTAAATTATGAGTGAAGAAAATAAAGAAACCTGGAAGCCTGAAAAGTCTGATGCAAATCATGGCAAAAAATATGCGCCTATAATAGATCAGATGATCCAAGGATTTTTGGAAGGAATAACAGAAGAAGACATGGCCTATATACATGAGCGTAAGATTGACGCATATAAAAAGAAGTTATATGTAGTAATAAGAGATTTTACCAATGATGTCATTGCTAAGTCTTTGGATCTTCACTATAGTTATGTTAAATCTACTATGGAAAAAGATCAGCTATTAGATAAGCTAAATTCTGTAGGTATTACAGTTAAACTGGATGTATCAGAAGAAGATATAGAAAATGAAGTAATGAAACAAGTAAAAGCTTATGGCAACAAGTAATCAAAAAGTAGCGTGTTTATTAGGTATACTACCTATTCTTATGGATTTTATGGAGGATGTTAAGTATGAGCATCCTTCTTTATACAAAAGGCAAATTAAAAAAGCCGGTAATGAGTTTATCACTGAAGTAGAAAAACTTGGTGATAAAGTATACAAAACAATAAGTGATAATCCTGAAGTAAATAATAATGATTTTGCACAACAAGTTGTTGATATGGGTGAAGCATTTAAAGAATTTATAGAAACAATTAAAGATGGATCCAATAGTAAAGAAGGTAACGGATAGATTTAAATCAAGATCCGCAGTAGGAATAAAAAAATATGGTACAACATTACAAGACAATAACACGGATGACTTCTTAAATCATCTGCAAGAAGAGTTGATGGATGCCATATTATATATTGAAAAATTAAAATCAAAAAGAGATGAGTAAATACGAGTATAAATGTATGACATGTGATCATATATATTGGTTTGACCACGCACAAACGTATAAGAACTGTAAAAGGTGTGACTGGAAAGGAGAACTTCGTTTAAAATCTATTCAACATGATGACTTTGAGGCTGAACAAAATACTACAGTTGAAGAGCAGAGAGCAGAGTACTGGGATCAGCAAACTAGAATTGAAGAAGGTCTTGACCATAAAGGTGGACTAACTAATGATGAGCTAGCAGCTGATGCAGAAATGCAAGAAATGAAAACTGAAGAGATTATTGAGGAGAGGGAAAAAGAGGATGAGCCTGAAATGCCTGAAGGCGGATGGGAATGCTCTGAATGTGGAGCACCAGTAGATAATATGAATGATGTATGCAGCCGTGGCTGCTTTAACGCAATGATGAGATGATTGATAAACAAAAAGAAGAAGAGTTTTACGCTAAGGATAGTTTTAACTTTAGTTACTCTTCTCTAAACAAATTAATATTTTGCCCATCCTTATTTTATAAGGACTATATTCTCCAAGATAGAGAGATCAAAACAGATAAGCATCTTGTAGAAGGTAAGTTAATACACTGCCTGCTGCTTGAGCAAGAAGAGTTTGAAAACAAGTTTGCTCTGGTACCAGGTAAAACACCAAGCGATAATATCAGAAAGGTGATGAAGAGTATGGTTGATTTTACACATGAACAAGAATTAAAGAATGTCCGTGATCATGTTGTACTAGATGCATTAAAAAAAATGAATCTATATCAATCTCTTAAAACAGATGAGTCTAGAATCGCAAAGGTTAAGGTTGATGACTATGATCCTTATTGGAAGTTCTTATTCAATGAGTCTAAGGATGTAATTGACCAAGATACTTATACCCGTTGTCAAAAACAAGTTGATATAATTAGATCTAATAAAGATGTAATGGACTTGTTTGGCAATGGTAAAGTAAACACTGGCACAGACTTTGAATTAGATGTTGAAGAGAGGTATGTAGAGAAGTATCTGCAGTGTAGTTTGCAAGGATCAGAAGCTTTTGGCTTGCATGGTTATGTAGATTACTATAAGATTGACCGTGATAAGAAGGAAATAACAATCTGTGATTTAAAAACAACCGGTAAAACTATATCTGACTTCTCTGAGACTGTAGACTTTTATAACTATTGGCTACAAGCTGCTATATATATGAAGTTAGTTTATTCAAATGTAGATGAGGAGGCTAGGGATTATGATTTTTTGTTTAAATTTGTTGTAGTAGATAAGTATAATCAAGTGTATGTATTTGAAGTACTTAAGAATACAATGGGTAAATGGGCACAAGGATTGACAGAAATGTTATACCGTGCTAACTTTCATTGGAATTCTCGTGATTATAGCTTACCTTATGATTTTATAGGAAAGAAGCAGTATTTGTAGATGAAGAGTACTTACACAAAATATTTTCAAAAGAGCAAGGTATTTCTATATCCTTTATTGGGTTTAGAAAAGGGTACTGAGTTTGTGCCAGTGGAAACATATGTCTGCTGGCAGAATGTTTATGGTATTGAGGATCTCAAGTACATATGCATTTATGAGAACGAAAGAAACCCTAAGTTTATTGCATTTGAACATAATGTGTTAAGACCTCATAAGTTATTTGAGAATGGCTTTATCAATAATTCTGATGGAAGACATGTGTTTGTTTTTAATTACTCTTCTTATAAGTATGACTATGAAATGTTTTGTGATGGGAGATACTCCGCATTTTCAAGTTCTACAAAGAATAAAATTCTTAGGTACTTTAGAAATGTAGGAAAGCTTTCAGATAATATCAAGAGTTTTTTATATCCTGAAGACTATCATAAAGTTTATGCTAATGCTTTTGAAGTAGATGAGAAAGTAATAAAAGAAGTGCATGAAATATGCAGCAAGCCTGACATGGAAAAAGAAACTTTAATAGAAAAAATTCCGGTTGAGCTTGACTTATTAAACAATAATTCCATATATTTGGACAAAGAAAAAACCAATGAGTAAAAATTTAGGTAAAAATATGATGCTGATTACCTCGGCATTCAGACAAGTAAAGTCATTTTCATTAGTACCAGTCACAGAGGATTGCCCTTATGTAGAAGCAATGTTTGATCCTACAGGAGGAATCTTAGCTGTGATTACAAAAGTTAGGAAAAGTTCCTTTCATATGGTCCCAAGACTTGATGATAATGGTCAACCTTCAAAACTCAAAGTTCCTAACAAGGAAACAGGAAAGGTTCACAAAGAACAAAGAGTAAGTATTGATACTTTCTCTGAGTTCTACATAACAGAGAAGGAAGAGATTAAAAACTTCCTTGCAGTTTTTGCAATTAATAATGATAGCTTTGACTATGATCAATTTTTTGTTGACGTAGACAAAACAAAACCATCTAACATTATTCTGCCAAGCTAGTTTTAACACAAACGCAAAGAGGGTCTTACTCAGGTAAGGCTTTTTTTGTGCCTAATTTTAAGATATGACGCATTGGGTAATGGATTATGAAACATTATCTAATTGTTTTGTAGGCGTATTTCAACATTATAAAACTTCTGAACAGAAGATATTTATAGTGCATGACTTACAAAATGATTTTGATAAGTTCATAGAATTTTTAATTGATAATAGAGATGAGAAACAATGGCATATATCCTATAATGGATTAGCCTTTGATGCTCAAGTTACTCAGTATATACTAAACAACCATGAGTTGTGGTCTAACATGTCGGGCTGTGCAATAGCAGAAGTTATTTATAAGTTTGCTCAAGAAACAATAGCTAGACAGAATAGAAAAGAATGGGGTGTATTTGCACCGTGGCATATACAGATAGGTCAGATTGATTTGTTTAAAATGCATCACTGGGACAATCCCGCAAAAAGTTCTAGCCTTAAGTGGATACAGTTCAGTATGGATTGGGAAAACTTACAGGACATGCCTATTGAGCATACTGTAAAGATTGAGACACAAGAACAACTTGATACTATAGTTGGATACTGCATTAATGATGTTGCATCTACTAAAGCTATATTTGACAGGTCCAAGTCTCAGATAAAACTTCGTAAGGAGTTGACAGATAAGTATCAGATTAACTTATACAGTGCATCTGAACCACGAATTGCCAAAGAGTTGTTTGCTTATCACTTAGGTAAAAAGTTAAGCATAACTCCTAGAGAAATAAAAGGTATGAAAACTTATAGGAATATAATCAAGGTTAAAGACTTGGTGCTTCCTTATATAAAGTTTAAGTCCCCTGTGTTTCAACAGGCGTTAAATAAGTTTAATACTTTAGAGCTAGATGCTATGCAGCTTAAGGGTCAGTTTAAGTATAAGCTTGAGCACAATGGTGTGCATACAACTTTTGCTTTAGGTGGTATACATGGTGCTAGAAAGAGTGGTGTTTATAAATCAGATGATCAACATATTATTATGTCTTCTGATGTTACATCTTTCTATCCTAATCTATGTATCCGTAATCAATGGTCACCGGCACACTTCCCAAAAGAAGAGTTTTGTGATCAGTATGAATGGTTCTTTGATGAAAGAGTTAAAATCCCAAAGTCTAATCCAATGAATTATGTGTATAAAATTATACTTAATTCAACGTTTGGTTTAAGCAATGAGGAGAATAGTTTCTTTTATGATCCGGAGCTATGTATGCGTATAACTCTTAATGGCCAACTAAGCCTAATGATGTTGTATGATATGATACTTGATGCAATACCTGAAGCATTTGGTTTGTTGCAGAATACAGATGGTGTTGAGATTAGAATCCCAAGAGACAAAAAAGATCTTTATCTTAAAGTCTGTGAAGAATGGGAAAATATAACTCAGTTAAATCTAGAACATGACACTTATCAAAAGCTCATTCTAGGTGATGTAAATAATTACATTGCTGTAAATGATTTTAAATCTGTTGACTTAACAGCCTGGAGAAAGGTTAAAGAGGAAAACCCTCACTATTTATTTAAGGTGAAAGGTCCTGATTTTATGTATGCCCCTGTTAAGCTCAAGGGTAGATTTAACTTTCATGAACTTGCACTGCACAAGAATAAGTCTAAGCTTGTTGTGCCAAAAGCAATCTATAACTATTTTGTTAAGGATGTGCTACCTGAAGATTACTTACAAAAGAATAGAAACATTCTTGACTATTGTATTGGTATGAAGTCTAAAGGTGCTTGGAAACAAGTAGCTAGATCTACACCTGATGGTGTTTATAAAGAAAGAGATCTACAGAAGATCAATAGATATTATATATCTAAGCCCGGAAATAATAGTGAGAAGATGTTCAAGATTAATAAGGATGATGGCAGGGAGATACAATGCGAAGCTGGTAAATGGATGCAGAGTTTATTTAATGAAATACAACTGCAGCCTAAGTGGGGTGACTATAGAATTGATATGGCATTCTACAGTAAAGCAATTGAGTCTGAGATAGATAACATAATATCTTCAAATATTAATCAATTAACATTGTTCTAATGAACCCGGATCTTGAAACATTTTTAGCTAGGGTAATTAGTTTTTTTATACTTGGAATTTTAATATTCCTTATATCATAATTTGTTTTTCTAAAACATAGTTTATATATTTACACTTTAAAAGTTTAATATGAGTAAAAGCCAAGTACAGGTTGACAAAAATTTTCTTATTAACACACCGGCTCCAAACCACGGAGCCACATACACAGTAATTGAGCATAAAGATGTTATGCGTTTTACTGAAGATTATCTACGTAATAGTGGATTTTATATAACAAATGAGTTATATAGAGCCAATGGGAGTGGTGAAGTTGCCCAAGGTATATATCACATAAAGCCAATGAACTCTGATGATGTGAAAGAGTTAGACTTAGGGATGATGTTTGCATGGACAAACTCATATGATAAGTCTTTAAGATTTCACTGTGCAGTTGGGGCATATGTAATGGCTTGCAGTAATGGAATGATATGCGGTGAGTTGAATTATTCTAGAAGACATATAGGGTCTGCTGACTTTGATATAAAGAATCATATATCAGAACAGATTAATAATTCACGTAAAGTTTATTCTAATATTATTACTGATAAAAACTCTCTTAAGTCTACAGGTCTTGATAAGAGTAAGCAAGGTGAAATACTAGGCGATATGTTTATAAATGATTTAATTGGCCCTAGACAAATGGTAGTTGTTAAAGAAGAGATGGAAAAAGCTTCTTATAACTATGGTGTTGATCAAGAAACAGCATGGGCTTTTTATAATCATGTAACACACGCATATAAATCTACACATCCAAGACAGTGGATGAAGACAATGAAGATGTTCCATGACTATATGATGGCTAAGATTTCATCTATGCCTAGAAACTCTATAGTAGATACACCCGCTGTGTCTGTAATAGATGATATAGATATTGACTTTGATTCTGCACCCATTGAATTTGACTTATAATGAATACATTATTTTTATTTGTTATAGGATGTTTAGTGCTATACATAGCACGGACAGGTGCCGATAGTCTTCGTTAGGAGGTAAGTTAGTTAATAAGACAAAAACCAACACCCGCTAGATAACCTCCCTAGCGGGTTTTTTATTGATGGCAAGCGGGACCTGTACACGTAAATGGCTTTGTAGTTGAAGGACCTGCTTTTTTAGCCTTTAAATCCGGATTGTTTTTTTTCCCTTTCTTTTTCTTTCTTTTTGTTTCTCTGTCTCCAGATGCTGTATATCTATCAATTTCTCTAGACTTTTGATTAGCTTCTTTTTCTAGTCTTACTTTGTCAGCATATGACATTTGAGGTATGTAGTTATCACCAAGCATTGAAGTACCTTTTGCATTAACAGGAAATGTTCCGTAAAAATCCGCATATGGTATTTTCTCATCTAGTTGTTCCATAGCTTTCATAGCTAAAACTTCACCGCGAGTTTGATATTTAATTAGACCACCCTGAATCATTGAACCTGCTACTTTAGGTTTATTTTTATTCTGAAGCTTTCTCATTGCTTCAAATTTATTTGTCTTTTTCATTGTTTTATGTTTTTAAATTGCTTCCAAGGAAGATTCATTTTTTTTACTTCTACAATGTTTGCTGCCTCTTCTGAAGACATTTCATTCCTTTTAACTTCTTGTTTAGCGTAGTCTTTAAGCCTATCTAATGACATTTTATTATAAAGACTTTGGTTGCTAGCAAAATCTCTAAGTTTATTAAATGCTAGTTTTCCCGCGTAATATCTCTTTGGTGGGTCATAACTAATATTTCCTCCTTCCATCATAGAACCTGTAACTTTAGGTTTAGATTGCATCATTCTTATTTGCTTGAACTTATTCATTTCTTTTTCTTTTTAAGTTTACCTAACGTAATTGCAAATCTAGCCCGTTCAGCAGTTTTGCCTTTACCCTTAGCTTTTTCTCTAAGCCAAGTCTTCTTTATCTTTTTATTCTTTTTATCATAACCACCTTCTCTCTTAGCTGTTGCAGTGAGAGATCCCGGTTTCTTAATTGCTTTTTTTATGTCTAACTTTTTCTTTGCCATTATTCCCAATATATAAAAACTAAATCACATTCTTCTTCAGGTTTTAACATTTCCATCTTCTTCTTGCTTTTCTTAAACGGCTATTAGGATCTTTCGCAGCTTTAGGAAACTTTTTCATTTGTCCTGCTGATCTTGCACAATAGCTTTTCTTTCTAGATCCTCCACCTGGTTGAGGTGCTTTAAGATTAGAGCCTGTTTTTCTATTAATCATTTTACGGCCTTTAGCAGTAAGACCACCTTTTTTAGACTTACAACCATTCTTGATTGTACAGCCTGACATTGCTCCTTTCTTTTTACTTTTTTTTACTGCCATAACTTATAAATTATACTACTCCAATTTCTTCTTCTGACCATTCAGCAGTAGCCATTAAAGTTAAAGCTTCATCGTGCGTTAAAGTTTGTAAAGGCGTTACAGTACCGTCTGTTATAAACGTAGGTTCTGTATTCCACTTTAAAACAAACTGTGTTTCGTCCAATGACTTTCTAATTGTAGTTTCATCTGTTTCTCCAACCTGTGAGAAATCAATGTTTACTAAATCTGCAATGTTTATTATTGCGTAAGTGTCTGCTATTCTTGTACTCATTTTTTTATTCG
>Ga0070750_10002104_pt1 | contig 11067 bp, 7 predicted proteins | sample VirMetDEL_Nov_24_FD_77013 | JGI IMG/M metagenome (GOLD analysis project Ga0070750, IMG submission 77013) | Aqueous microbial communities from the Delaware River and Bay under freshwater to marine salinity gradient to study organic matter... | ecosystem: Environmental > Aquatic > Marine > Coastal...
GCCGGGGCCAGCGACAGCGTAAAGTCAGTCTGAGACCCAGTGCCGTTGAAGCGGTCAACGCTTTGCGTTCCGGCGTAGGTCGCGGCGGTTGCCGCAGATGCAGCCGCAGCCGTGGCGCTCGACGCAGCAGCAGAGGCGCTCGACGCCGCGTTGCTGGCCGAGGTCGAAGCCGCAGAGGCGCTCGACGCGGAACTGCTGGCAGACGTGGACGCAGCAGACGCGCTGGACGCCGCGTTAGTTTCGGATGTCGAAGCCGCCGCCGCAGATGCCGCCGCGTTGCTGGCCTGTGTCGCCGCATAAGCCGCATCGAATACCAAGTCCCACTTGGCGCTGTCGGCGTTGCCGCTGATCGGCGTCGTGCCGCTAGACGTATGCGCCGTGTTGCACCGATAGACGTTGTAGTTGCTCGCGTCTTTCACCAGGTCGCGAACAGAGTAGGCCGTCGATGCCGCCCAATCGCCACGCCAGTTACCGATGTCTTCGCCTACCACCGGGTTGCCGTTGGAGTCGAACGCCAGCGTCTTGCCAGCGCGTGACGCTTTCGTCGGCAGCGTCATATCGACAACGCCGCCATCCGCGACAAGCGCCGGATCGTAAGTCGGCGCTCGCATACCGCGCTGGTTTTCTTCCGCGATCTGCTGGATCATAATGATCTGGCTATCAAGCTGTTCGTTGATAGCCGATGCGCGGAAGTCTCCTGCCGTCACAAAGTCTGTGGTGCGTTCGATGTCGCGCGATCCGACGATGGTGATCTGATCACTGGCCGTCGGCGTGGATGGCACGTTCGTGCCTGTCACAATCGTCACGCTGCCCGTGCCGTCCGCGTTAATCGTTACCGTGTAGTCGGTCGTCAGCGTTAGGATCGCCGCGTTGAAGTAGACGGCGATGTCGCCTTCCACCAGAATCTCAAACGAGAAAGCATACGGCCCCGTACCAGCGGAGCCAGTGTAAACGACGCGCCGCGTCACTGCGTTGATACTATAATCAGCCATTTGTCAATCCTGTTTGGGTTGGATGATACATTATAGAGCGGTTCTAATCTAGTTTCTATTTCGGTAGGTCGCGGGCGATAGCCTCCAAGTCAGGAGCGCGACTCGGAAGCTGTTCGCCTGGTTTCCACCACATCTCCTGACCCGTTCTGCGCTCCAAGTCCCTTACTTTTCTGCGGAATCTGCGCTCATAGTCGGGGTCAGCCATCATACGTAGATTATCAAGCACGAGGCGCTCAAGCCCCAGACGCAGGTACGAGATAGACGTACCCGGCCCATACCGGCCCAAGAAGTTCAGCGCCTCCAAACCAAATTTAGTGTCCTTGCCCTCTATAACTTCTTCGACATTACCGACCGTTAGGCGGGCAACGTCACCTAAGAAGCTGACGCGAGGACCGGCGATTGTCTCACCAAGGGAGTGGCCGAAGCGATTATGGTCAGCAAACAGGAAGTCACCGAATAGCGACAGACTGCCGCCTGCCAACGCTGCCTTACCCCAGAACGCCAAGTTAGGCTCGCCATCCTCGCCAAACATCGCCATCGGATCGCGACCTTTCAGAACTTCTCTAATCTGCAACGCGATGCCGCCCATCATAGTAGCGTGAATGAAGAACTCTGTTGCATATCCGATGCGGCTCATCTTGCTGGCTTCGAGATACCGGAACTGCTTTAGATTGTTCTGGAACAGGACAATAGGAAACGTCTTGTATTGGGCGATACTGCGCCAAAGATCACCGCGTATGGTTCCGGGCGGTTCCTTACCAAGTGCCGCTGCCCTTGCTCTCGGGCCGGAAACAGGAATAGCACGATCCGTTTCCATCTGTATTAGGTCAAGATACTTCTGACCTGCCAGTTCGTTAGCTTCGAAAACGTCAGTCGGGCGCAACCATTCGCCACGCTTGTATGTGTACTTCTTCGTCTTGCGGATCGCATCCCAATCGTCTGCCTCAATATCATACGTCTTGAGAAGACGCTGCACATCTGCATCAAGTCGGTCGAACGTCTTCGCGGCTTGATCGGAGAAGAAACCCATCGTGGACTGACCGAAAGCCCATCTCTCTGCCTGGGTAATTGGGGATAGACCGCTGACGTTCATGACGAAATTAGAGACGCGCTGCGTACTTACTGCGCCCATAAGGTCGCCCATGTACCGTGCCTGACCAAACGCAACAGACGACCAGTTCTCCGCGATGAGACCGGCACGGATAAGTTCCTGTTTCGTCGGGTTGCTGGCTAGTAATGTCTTTAAGGTCTTTGTCATAACGCCAGCGTGCGGCATACCGGCAACGCGCTTTGTGATGCGTGTTGTTGCCGCGTCACCGAAAAACGCAGATACAGCAGCGGCTCCGAGTTGGGCAGAAACCAGCAATTCTCCCAGACTGGCGAACCCTTTCGCCATCGTTTCGTTCACCGGGATATACGAAGAACCAGAAACATCGCCGTATATCTCGTCTAGTGACTTGATCTCCCTATTGAGACGCGAGGTATTCTTTCCCTTCGGATCGCTTAGGTCAGCTTCAGCCGCTCTTTTCTGAAGTTGTGTCTTCAGAAACGATATCGTGCTGTTAGGGTTAGGCCCAAGCGTCTCAAGCAGCGCAATGTCTCGCGACATGGTTTCGATATGGTTCATCATGATCGTAAACGGATCGCCCTGCCCATATTTCTGCTGATACGCCAGCCACGCTTCTGGGTCTTTGAACACGAGGAAACGATGATCTGCACGGCGGCGGGCGAGAGAACGCCCTTTACCTGCAACGCTGGTTTCCTTAACCTTGTTCATGCCGCTGGTGAGAATCGTTTCATATACTTCTTTGAGTAATTTTCCACGTTCCTCTTCAGGGATGACGCGCCCGGTGCGTTCGCTGATTATGCGCTCCCAGTCAAGTTGGCCGTGAATGTACGAACGCCATTCTTCGAACCCCGCTTTGCGGATCAAGCGCCTATCGTGCTGCTGTGGCATACCCCAGTCGGAGCGTTTAGGAATCGCGCCACCTGCTTTGTTGAACGCTTGGCGCAGCATCTCTGCGGTTTCGGTCCAAGCCTTCGCAAAGTCTTTCGCCATCGCGTTGCCGCTATCTACATTGAATATCTCTTTGACGAGATCGTTATTCAATGCCTCCGCGCCACGGCGTTGGCGCCCCAAAACGCTCGTGCGGCGCATCTTGAAAATTGCATCAGCCATACGCGCATGAGCGCGAGCAACATAAGAAGTGCGCCTGCTGTCCAGATCGCGATGCTTATAACGACCGCTACCGTCACGATCAAGAATATGGCTAACACCTTCGCCAACATACTTGCCATCAATATCCAGAACCTCCTGAAGACGTGCGTTCTGTGCGTCATGCTGCTTGATAAGACGGCGCTTGCGAAGAATAAGTTCATATTCTGCGGAATCAAACGCGGCACGACTTGCTGCTGCGGCAGCTTCGTAGTGCGACATAGTGCGAGAAAAATCAGCATAATAACTATCGTAACGGCGACGCATCTCATTCGCTCGTTGCCGGTCAAAAACGCCTTCGCTCACGCCCTCATCAATGCAATCTTCGAAACTCATCTAATTACGCATCCTCTCAGGCGTTCCATCATCGCGTCGTCTTGGCGCAATGCTGCTTTTAGTGGGCCAGCGGTAACTTCCACACCTTCGACCGTTTCGTCTATGATTGCATCGTCCGGCAGCGCCTCAAAGCGTTCTTGCAGAACGGACAATTCTTCCATCTCTATGCCGGTATTCGGGTCGATCTTCGGTTGCGCCCCGACGGCCTCCTCCTCTGGCGTCAGAACAGTGGGTGTGGAAACCCGCGCGTTCTCCGGTTCGTCCAAACCGGGCAACCGGCCCGCTTGGATGTCGCCCATAGCTTCTTCGACTTTAACCAGATGGTCTACGCTAGAGACGCCGGGGTCTGGCCGAGTCGCGATGACATCAGTGTCATCCGCAATGGCCTTTATCAATTCGCCGTCCTGCTTGCTTATCAAGTTCGAATCTTGATAGGCCTTGACGCCTTTGCGTATTTGCTCCGTCGTCAGACTGAATGTCTTGCCAGCTATAGGTAATGCCCCGCCAAATGCGCCAGCCGCTGCGATTTGCGTAAAAGCGTCATCCCATCCGTAATCAATACCAAGGGATTCGTACCACTTCTTGACCTTCGGCTGGAGAATAGCTTCCTGCCCAGCGGAGATAGCACTGTTATAGAAGATGCGTTGGAGAAGGTTTCTGCCTAATGACGCTACCGATAACGGGCCAGTCATGATGAAAGAGTCAACGAAGTCACCGTCTACAAGACTTCCTCCAATCGTGCCTATTATCGCCCCCACTTCCCCCATCGCTGTCAGACGCTGCGATATGTTCTCGCCGCGCTTCAGTTCTTCTAATGCAGTCTGTTTTATTTCCTCGTTAATCTTTTCCATCGTCAAATCCTGATACTCAGGGTAGACATCTGGCTTTGATTTTATCTCTCCGATTAGTTTTTGAAATTCAGCGTCACGCCTTCTTTCCATGTGCCCCATAGAAGAAGATGCACCTGCCCATCTAGCTGGGTTAATAAATTTTGCGCCAGTACGTTCTTCTATGACCTCAACAATTGGCTGTAATTTTTCTTCCAGCAAATACTCATATGCGGCACCGTTCTCCGCGCGACGCGTCGTTCTGTAAGTAGCCTCGACGCCTTCGAACAAGCCTATATCAATCCCGTGATAAGGCGCTGGTTGCGCCGGAGCGACATCCGGCGCTTCTGCCTTATCGAACCAAAACGACATTATCTGCGTTCCCTGCGCTGGGCGCGGCGTTTCTCCACTGCGCTTCTGGTATCTTCAGTCGGGATGCTAAAGATATCCGGCACAGGCAGAGACCGCCGATAAACATCTTCGAGGTTTATGACGAAGGAGCCGCCAGCTTCGTTCAGCGCGTAGTATATAGCCCCGTTTGCTTCAAAACGGACAAGAACCAAATTCTGCTCTGCCGTTTGCTGCAAACGCAGTTGGCCGCGATCTCGAATCTCCTCTATGTTGAGAAGATTGCCGTTTTCATCACGCGGCAATCCACCGACCCGCGCATCCATAAATGCGGCTGGACTCACCTTTTCGATAATATCGTCCAGCGTTCCTGTTTCGATAGTGGTCGGGATAGAAACATTTACCCCCTTATAACTGTCTATCCCGCCATAAAACTTACCATTGCTTCCCTGAATACGACCAGCCGCATCTTGGATTGCGTCTACAATCCTATCGCTGTCAGCGATATCCAATGGCCCTTGCCGTCCGACGTAAATAGCCTTTGCGACATCCATGATGCCTTTCTTCGCAATTGGCGACAGATTGAATGACGACAATTGCTCCTCTAAAGCGGCGTTAAATTCTTGGCTTTGAATTTTGTTAGAAACAACAGCGTCTTCCTGCATCAGACGGATACCGACCATAGCATCATTGATTGTTTTCGGCGCAGCGCCCGCTCCAATCAATCCGCCGACATGAGCGTACTCAGGCCGTTTCTTGCTTATCTGCTTGAAAACTTCATACGAAGACGCGCCGAAAGAGCGGTTGATAAGCCCTAAGATTTTTATCCGCTCACGATTGGTCGCCTCAGAAAGCTGCTGAGTTAGGGTATCTGCCTCTACATCAGAGAAAACGACGAGATCAGTTTTATGGCGCATGGCAAAAGCCTGCGCTTCTTCCAGCCTTTTGGACGCCATCTCCTGTATCGCGCCTGAGTCCTTACCCAAGGAATCAATAAAGAAATTACCAGGCGTAATAACCCCGGTGCGCTTTCCCCATTCGACAGAATCTCGTTTCAAAGCGGCTTTCTGCTTGGCGATTCTTTTGCGAAGCATGTCTTGCATATTTGCCTGACGCCCGGTCAGACCGCCTTGCTCTCTTTCTGCCGCGATAAATTGCCCTTCAGCAGCTTCAAGTTCTGAAAGTGTCGCTGTTTGGAAGGATTTGGCAATCGCCGCATCTGTGGATGCGTTCGCAATTTTTTCTTCTATAGAGGTCGTGTCAACGCCAAGAGCCTTCAGTTCAGCTATTTCTTGACGGGCGGCAGTGAGGACGGCGGGTAATGGAGATGCGCCGTCTTGAACGACACTAACGATTTCACTTTCAACGCGGTCCCTCAAGGCATCAAGACGCGGCTTGAGAGCGGCGATATCTGCGTTTATATCGCTTCTAAACTCACGTTCTAGCGTTCTGAGGTCATCAACATCGAGACCGTAGGAAGTTACTTTCCCGGATTCAATTGCCTCCCCGAAACGCTGTAAAAATTTCTTACGTTCAATCAGGCTTTCGTTATTGTAAAAGCCACCGCGAACACGCTCGCGATTAGAGTCTTTGCGAACATCAATTTCTGTTTTAGCTATTTCACCAGGCGTAAACCTGTGATGCTCCATATACGTCCTGAGATTGGCTATTTCGTCTTCAAGATCGAAGTCTTGGCTCTCTACGCCGACCCTAGCCCTTTCCTTGATGTTCCTGCTTATGACATCAATGCCCTCAAGACCAAGCGCCCGGTCTTCCGCTTCTTGCTGCTTCAGATATCTAGCACTGGCCTTTAGGTATTCAGACTCACGCAGTCTGGTCAGGTTGCTCTGAACCTTCAAAGCGCGGTCAGGCGAAATACCCTCCAGTGATGACGCAAAGCCCAGAACAGCGTCATCTATGTTCGCCGCTATTTCTTCCGGCGTTAGGTTGTTCGCCTGCCCCTCAAGAGAAATTTCGCCAATTTTCTTACGCGCCTGAATCTCAACGCGGTCAGACATGACGATAGATGCCTTGTCCCAGCCGGATCGCTCCGCCTTTGTCATTTCAGATAATTTCTTACCGGAAAGCTGTTCGATCACAGACTCAGGAGCCGTGAGACCTGCTTCTTCCCATTCGAGTTTGCGCTGTTCGGACAGGCGCTCGAATGCGAAGTTAGACATTTTATCTAACGCTTGAGCAACACCAGCAAAAGGATCGCGAATGGGCGCTTGCGGCATACTATAATTTAAGCCACGGAAGGAAGCAGACGGAGAGGCTAGAGGTGCCGATCTCGCGCTTTTGTATCTAGGGAGACGCTCAGCCATTTACTTAAACTCCTCCGACCATCCTGCCACCGCCGCCAACGATACCAGACGTATAGCCAGTGCGAGTCATACCAGTAGTAGGCGCACTGCCAGCCTGAGCGTAACTCATACCAGCCGATGCCATCGTAGTCGCTGCCTTGAAGTAAGATTGCGTCTTCGCCACCTTACCCTGATAGCGCAGCAACGCTGCTTGGGCCGCTCCGCGATCAAGTGTAAGTTGTGCTTCTTCTTCAAACACACCGGCCTGAATCTCGCCGGACCTTTGCGTGATAATTGCGCTGTCCGCTATGTTGCCAAATTCTTCCGAGCCTTTGGAGAGTGCATACATTTGCAAAGCGCCTGCACTGCCGCTGAACGGGTCTATGCTGCCCGCCCCCGCCCTAGCGTTTACAGTCGCCATATTGGCCAAAACCTTTTCTAAGGTATTCGCGCCTTCTTCACGATACTTCAGCACTTCAGATCGCGTCTGCATCCGCTGCATCGTCGCTTGACGCAAGGACGCCAGCGCCTGCGCCTGTGCCGCCTGCTGGGTAGCGGCGGCTTGAGCGTTCGCCATCTTCGCTTGCGCCTGACCGCCAGCGATAGTGCCGACGGCGGAGACTCCCGCAAGGGCGAGTGCTGCTGCTTCAAATGTCATTGTCCTGCACTCACTTTGTAATCAATACCCAATATGTTCATCTTCAGCGGCACGTTCTGGCCTATCGTGATTTGGCCGTCGTAACTGTAGCCCAGAATGCCGTGCAGTGTCTTCAGGCCCGTAAACTCCGGCACGTCTTCGTCAAGGATATCGCCACCCAAACGCCGGAACGGAATTTCTTTGCCGTTGATCGTCATAGCCTGAGTCTCAAACACTTCCGCGTTCACTTCGAAGATACGCTTCTTGAAGCCCTTCAATGGGCCAGACGGCAGTTTCGGCTCAAACGGCAGCGTCTTGATTACAGGCGTGAAGTTAAGACCGACCTGATACGAAGCAGTAGCTGCTTGAGCGAACGTAACAGTGAACGGACTAGCTGGCACAGTTTGGTCAGGCTCCACAACGCCATCTCGTATAATCTTGACACTAGCAGCCTCAAGGTGATCCATAGTAACCGAAGCCGCCGCGCCGCCTGTTTTTGCACAGTCGAGCAAAACTTCATCATCAAATAACTCCACATAATAAACAGTCGCGGCATTCACAGTGCGCTTCACCGCAACGTAAATATCATCGACATCGACGCCGACATTTATGAACTCGCCATCCGTTGTCCACGAAGACGGCGCGACCACATTCTGAGAGCGCAGGACGGTGTAGCAGGTCAACGACCCGTCATCACCGTTCACTATCAAAAGCCTGTCGCCCTCATCCGTAGATGTAGCAACGCGCACCGCCATCTCCTCTGGCGATTTGAGAAGATGCGACGACAGCAGAGATATCTTTGCAGATGTATAAGCCTGCACCGTGTCGCTGAAAATGAACTCCTGAAGTGCCTTGCCCTGTCGCTGTACGAACAATGATGCGCCGTCAATATTCTGCACACGCAAACCGGGCTTCATGCCGAATGCGGTCTGCTGTTTCACAATTAGGTTGGACGGTGTGATCGGCTCATCCAATGACTGCGGCACATAAAACTCACCGCCGCTTGTGAACACCTGAAGATGACGGCCCGAATATATGTCAACAATCGCATTGAACGTGCCGGTATCAAGCGTGGCTTCTACTGAACTGTCGTCTAGTGCCTCGCCTGGATCGAAGTTGAAGAAGTCGCCAACACGCGAACCCCAGATTGTAGACGGTAGGCTTTTCGCCCCACCAAAGAAAAGGCGTCCTTCGTGGAACGTAACGCTACGCGGCCAACCGCGTGTCGCACTCCACGCATTTTCGTAGCCGTGTTCCGATTCCCAGTCGCCGCTAACGATGGCGTCGGTATCGAAAAACGGTATCTCGACATAAGCCTTGACGACAGTATTGCTGACGAACTCCGTGATACGCGCACGACCAAAGCCGTTCAGCGCGTTGATGTATTCGCCAACCGCAGCTTCCTTGAACGCCTTGATGTCATATTGAGACGTGGCGTCTGGCGCTGTATCCCAATCAGGGTACACCGTTGCCACTTTCGTCGATGCCACATAGTCCTCGACATGGCGCGTCTGACCAGAACCCGTGCCAGCGGTGATCTCAATGAACATGCCGTTTGGTTGATCGTCAGATGTAAAGCTGCTGGCGGATTTCAGCGTGATCGTGCTTGTGCTACCCGCCTGCGCTGTTCCAGTGTCCGTCGTGATGCTGGACGCAGTGATTTCGATATTACCGCTGACACCAGAAGGCGTAATTGTGTAAGTCGGATTGTGCGTGTCGATTTCGAAAGCGAAAAGCGGTATATGAGAAAACGCTATCGTGCTTGCCGTCCAGGACGCATCGGTCGCGCCGCGCACGATCTTTATCGGCTCAAGGTCTTCATGGACGACAATCACGGTATCCGCAGACTGTACCCAGTTCATCTCCGGTAAGATCGCAGACGTAAGCGCCGCTATAGTAAGATAATCGTTGCCACTACCATTGATGTCCGTGATAAGCGCACCGTCCTTGACGACGTACATGCGTCCCGGCGTGAAGATCAGCATGTAGCTGTCCGACACGCTGAATTCGAACTTAACCATGCGGACAGCATCGCCAGCACCAGAGTCCAGTTCGAAGATAAACTTCGTACCGTCACGTCGCTTTGCGCCGCCCTGCGGTTGGATAGAAACGTTTGTCGCAGTCGTCAGGCCGGATGAATACTGAGCAATGTCAGTACGCGCCCGCAGCTTCGGGTCCAGTTCACCAGACGTAAAGTCGTTCTGTATGAAGACGATCCGGCTCATCCACGGACATCCGTCAGCGGGAACTCCATGATGTTCTGCGGCGGTCTGTCACCACCGTCAATGTTCATTGAAAGGCGCACCAACCCACCGCGCATGTTCTGCGTGGGGCTTCCGAAAGCCATTTCGTGGAAATACTGCGCCTTTGTAAGCTGATCCGTGATAGGTTCAGCAAATGTCGCAGCAAGCGCATGGCGCAGGAGGTTGATAAAATAAGGCGGAAATGAGGCAGGTTCTGGACGGAACTGGTAGTCGATCCAAACCTGTTCGTAATTCGTATAGACGCCGCCGCTGTAAATCTCGAACTCGCGCAGCGGCAGAGCGCCTGTCGCACTGGTGTTGAAGACAGCCTTGGGGTTGCCCAGTATATCACCGGGCAGCGCGTATTTGTATTTCCATTCGTTAATCGGAGTGTCGGCAAGCTGTGCAAGCTGGACCTTCTTGACGCTCCAGCTATACGGATACTGCATTATCAGCGTGTCGCGGATATCGTCATACAGACGGTCTGCGATCTGCGCCTCGTCAGTTCCATCGCTGAAGCTAGAAAGAGGAGCAGCGCCCAGCATAATGAGCGCGTCAGAACAGATCGAAAGTTTAGTGTCACCTGCGGCCATGCCGATCTCCTAAAGTGAAAGGGGCGGGCCGAAACCCGCCCCAATCTTATTAGTCGCCGTCGGTAGCGGCAAGCGTCGTGCCGTCCGCAACGTCAACCACACCACCGCTGTTCGAGAGAACCTGCGTCAGCGTGCTGACCCGCGTGCCACCCGTGGAGGTGACACAGTAGATCAGATCGCCAACAGCGAGCGTGTCGGAGATATCGTTGAAATATCCCGCAGTGTTTACGGTAGCGATAGTGTCGGCGGTCTGATAGGTGTAAATCGCCGGAGCGTTACCCTTCTTCGAAGCCGATACAACGCCGAGTCCAGCAGAATCAAAAGCCATGATCTAACTCCTTACTCAGTGCTGCTGATTTTGACGATACCCTCGTCGTCGATGGCAACCGCACCAGCGGAGAACATCGAGGAGACAAGGAACGACGTCTTCTCAGGCACATAGTTGATTTCAGACTTCTGAGCCATGCTGATGCCCAGACCAACCGCGTCACGATGGAACGCGAAGCTGGTGCGGGTGGACGGCAGCGGAAGACCGCCTTCGTCACGATCACCGAGCATGATGAAACGGAAACC